>Ga0182030_10013074_pt1 | contig 16559 bp, 15 predicted proteins | sample 812S3MmetaG_FD_121299 | JGI IMG/M metagenome (GOLD analysis project Ga0182030, IMG submission 121299) | Permafrost microbial communities from Stordalen Mire, Sweden - 812S3M metaG (Illumina Assembly) | ecosystem: Environmental > Terrestrial > Soil > Wetlands > Permafrost | place: Sweden...
GAGGTGGTCTACGCCAACTACGCCCGTCCCGAGGACTTCCGCCAGCTCAAGCAGATGGGAATCGAGGTTCGCGGCAAGGTGGTCATCGCGCGCTACGGACAGAACTTCCGGGGCGTCAAGGCGCTGACGGCGCAGGAAGCTGGAGCCGCCGCGCTCATCCTCTACTCGGACCCGATCGACGACGGATATTTCCGTGGCGATCCATACCCGGCGGGGCCATATCATCCTGCCACCGGCGTGCAGCGCGGCTCCGTGCAGTTCACCTTCGAGTATCCCGGAGACCCCACCACTCCCGGCATCGCCTCCACGCCGGATCTTCCGCTGTCGCTGCGCCTGTCACCCGAAAAGGCGGGAAATCTCCCCAAGATTCCGGTCACTCCGCTCTCCTACGCCGACATTTCGCCTCTGCTGGAAAAGCTCGGTGGCCCCTACAGCCCGCGCGAGTGGCAGGGCGCGCTGCCATTCACCTATCACGTAGGCGCCGGCCCGGTGCGCGTACACCTCAAACTCGTGCAGGACTACCGCTACACCACAATCTGGAATGTGATGGGGAGCATTCGAGGAAGCTCCCAGCCGGAGTCGCTGGTGGTGGCGGGCAATCACCGCGACGCCTGGGTCTACGGGGCAGCCGATCCGGGCAGCGGCACCGCTGCCATGCTGGAGGCGGTGCATGGGCTCGGCGAACTGCTCAAGAGCGGCTGGCGTCCCCGGCGCACCATCGTCTTCGGCAGTTGGGACGCCGAGGAGGAGGGACTGATCGGCTCCACCGAGTACGCCGAGCAATATGCCGGCTTATTGCAGAATGCCGTGGCCTACTTCAACATGGACGTCGGAGTTGCCGGGCCCGATTTCGGTGCATCCAGCGTGCCCAGCCTCAAGGAGTTTCTGCGTGACATAGCCCGCACCGTGCCAAGCCCCAAGGGCGGCAGCGTCTATGACGTCTGGAAGAGTCAGAACGAGAGCGCCCGCCGCAAACATGAGCGAGCCGACATAGGTTCATTCGCCGAGCGCCGCGGCGACAGTGATTTCGGAGAGGCGCACGTCGGCGATCTCGGCAGCGGCTCGGATTACTCCGCCTTCCTCCAGCATCTTGGCGTTCCCTCCACCGATATCGGCTCCAACGGCCCTTACGGCGTCTATCACTCGGTCTTTGACAACTACGCATGGTTCACCCGCTTTGCCGATCCCAGCTTCGTCTATGAACAGCAGATGGCCCGCGTCTTTGGCCTGGAAGTGCTGCGCATGGCGCAGGCCGACGCTCTCCCCTTCGACTACGAGAACTACGGCAACGAGGTGCGTCGTCATCTGGAAAGCGCCGAGCGCCGCGCCCAGGAGTTGGGCTGGCGGCTTCAACCGGACTTCAGCGCCTCGCTCACGGCGGCGACCCACCTGGCTGAGGCCGGGCGAGCCGTGCATCAGGCCGGGGAGTCGGCAAGCGGCGCGCAGCTGCAACGCATCAACGCCGCCCTGCTCGCGGCCGAGCGCGCCATGCTGGGCGAGGGATTGCCCCATCGCCCATGGTTCCGCCATACCATCTACGCTCCCGGCGAATATACCGGCTACGCCGCCGTGGTCATTCCCGGCGTCAATGAATCGATGGATCGCAACGACCTTGCCGGGGCCGTCGAATCGCTCGGCGCGGTAACCAGAGCCTTGGAGCGCGCAGCGTCGGTGCTCCAGTCAGCTCTGTAATATGTTTGGCATGTCACAGGCAATTGTGACGCAAATCACTCGCTTTACGGACTCCGGCGATGGTACTACTCTTGAACCTCTGTTGATTTCAACTCTGGAGCATTGACTCAGATGGCGAAGACGGGCAGTCAACCGTTCTACAAAAACCTCTATTTCCAGGTGCTGGTCGCAATCGCTTGCGGCGTTCTTCTTGGATATCTCCACCCGGAGACAGGCGCTGCAATGAAGCCATTTGGCGATGGTTTCATCAAGCTCATCAAGATGATGATCGCTCCCATTATCTTCTGCACCGTGGTGCTGGGCATCTCCGGCATGGAAGACATGAAGGCAGTAGGCAAGACCGGAGCGCTGGCGATTCTCTATTTCGAAATCCTGAGCACGGTTTCGCTCATCATCGGCCTGGTCATCGTCGATGTAGTACGTCCCGGCGCGGGCATGAACGTCAACATGGCTGCCCTTGACGTGAAAGCCGTGGCGGCCTACACCGGGCCGGGCAAGATGCAGACCACGACCGGCTTCCTGCTGGATATCATTCCCGATACCATCGTGGGCGCGTTTACCAAGGGTGACATCCTGTCAGTCCTTTTCTTTGCAATCCTCTTCGGCTTCGCCCTTCACCTGATCGGCGATAAAGGACGGATTGTCCGCACTGTCATCGAGCAGTTCTCGCACGTCCTCTTCCGCATCGTCGGCATCATCATGCGCGTCGCCCCCATCGGAGCCTTCGGCGCAATGGCGTTCACCATTGGCAAGTATGGGCTGGGCACGCTCCGCCAGCTTGCCTCGCTCATGGCCTGCTTCTACGCAACCTGCCTGATCTTCATCTTCGTCATCCTGGGGACCGTGGCAAGGCTGCATGGCTTCAGGCTCTGGAAGTATCTGAAGTACATCAAGGAAGAGCTGTTGATCGTGCTCGGAACCTCGTCGTCCGAGGCGGCTTTGCCTCGCATGATGGTCAAGATGGAGAACATCGGCGTACACAAGTCCGTCGTTGGACTGGTGATTCCGGCCGGCTACTCGTTCAACCTGGACGGTACCTCCATCTATCTGACCATGGCGGCAATGTTTATCGCGCAGGCGACCAATACCCATCTCTCGCTCGCGCAGCAGCTTGGCCTGTTGGCGATCCTGATGCTTACCTCCAAGGGAGCAGCCGGGGTTACGGGCAGCGGATTCATTGTGCTGGCCGCCACTCTTTCCGCCACAGGCTCCGTGCCGGTGGCGGGCGTGGCCCTCATTCTCGGCATCGACCGCTTCATGTCGGAGGCTCGCGCCCTCACCAACCTGATCGGCAACGGCGTAGCGACCATTGTTGTCGGACATTGGTGCAATAGTCTCGACGAGAAAAAGATGCGGCGGCACTTACTTCACGAGACCACCGAGGAAGCAAACGAACCCGAGATCGAGGAACTCCAACATTGACGCCCCTTGGCAGCCTCTTCCGAACGCCTGCGAAGAAGAAACTGCAAACCCATTTCGATGGCCTGAAGAACAGGGAAGTGGATCATGAGAGGTAAGAAAAAGCGTTACACCTTTGTGCTTGAATTCCTTGGGGGCACCTATGTCCGTCAGGCTTCCGGCGAATCCCCTGAGCTGGCATTGCGCGCCTGGCTGCGCGCGGCCAGCGAAGAGGATTTTGAATGGGCCAGCCAGCGCGAGGCCCTGCTGCGTGCGCTGGGAGATGAGGCTGCCGTCCCCATTGAAGGCTGCCAAAACGTATGGTGCGCCTCCGGCGTTGCCGGAGACTATCTTTTCCTCATTCATATCATCGGTACCGAGAGCGGCTCAGGCGAAGCCCAACGGGTCGCCGAGGCACAGATGGAGAGAATGGGCGCCGATCCCAAGCGCTGGGGATTGGGAGACCGCTGGTAGAGGCGCCTTAGGGACTGAGCATCGTCTCCGGCAACTCAGCGGAGTCCCCTAAGGTATTGCACTAAGTTGAAAATATCTGTTCCAGATTTCTTATACCAGCTACTCATTCATAACGAGGTGTTCACGTCATGATTCTAGAGATGAACCGTTTTATCCTCGCTCACGACCGCTACCTTGCGCTGGACAACGCCCGTACCGAATGCACCAGTCCGGCGCAGCGTGAGTTCATGCACATTCAAATCCTCGAAGCCTATCTCGAAGTCCAGTGCCGCGCCCGCCGCATCGCAGGTCTGCAATACGCCGATGGCAACGATTACGTAGACCAGAACTAGCCCGGTTCGCTATTAAAGATGGTTGGTGGCCCATCAGAGTTGGCTCTTTTCCAACTCTGGGGCCTTTCGGCGCGTGCGCGGGTGCCCCACCTTCGCCGCCGCTTCTGCGGCTAAGGTGGGACGGCCAGCTTTCCACTCCGCGAAACTCTACTTCTGCGAGCCCAGCTTCACCAGCTCCGAGTAATCTTTCTTTTCCAGTCCGTGAACCTGTTTGTTGTACTCGTCCACCTTCGAGGAGTAGTTCATCGAGCAGAACTTCGGTCCGCACATCGAGCAGAAGGAAGCGTCCTTGTAAAACTTGTCGGGCAGCGTCTCATCGTGCATCGCGCGCGCCGTCTCCGGGTCAAGCGAAAGCTCGAACTGCTTTTCCCAGTTGAAGGTATAGCGCGCGTAGCTCAGTGCGTTGTCGCGCTCCTGCACTCCCGGACGATGCCGCGCCAGATCGGCTGCGTGCGCTGCGATCTTGTAGGCGATGATTCCATCCTTCACGTCTTTTTCGTTCGGCAGTCCCAGGTGCTCCTTGGGAGTCACATAGCAGAGCATCGCCGCGCCGTACCAGCCGATCATCGCCGCGCCAATCGCCGAAGTGATGTGATCGTATCCCGGAGCGATATCGGTCACCAGCGGCCCCAGGGTATAGAACGGCGCTCCGTCGCACCACTCCACTTCCTTGTCCACCTGCTCCTTGATCTTGTCCAGCGGCACGTGTCCCGGCCCTTCGATCATCACCTGCACGTCGTACTTCCAGGCGATGCGCGTCAGTTCGCCCAAGGTCTTCAGTTCCGCGAATTGCGCTTCATCGCTGGCATCGGCGATGCAGCCGGGCCGCAGTCCATCACCCAGGGAGAAGCTTACGTCGTACTTCGCCATGATCTTGCAGATGTCTTCAAAGCAATCGTAGAGGAAGTTCTGCTTGTGGTGGTGCGCCATCCACTGCGCCAGCATCGCGCCTCCGCGGCTCACGATGCCCGTGATGCGCCGCGCCACCAGCGGCAGATACTGCACCAGCAGGCCGGAATGGATGGTCATATAGTCGACGCCCTGCGCCGCCTGTTCTTCGATGACTTCCAGCATCAGCGCGGCCGAGAGGTCTTCAATCCGCTTCACCCGCGACACTGCCTCGTAGATCGGTACCGTGCCCATCGGCACCGGACAATTCCGCAGCAGCGTCTCGCGGATGCCGTGGATATCGCCGCCGGTCGAGAGGTCCATCATCGTGTCGGCCCCGTAGTGTACCGAGGTGTGCAGCTTTTTAAGCTCCTCCTGCACGTTCGAGCTCACCGACGAATTTCCGATGTTGGCGTTGATCTTGCACAGCGAATCCACCCCGATGCACATCGGCTCCAACTCGGGATGGTAGAGGTTGGCGGGAATGATCAACTTTCCTTCGGCGATCTTCGCGCGCACCAGCTCCGGCGAAATCTTCTCCCGTCCAGCCACGTACAGCATCTCCTCCGTGACCTGACCCTTGCGCGCAAAGTGCATCTGCGTGATGTTGCCATCGCCGCTGCGGGCTGCTTCTTCGCGCCGCCGTGTAATCCACTCCTGGCGCAGTTTAGGAATTCCCTCAGCCGGGATTCCCTGTGGCAAAATGCCGCCGTTGCCGTTCGCTCCGTCTGTTGTGCTCATTCCCGCAAACCCCTTTTTGCATCGCTAGCGCGCTTCCCTGAAAGATGCGGCTCCCTGAAAGACGCGGCTCCCTGAAAGATGAATACGGGTGCCCCACCTTCGACGCGCAGTTTTTGCGCGGCTAAGGTGGGAAGGCCAGAACACACCAATTATAGGAACTGCTCTAATTGCTCATTATACGATGCGGGCCGTTGCTGCATACCACGCATTTCTCCTGAGTCTCCAACCCGCTCTCCGCATCCAATCAACGAGCCTGCATTCCTTGACCCCGACGCCGCTGGGAAGTAACCTTTTCGCAATGCTCTGGTGAAGAGAATGGCTCCGGGGACGCACTTTGGCTCGCCATTTTCCTTCTGGGTGATGAATGAATAAGTATCTGAAGTTTGGCGTGCCAATCCTGCTGATCGTAGCTGGTCTCGCCTATCTGGCCGTCAGTGGCGTGCAGGAGAGCAAGAGCTATTACGTCACCATCAAGGAGATGAACGAGATGGGCGACGGCGTTTACAGCAAACGCCTGCGCGTTGCCGGAAACGTGCAGCCCGGCTCCATTCATCGTCAGGGCACGCATGTTGAGTTCACTCTGACCGAGCAGGGACGCACTCTCAACGTCGTCTATTCCGGCACCGAGGCTCCGCCAGACACATTCAAGGACAACGCCCAGGCCCTCGCCGAGGGCAGTTACGGACGCGATGGCGTCTTCCATGCCAAACAGCTCCAGGCCAAGTGCGCCTCCAAGTACGGCCCCGCGCAGCCAGGTGCGCAGCCCGGCCTACCTCCCGGACAAAACGATACTCCGCAGCCCATGCCGCCGGAAAAAGCCCAGGCCTCCGCGCCCACAATAGGGCGGTAGAACCTCCGTCAGCCGTGCTTTTCTTTGCACCCCTCACCAATCCAGAGAGGACGCGCTACACTTCCATTGCCCATGATTGACGCGATCCACAATCCCTCGGGTGGCCCACATCCGCCCGCTGTTGGCGAATGTGGGGACCACAATCCCGGAGCGGCCTGTGACTGATACGGCGAACCTCCAACCCGCAGTTTCCTTGCGCGACGTAGTGCGCCACTTCGGCCGTTTCGCCGCCCTCCGAGGCATCAGCGCTGACTTCGCTCCCGGCCGCCTCTACGTTTTGCTCGGCGAAAACGGCGCGGGCAAATCCACTCTGCTGCGCATCATTGCCGGACTGCTTGCACCCTCGCGCGGCACGGTCAGCGTTCTCGGCTCGCCGAACATCCGCGCCGTAGCCACGCGCTTCGGCTACATGGGCCACGCTCCGCTCCTCTACGACGAAATGTCGGCTCTCGAAAATCTGCAATATTTTTCCGCCCTCTACGGCATCAACGACCGCGCCCGTTGCGAGGATGCAATCCGCACCGTTGGCCTGGAGCCTGCGCTGGAGCGCCGTGTCGGCCAGTATTCCCAGGGCATGCGCCAACGCATCTCGCTGGCACGCGCCATTGTTCACCTTCCTGAGCTGCTCTTTCTCGACGAACCTTTTTCCAACGTGGACCTGCGCTCCGCCAAGCAGATGACCAGCCTGATGGCCAAGATGCGCGACCAGGGAACCACCATCCTGGTCGTGACTCACCAGGCCGCACTGCTGGAGCCGGTTGCCGACGAGTGCCTTGTCCTCGATGCCGGCCGCCTGGTCGCCCGCGAAAAGGGAATCCCCGCCCGCCTCCTGACGCCATACCTTGCCGAAGAGCGCGCCGCCCTGCGAACCAGCACCCCGCGCGCCGCCGCGGAGGCCCAACCATGACCTCTGCTCCCAGCCTCTGGGCCATCACCCGCCGCTCGCTGATAAAAGATTTGCGCCTGGAGTGGCGCTCCAAGGACGCCATCAACAGCATGTTGTTCTTCGCCCTGCTGGTCGTGGTCATCTTCAGCTTCGGCTTTGATCCCACCGCCGAAGAATCGCGCAGAATTGCCGGTGGCCTGCTCTGGGTAGCCATTCTCTTTGCCACTGTCGTCGCGCTCAACCAGACCTGGACGCGCGAGCTGCGCAACCAGGTGCTGGACGCCTATCGTCTTTCGCCAGCGCCCCCGATGGCGCTCTTTCTCTCCAAAACCGTCGGCAACTTCATCTTTGTTTCGATCCTCGAAGTGCTGATGGTTCCGCTCTTTGTTGTCTTCTACAATCTGCGTTCGGTTGGCCCACTCTGGCAGTTGCTTGTGGTCGCCCTGCTGGCAACCTGGGCGCTGGTGGTCAACGGAACTTTTTTCGCCGCCCTCTCCATCCGCACCCGCAGCCGGGAGATCATGCTGCCGCTGATCCTGTTTCCCATCTCGATTCCGGCGCTGCTCGCCATGGTGGATGCCACCACCTCGATCCTCACCGGTGACAGCTCGCCCATCTTCTGGATACGTCTGCTGGCGGTGTATGATCTCGTCTTCACCACCCTCGGCCTCATCCTCTTTGAACCGGTGCTGAACGCGGAATGAAAATACTATTCAATGTTCTTGTGGCGCTCACGGTTGTGCTGCTCGGCTACGGCTTCTGCCAGGCCATCTTCATCGCGCCCACGGAAGCCACCATGGGCGATGTGCAGCGCATCTTCTACTACCATCTGCCCTCGGCCTGGGTGGCCTTTCTGCTCTTCTTCGTCAACTTCCTGGCCTCCATCGGGTATCTTGTCCGCCGCAACCTCGGCGCCGATGCCTTGGCCCTGGCTTCGGCCGAGGTCGGCGTCTCCTTCTGCACCATTGTGCTGCTCACCGGACCGATCTGGGCGCGGCCGATCTGGGGCATCTGGTGGACCTGGGATGCGCGCCTCACCAGCACGCTCGTCCTCTGGTTGATCTACGTCAGCTACCTGGTGCTGCGCCGCTACGCCACCGGAGGCCAGGTTCCCGTCCTTGCGGCTGCGCTCGGCATATTCGGATTTGTCGATGTTCCAATCGTCTACATGGCCATCCGATGGTTTCGCACCCAGCATCCCCAGCCCGTGATCGGCGGCGGCCAGGGTTCGGGATTGGACCACCGCATGTGGGTCGCCGTCCTGTGGAACCTTGCCGCCTTCGCCATGCTGGCCCTGCTCTTCGTCTGGGTACGCTACCGGCAGGCGCTAGCCGAAGTCGCATTGGAAGAGGCCCACGCCCAGGCCTCGCTCGAAGCCGAGGAGACACGATGAACGCTTCCAGCAACGCCTATCTCTACGCCGCCTACATCGTCGTCTGGGTGGTCCACGTCCTCTATGCCTTCACCCTTCTGAGCCGCGCCAAACGCATGAAGCGCGAGCAACGGGAACTGCGCTAGTCCCCACCGTGCGCCCTTGTGAGCGCGGGTGCGGGTAGGTGGCGGGTGCCCCATCCTAGCCCTCTTTTGGCTAGGGTGGGGTTTTTGACTTTGCCCTTGCTGTTGTTCTTGTTCTTAGGCGGATCATCCTGAACGGCGGGTGGCTCAGAGTTGGGCGGGTGGCCCACATCCGCCCTCTTTTGGCGAATGTGGGGGAGAGCCAGGTGGCCCAGAGTTGGCTCTTTTCCAACTCTGGGGTCCTTGCGGATACAGGAACTAAAGATTCTTCACCGTCTCCACCGTTACCGCGTAGTCGTCGTTTGCGTGACCCGCATCCACGGCCTTCTGGTAGACCTTCTCGATCTCCTTCAGCGCGGGCAGTTCGACCTTTTCCTGCCGTGCCGCATCCAGCATGAGGTGAATATCCTTCAGCATCAGGCGAATCGGAAAATTCGGAGACCAGTCCTGGTTCAGTACAAAGCTGGCCTTGTAGTCCACCACGCCGTTGCGCACCATCGAGGCCTGCACCAGCTCGATCAGTTTTTCAGCAGGCACGCCGAGCTTGGCGGTCAGCGCGAGCGCCTCGGCAAAGCCCTCGAAGATCGAGGCGATCATCAGGTTCATTCCGATTTTTGCGCTCTCGCCCGCACCGGTTTCGCCCGCTCGAATCGCCTCTTTGCCCAGCGTCTTGAACAGCGGATCAAGCGCCGCGACGGTCTTTTCCGCTCCGCCCACAATGAACAGTAACTGCGCGTTCTCCGCTCCAATCTTCGATCCCGTTACCGGAGCGTCCACGAACTCCGCGCCCTTGGCCCGCACTCGCGCGGCAAACTCGCGCGTCGCCCGTGGCGCGATGGTGCTTGAATCGATCACCGTAACTCCTGGCCGCAGCACTGTTTCCACGCCGTGCGGGCCAAAGAGCACGCTCTCGACTGCCTCGGTGTTGGCCAGGCACATCCAGACCACCTCAGCGTTCCTAGCTGCCTCCGCCGGAGTTGCTGCCGTGCGCGCCCCCTCCAGCTTCTTTGCCGTCCGGTTCCATACCGTTACATCGTGTCCGGCCTTCACCAGGTTCGTGGCCATCGGACGCCCCATGATTCCCAATCCCAAATATGCAATCTTCATAAAATGTTTCCTCTCCAATGCTAAAACTTGATTAAAAGCCAGACGCTCAAATGTTGCAAGCCTCCTCCGGGGCGTACGATTACGATATGGAATCGTGGACGGCAATTTCTGCGTCCAATGGAACAGGATGCTCAGCGTCAACATCAGCACGAAGGCCGGTCAGCTCAGCCGACTGGTAAAACACTCTGCAATGGCCCGCCGTACTGGCCGAACTTATCGTCCCGTGCTCGCCGCCTCAGGCCAGATGGGTGTCACCTTCATCGGTCACTCCTCATTTTTCCTGCAAATTGGCGGAGCGAACATCGTCATCGATCCGATCTTCGCGCCCTGGCTTTTTGTCCTCAAGCGTTTGCGCCGGCCCGGCCTGCGCATCAAGGATCTTCCGCCCCTCGATGCGGTCCTCGTAACCCACGCCCATTTCGATCATCTTCATCGCCCCTCGCTGCGCGCTCTTGCCCGCGCCACCCGCATCAGGAGCGGTCGCACCCCTCTCCTCATTGTGCCGGATAACGTCACCGATCTGGTCTTCGATCTCGGTTTTGATCGCGTCGTCGAACTCGGCTGGTGGCAGCAGTTTCAGCTTGGAGAAGTTCTCGTCACCGCCGCTCCGGCCAAGCACTGGGGAGCGCGTGTCATCCGCGACGTGCATCGCGGCTATGGCGGCTATTGCCTCAGCGGCGGCGGCCACTCCATCTATCATTCGGGAGACACCGCCTACTTCAGCGGCTTTCGTGAGATCGGCCAGCGCCTCAATCCCGATGTCGCCCTGCTCCCCATCGGAGCCTACCAGCCGGAGAGCTTCCGCAACGTGCACACCAGCCCGGAAGACGCCCTGCACGCCTTCGCCGATCTCGGCGCCCGCCACATGATCCCCATGCACTTTGGAACCTTCAAACTCTCGCAGGAACCGGTCGACGAGCCGGTGAAGCGCCTTCTTTCCGGCGCCCTCCGCCTCGGCATCACCGAGCGCGTCCATGTCCTCGAAGAGGGAGTAGCCGAGTTCTTCTAGTCAGAATGGGTGGCCCACATCCGCCTTCCTTTGGCGAATGTGGGGGATGGGACGGCCCCCTACCACGCCAGCAACACCCGCACGTCGCGCACGTTGGTTCCGGTGTATCCGGTCATGATCGTATCGCCCAGCGCGTCAAAGAACGGATAGGCGTCGAAGCCCGCAAGCGACGCTTCCGCGCTCAATCCCTTGGCCAGTGCGCGGGCGATGGTGCTTCCATCCACCGCGGCTCCTGCAGCCGGGCTGTTGCCGTCGATGCCGTCGGTTCCGGCGCTCAGCACGCAGATATTTTCTCCCTGGATGCGCTCGGCGCAATAGAGCGCGAACTGCTGGTTGCGTCCACCCGCTCCCGGCTTCTGGTCCACCGTAACCGTCACCTCGCCGCCTGAGATCAGGCAGACGCGGGAGACTCCCTTGCGCAGCTCCCGCACCCGTTCCAGCAGGTAGTCGGCGGCCTTGCGGTAATCCCAGTCATCGCAGCTATTGTCGATCTGAATTGCGAATCCCTTGATTGCCGCGCGCTCCACGGCGGCCTTCTGCGCGGAAACGTTGGAGAGCACCGCCCACCAGCGTGCCCGCTCAAAGATCGTATCGCCCGCCTTTGGCGTCTCTTCCAGTCCGCGCGTCTGGATTAGCCGGCTCACGCTCTTTGGCAATTTCGGCAGCAGATCGTATTGCTTCACAATGTCATAACATTGCTCGCAGGTGCTTGTATCCGGCATCGTCGGCCCGCTGGCCAGCGAGTCCATCGCGTTATCCGGTACATCGGAAATCATGATCGAAAGCTGCTGCGCCGGTGCCGCGGCCGCCGCCATGCGACCGCCCTTTACCGCGGAAAGGTGCTTGCGCACGGCGTTGATTTGAGCAATTGGCGCGCCTGAATGCACCAGCACCCGGTAGCTCTGCACCAGGTCGTCGAACGAGATCTCGTCGCTGATTGGCTTTTCGACAATGGCCGAACCGCCGCCGCTGATCAGGTAGATGACAAGTGCGCGGGCGTTCAGCGAATTCAGTGCGCGCAGTATGGCCTCGGCGGCGCGCATCGATTCGTGATTCGGCATCGGATGCCCGCCCTCGAAATAGCGGAAACCGAAAACCTGCGCCGGCGGCCGCGTCGGTGCGCAGACGATTCCCGTTGCTCCCACTCCCGCGCCCAGCCGCGTCATCAGCGCCTCCAGGCTGCTGTGTGCCGCTTTGCCGAAGGAGACCACGAAGACGCGTGAATAGCTGCTGAGATCGTAAAGGTCGTCGCCCACCTGCAGGATGGAGCGTTCGTAGTTCAGTTTGCGGCTGAAGCCGCGCTCGATGCTGCTCTCCTCCAGCGCGTGCTGAAAAATCTCGCGCGCGATGGCGCACATCTGCCGTGCCGCAAGCTCATTGTCTGGGGATTTCTCTGGCTCTTTCATGGCGCCAAAATTATACGGCAGGAACCGTCGTCGCTCCCAAGACTTCTCCCACCCAGCCCCTCAGCGCGGCGCGCATCTCATCGAGGTGTCCGGTGAAAAAGTGATCGGCTTCGGGAATCACCACCAGCCGCTTCGGTTCGGCTGCGCCGGCAAATACCTGCGCCAGTTGCGCCGGGGTTGCAAACTCATCTCTGTCGCCGCTCAGCAGGAGCTTGGCCTGCCCGCTCTTCCCCAACAGCGCGTAGCTATATTCGCGTCCGTCGGCATTGACTGGCGTGCCCAGCGAAATCAGCGCCTTCACTCTCGGATGCGGCACCGCCGCCTGCACTCCGATTGCTGCGCCGAAGGAGAATCCGGCGAACAGAATCGGCGCAGAGAATCGCCTGGCCATGTAGTCGAGCGCCACTCTGACGTCGTCAACCTCTCCGCGCCCATAATCATGCTCGCCCGCGCTCTTCCCCACCCCCCGGAAGTTGAAGCGCAGCACCGGAAATCCGAAGCCGTTCAGCGCCTTCATGGCGTGGAATACCACCTTGTTGTGCATCGTTCCGCCGAAGAGGGGGTGCGGATGGCATACCACGCACGCATAGTCCGCGCTGCCGACGCCAAGGTTCAGCAGTGCTTCAAGCCTTCCGGCAGCACCCTCCAGAAAGAACGATTCAATGCTGCCGTGCTGCAAACTCACCCTCGCGCCTTCAGCTTGATCGAGTCCAGCACCGCAACTCCCGTCTTGCCGTCGCGCGAAGTCAGCGGACGATTCGAGTGGCAGGTCGCCAGCAACAGCGTTTGCCCATTGGAAATAAAGCGCACAAACCAGTTGTCGCCCTCCTCGTCGCGGAAGCGCGCGCTCGCCCGCTGCTTGCTGCTGTCGCCCGTCTGCAGCCGTCCGGACACCGGAGCCGTATCGAGAAAGTGCTTCAAATAGTCGCGCGCATCCAGCGCTTTCACGTCCGCATTCCGCTTGTAAGCCGTCACAATGACGGTAGTCTCGCTGGCCTCGGACTCCACCTGCAAATCGTCATTGGTCTGCCGCAAACTCCAGAAAGTCGGCACCGCAATGCTCACATGTCCGCGCGGCACAGTGTAGGTTCCGGGATGAAAGCCGTTGCTTGTGGCCTTTGGCGCTACGGCTTTGGTTAACGCCGGGGTCGATTTTCTGGTTGAGGTTTTTTTCGCCGCTTTCTTGCTTGTCGCGCTCTTCTTCAGTTGTTTCGCTTTGGTGGGCATACTCTCACTCTAGCGCGAAGCTGCGCTGCCGGTCGAATTATTGTGAACTGCGCCTCAGTCGAAACCACTCCAAGCGCGGGTGCCCCACCTTCGTCGCGCTGCTTTTGCGCGGCTAAGGTGGGAAGGGCAGGACATACCACCCCTGCAACCTCCCCAGGCTGTCATTCCGAGCGCCGCGAGGAATCCCCGCACTGCTCAAATAATTCATGCAGCCCCAAAGGCAATTCAGCCGGCTTCGTCTGGTGGCCCACATCCGCCGTCTTTTGGCGAATGTGGGTTGCGCGAGCATGAACTAGAAGTTGTTTCCTAACTCGGCTTTGAAAGGCCATGGCTTCAGCCATGCCGCCAGAGAGCAAAAAGATCGCGGGCTTCAGCCCCTGAGGGAACGCGGCGCCCCTACCCGCGCTCTGTAATGGCGTTCCGTAGCGCGCTCCGCAACTCGCCCGGCGTGCTGACCGGCGGCTGGCAGGTAAAGCCGCTGCACAGCATGGCCAAGCCGCCGCCCTCCTGCAATCCACCAACGCCGGAGATGGTTTCCGCCAGCGCTTGCGGCAGGCTCGTCCGCAGCGTCGCGGCATCTTTCACTCTGAGCACAATTTTATTCAGCGCGAAGGCTGCAAGGGCTTCCGCGTATAACTCGTCCGCTCGCGGCCCTTCTCCGATCACCACCACCTGCGTGTGTCCATGTGCCATCCACACCGATGCCAGCCCGTAGGCGCCGGCGTATATGCCGAACTGTCCCGCCACTCCGGCAAAGATCTCCAGCGTCCTCTTTGCGAGTTCGTGCGGCCGTGCATCCCCGTTGAGCGCGTGCAGACGCAACAGCGCCAGCGCCGCCGAAGGATCGCCCGCCGGAGTCGGAGAATCCTGAAACGGTTTTCGCCGCTCGCTCAGCGCTCCCGCCGCATCGCCGGAGGCCGTGCTGTCGAGATCGAAGAAGCCGCCGCCGCTCTCATCGTAAAAGCCTGCGATCATGCGCCCGGCGATCTCTTCCGCCTTGGCGAAGTAGCGCAGATCGCCGCTTGCTTCGTAGGCGTCCAGGCAGGCCAGCACGGTGAAGGCGTAGTCATCCAGCACTCCCGCTGGCCGCTGGCTTGCTCCGCCCTCGGCATAGGCGATGATGTGCAGCAGTCCGCGCCCCGTCTGCCAGGCTTCGCTCAGCAGCCGGTCAAGCGAGCGCAGCGCGAATTCCTGCTCCGCGCTCTCTCCCAGCGCTCGCGCCGCCTGCAGCACGGCGGAGATGCAGAGCGCGTTCCAGTTCGTGTAGAGCGTGCGGTCGATGAATGGCATTGGCCGCTGCAAGCGCGCCGCATAGAGCTTTTCCTTCGCCGAGTCCAGCACTTCCGCCGTCTCTTCCAGCGTGCGATTCTGGCTCGCCGCAATCTGCGCCACGGATGCGCTTACCCACAGCACGTTTTTCGCCCGATCGTGCTGCATCTCGCCGCGTTCTCCGATATCGTAGTGCGCGGCGGCGACCGCCAGTTCATCCGCGCTCAAAACGGCGCGCGCCTCTTCCAGCGTCCAGGTAAAGAAGTCGCCGTCATCGTCCAGATTGATATCCGCGTCCTGCGAGCCGTAGTAGCCGCCGCGCTCGCGGTCGCTCAGCCACTCCCGCAGCCAGCGCAGAATGTCGCGCGCCACCTCGGCGAAGAACGGATTCCCCGTGGCCTGCCACCCATGAACGTAGTTCTTCAGCAGCCCGGAGTTGTCATAGGCCATCTTCTCGAAGTGCGGCACGCACCAGCGTTCATCCACCGAGTAGCGATGGAAGCCTCCCGCCAGCTGGTCATAGACTCCGCCGCGCGCCATCTTTTCCAGCGTCGTGGTCACCACCCGCTCCACCTGCTCTTCGCCGGTGCGCGCGTACCAGTCGAGCAGCAGATCGATCACCGGCGGATGAGGAAACTTCGGAGCCTTGCTGAAGCCGCCATTTTCGCGGTCAAATGCGCCCAGCGCCGACTGCGCCATCTCCTCCACAATTCTCGGCGAAAACTCGCCGCCGTGCCCCAGCATTCCCTCGGAGTGAGCCAGCGCGTGCATCAGCCCCTCGCTTTCCTTCTCTATCTCATCGCGCCGCTCGCGGAAGGCCTCAGAAATCGCAAGCAGAATGCGATGAAAGCTGGGGCGCCCATAAGCGTCCTGCGGCGGAAAATAAGTTCCCCCAAAGAACGGCTTGCCCTCCGGTGTCAAAAAGACCGTGAGCGGCCAGCCGCCCTGTCCGCTGATTGCCGCGACCGCTGCCTGGTAACGCGCGTCCACGTCGGGGCGCTCGTCGCGGTCCACTTTCACGGCAATGAAGTGCTCGTTGAGGATCGCCGCAATCTCGCCTGTTTCGTACGACTCGCGATCCATCACATGGCACCAATGGCACCACACCGCGCCAATGTCGAGCAGGATTGGCTTGTCCTCCGCCTTGGCGCGCGCGAAGGCCTCCGCACCCCACTCCCGCCACTGTGTCGGCTGGTTCATTGCGGATCGCAAATAAGCGGAAGAGGCGTGGACAAGGGCGTTGGGCTGCTTCATGCTCATGCCGACAAGTGTACCCCGAAGCGGAAGTGTTCAGAGTTGCCGGGTGAGCTCGGGTGGCCCATTCAAGCCTTCTTTTGGCTTGAGTGGGGTAGTTTCAGCGCTGGACATATTCGCGCATCAGCCGGGTGCCCCACCTTCGGCGCGCTGCTTTTGCGCGGCTAAGGTGGGACGGGAAGGACACACCAACACAGGAGCTGCGCTAATGCCTGCCGTGCGCGTTTGTGAGGCATGTATTCACTTGAAAACTGTATAGATCTGAGAGTGTCATCCTGTTGCTCTTGCTCCTGAGGCTGTCATTCACAGCGAGGAATCCCCGCACCGCTCAAATATGCAGCGCCGCCCACAGGCACCTCAGCCGCCAATCGATTTTGCCTTTGCTGCGCCGGGTGGCCCATCGATAAGAACGAAGGCGTTGTCAAGGCGAGATTTTCCTGAGCGGTGCGCGAGCACCGCTTGGTTTGCGAACCAGAGTTACAGTTTGAGGACCAAGACTCTGGAAACATCA
>Ga0182030_10013078_pt1 | contig 16557 bp, 14 predicted proteins | sample 812S3MmetaG_FD_121299 | JGI IMG/M metagenome (GOLD analysis project Ga0182030, IMG submission 121299) | Permafrost microbial communities from Stordalen Mire, Sweden - 812S3M metaG (Illumina Assembly) | ecosystem: Environmental > Terrestrial > Soil > Wetlands > Permafrost | place: Sweden...
ACTTATGCGCAAGATGAGTTGGGCAAGCCGCACAAGGGCTTCGAATATGCTCGCACGCAAAATCCCACGCGCTCGGCTTTAGAAGAATGTCTGGCTGCGCTGGAAAATGGCAAGTATGGTCTGGCCTTCTCCTCCGGTCTCGGCGCTACCAACACTGTGATGAACTTGCTTTCGCAAGGCGATCACGTCGTTGTTGGTGATGATGTTTACGGCGGCACTTATCGCATTTTCGACAAGGTATTTGCGCGTTACGGCGTGACTTTTACTTTCGTCGATGCGCGTGATCCGGGCAACGTGGAAGCGGCGATTCGCAAAGAAACAAAGCTCGTCTGGATGGAAACGCCAACCAATCCGATGCTTCGTCTGGCGGATATCAAGGCTATTGCGGAACTGGCTCGCAAGAAGAAAGTTCTTTCCGTAGTCGATAACACTTTTGCTAGCTCATACTTGCAGCGCCCGCTTGATCTTGGCGCTGACGTTGTTGTGCACAGTACCACCAAGTATCTTGGCGGGCATAGTGATGTCGTCGGCGGTGCCATCGTCACCAGCCACAATGACGTTTATGAAACATTGAAGTTTCATCAAAACGCTTGTGGCGCCGTCCCCGGACCGTTCGACGCCTGGCTTGTTATGCGTGGCTTGAAAACACTTGCGCTGCGCATGAAAGAACATTGCCGCAACGCTGAACAAGTTGCGCGGCATTTGGAAAAGCACCCGGCGATCGAGAAGGTGATTTATCCAGGCTTGTCGACGCACCCGCAGCATGATCTTGCCAAAAAGCAAATGGATGGCTTTGGCGGTATGGTCTCGGTCGTGCTGAAAGGCGGACTTGAAGATGCTCGCAAAGTGCTCAACAACACCAAGCTTTTCTGTCTGGCAGAAAGCCTCGGTGGAGTCGAGTCGCTTATCGGTCATCCGGCAACGATGACCCACGCTTCGATTCCTCGCGAAATTCGCGAAGAACGTGGCATTGTCGATGGCTTGATTCGCCTTTCTGTTGGCATTGAAGATGTTGACGACCTGATCGCCGACCTCGACAACGCCCTGGCAAAAATCGATTGCGCCGCGATGGCACGCTAGTCACCGACGTCTTGGAAACGGTCGAGCCTGGCTCGACCATAACCAAGAAAGAATATCGAGATTCCATCCAAAAAAGAATATCCCGACCTTACCCAAAAAAATATCGAATTTGATGGATATGTGCAGCCCGCGCGGCTGTCAAGCACGCAATTTAAACGTCACCAGTGTGCAAATTTTCGCCGAAAGGATAATGAAAATTCGCTGAATCGCTGTATGATCGAACGATGCTTTCTACATGCACCTTGAGGAGCAACCTAATATGACGATGGCAACCGCCTTCAAACCAGAGTACATTGAGCACAAAGACATGAGCCCGGCGGCGTTGAGTGCCTGTGTTGGTCCGGCGCTCGAAGAAGCCGGCTGTACCGAAAAACAGATAGACCTTAAAGCGCACCGCATTCTTGCCAAAGCAGTTTATGGTGACTATAAGATACTGTGCTGGTGGGCTGCCGAGCAGGAAGAAACAATTAGCGATGGCAAGCCCATGTATACAATCGACAAGGGCAACGCTTCGATGCTTGGCATCTGTGCCTTTCCGCGTTCCGGAAAAACTGCTGACGTCGACGCAATTGCGCGCATCAGCTCGCGCATCAAAGAAAAAATCGAACTACATATGAATCGCGAGCATTCAGCTCAAGCCTAAGCCTGATTCGATGTCTATATTTGACGACGCTATGGCGCGTCAAGAGCGGTTCTAAATGCGCCCGCTGAGTGGCACAATCTGATCGGCAATCGCGGAACAAACCATGACTTCGGAATCCTCGCTTTCAGAACGCCTGCCGGCGCACCATCCATTGAAGGCGCTGCAGGTTATCACGGTTCAGGCGCTTGATGTGCTGCTTCCTTCGATTGAAGCAAGCTGCGCTAACATTGACATTCCACAGCTCAAAATTGGCACAGTTCTGCGAGCGTCTCTTTTGCAGGCGCTCTACAGTGTCAACGATCCGAATCAGTTTATCGAACACTTGCGTTTCAATGTCTTGTTTCGCTGGTTCATGGGCAATTTGAGTGTCTCAGAGCAGGTTTCAAGCGCAACAGATTATGTGCAGGTTCAAGCGAAACTGCTCGACAACCACTCATTGAGTCATTTTATTGAGTATGTGATTACCGAAGCTGCACGAGACGAGTCTCCCAATTCAGCTTACATTGCCAGCAACTTGTCGCGCTGGGTGAACAAGCATTGTCCGAAGGAAGTCTTTTTCAAAGAGTACAGGCGTGCTCCGATTACGCAAATGAGCTGCACTATTCTTTTTCCGCCTGAACGTCATCCGAATTTTCCAGAAGCGATTTTTTACGAGTATGCAAAACACGACTTCCCTGAGCGTACTACGCGCAGGGAAACTCTGTCCGCAGAGTTTGGTCAACCAACGGGGCGCGGGCGCAATGAGCCCGTGTTCTTTTCTTCAAGCCGACAGTATTTTGTGACGCTGTTGCATGCAGCGGGAGTGTCACTTACTAAACAGGCACCATACGATAATTGGGAGTCGTTTCGCGATAGGCTTGAAAAAACGGTGAAGCATTGCAAGTCGACAAATTCTCTGGCGAAGCCGATTGGCTTGATTTGCTATTTCAGCAACACGATCAGCTTGCCTCCAGGAGTAGCGCTGGAAGACTATTTTCACGTGGCACCACCTGAGCCACCATCAATTCAGATACCGCGCATCATGCAAGAGACTGGGCGCGACTACGAGTTTCCGCGTTTTTTGGAAAATACTAAGAGCGTTACGAAGCTTCGCTACGATAACGATCCGGCCTGCTTGCTTTATAGCTTTCAGGCACAACCGCGTAAAGACGAAATTGAAATTGGGCTCGATCTCGAATGCATTTGGAATAAGCCCATGGCTATGGAAGATGTCTCGTCAATTGCAAATAAGCTGAAGGAAAACGCTTATATTGCCTTTCATAGTTTGATCACCGATCGAACTCGACGATTGTTTGAGTGAGTTAGCTTAGTGAATCTGGACAGGTTCTTCCGAAATCTGTGGAGCACTTTCTGTGGCGCCTTGTTCAGACATGAGCACACGTGTCAAATACATCTTAGCGGTGGGCCAAATATAGGGAGATTTTCCAGAAAGATCCTTCAAATGCTTCGCCGCTAAATTTGCCATTTCTGGATACTCAGCATTTTTGAACAGAAAATACCACTGTTTGATGCACTGGTTGAAAGTGTGCGGATCTCGCTCTGTTTGAGCTTTTAGCTTTTGCTCCAGAGCATCGGCATAAATCTGGCGACCATCTGTATCTTCAGGTTGAAGTTCGATCGCTTTTTCTACCAGGATTATCGCGTTTTCTACATCGCCATCTTTCAAATAAGAGGAGGCGTGGGTCCGCAATTCCGAGGGATTTCTGACGTCGATGCCGTTTGTGTCTTCGGCGTCTTTGCTGGCGGTTTTCTTAGTTTCTTGCTCGTTTGGCTCAAGCTCTGTGCTTTTAAGAGCTTTGACCCAGTCGGCGCCTTCTTCCTCAGCTTGTGCCACGCGCGTGCAAATTAGCAGCGACATGCATAAGACGAATAACAAGCTGATATTTATTGTATTGCGCGTCATACGTGAAAGAATTCCGCTTTTGAAGTTCCAAAGATATTCTCGGTTATTGACATCTGGAATGGATTAGAGATTGTTCCGAAAAACCTCAAAAGCTGAATAAATCGCCCGCAGGATGGATTCAAAGAGGTCTGTAGCTCAATCTTATCCTGAGAGCGCCGGCTTCCAGCCCGCTTCGACAGAAATACTCTAAAGATACCGGACAATAATCTCATTCTAAAGTTGCCTGCCGGTCTCATTCTAATGGCGCTTCGGACTGTCTCTTTGTCTCGCTTTCGCTGCCTGGCGGACCGTAGTGCCGCAGTACATCTTCAAAAGTACGCCGTATTCGTTTATCTTCGATGTCTTCAATATTCATTCTGGTCAGATGAAATGTGAAAAGTTGGCCATGCCTGCGAATGGTGAGCGAAACTTTGGTGCCGGCTTTTCCTCCCAGTGTTGCCCAAACTTCTTTCTGGCTGGCTCCAGGTCGGTAGTTGTGACCGTCTTCACTAACTAAAACGTCACCTGGTCTGATTCCTGCATTCGCCGCTGGACAAGTAGGAAAAACTTCAGTAACTACCGGCAAAGTAGGAACGAGAATTTTGTTATATGCCTGTAGTCCCAATACTCCATATTCCAATCGACGAAAATCTTCCGCAGACATTTTTTTCTTTCCGATTTTCGGAAAAAGCGACGTGTGCTTGATGCCGCCCTGAAGATGAGGGTGAGAAATTTGCGCTTTTAAGATTTCTGCTTCGGGAGCAATCTTCGGATGTTTTGCCGCAGATTTTGCATTTTCATCTTCAAATTTCGATTTTTCATCAGGAATGTCTAACTGCGGTTCTCGATTAGAGGCGTGAAGTTTGCCGAGTGGATCTGTTGCCAGCTTGTCGAGCTGCTGTGACGCCGGCTTGTCTAGCTGATCTGTCGCTGGCTCACTTGCTATTGCAGTGGCAGCGAAAGCAAAAAACAATATCGAAGTGAAGACCAAGTTAGCTTGCACCTGAGGCTCAGCTCCGTTTCGTGTCGCAGTTTAATTCCGGCATGGTCTACATTCGTTAGTGTATAACTGGAATTGAGTATAGAGCAATTTTTTTTGACAGGAGAAATTCTATGACCAGGCTACGTCTTTTCTTGTGCCGGAAGGTTTCTCTGACAAACTGGCAATTGGGCTTATTGAAGATCGCCGCAGGTTCTGCGTGGGCGGCTGTGGCCTGCAACTATCCCGAAGTCTTTCGCCCATTAACAGCATTGTTATTGCTTATTGCCTGTGCGACCGGGATATGGATTACATGCATTTGGTTCCAGGCAATGCAAGACGATGTCTGGTAAGCCTCCGACAATGATCATTTTTTCTCAACTATAATTCTTGGCCGGCATTTGAGGCGGTTTTTAAGGATAGTCACATTCTGTCTATATATAATGATGGTCCCCCTGGGTTCGTTTATTTAAGCAGGAGACGTCCAATGTCGAAAGTTGATGCAATTCCGAAGGGTTATCACACAATCACCCCAACACTTACAGTTTCAGATGCTAAAGCCGCAATCGAGTTTTACAAGAAAGCTTTTGGCGCCGAAGAAATCCAAATTTGTCTAGCGCCAGACGGCAAGCAAGTAATGCATGCTGAAATCAAAATCGGCGATTCGATCATCATGCTAAATGATGAATATCCGAGCATGGGCGTTGTCGGACCGAAGAGCCTCGGCGGAACAACCGGCTCTATGTTCTTCTACACTGAAAATGTCGATGTAGCGTTTGAACGTGCCATCAAAGCTGGTGCCACCGAAGTAATGCCTGTTTCAGATCAATTCTGGGGCGATCGCTTCGGCTGCGTACTCGATCCATTCGGTCACAAATGGGGTATATCGACCCATGTAGCCGATCTGAGCAAAGAAGAAATCGAAAAAGCTCAGAAAGAATGGTCCGCAAAAAACAAAGAGATGGCTCACGCAAAATAATTTGCGCGTAAATCAATTCTGAAAACGGGAGGCGGCTTAATTCACCGCCTCCTTGTTGTTTTATTCTGCCTTCAAAACGGACGAGCAGGGCTCGTCCGCTACGATAAATGGGACGTAAGCTTATTGAGCTGGAGTTCATCTTCGTCAGCGAATACCGGTTGCCCGAAAATAACGGTAAAAAAACATGCCACTGCATACAGTGCAACAGTAAGTGGCGAATCGTTTCTAAGTGGCATGTCGTTCCTTCAAAATATTGAAGAACCGCCAGACACGTCTTTATCTCAAGGACGTTATCCGGCGGTTCCCGGTTAGCAGGCTCAGTCTAAACTAGAAGCTTTATCGCCCAGCTTTAACGAGCGGGCCTTCATAGACTTCTTTGTCCGACTTCGGATGAATTTCCATCGCCGGATGGGTTTCGCCGTTGATAATTGTTCCACCCGAGCGGAACGAACCCGAATTCAAAATAAATTGATGCGGGAAGTCAAGCGTGGGTTCGGAGAGCTTGTTGAGCGCTTCGACATGCGCCGGTGACAAGTGGAGATCAAGTGCCGCGACATTGTCTTCGAGTTGCTCGAGGGTTCGCGCTCCGATGATCGATGAAGTTACGCCGGCGCGGTTTTGCACCCAGGACAGGGCAACGCGAGCAGGTGTGGTATTGAGTTCTTTGCTGATTTTTAGAAGCTCATCAACAATGTCGTAAGCTTTGTCAGTCAAATGTTCTTTGACCCAATCGCCGCGACCCGGCTCATGTTTGCCATGTTTGTCGCGTGTGAATTTGCCGGAGAGCACGCCAAATTTTAGCGGCGACCATGGCGTGATACCAAGACCCATTTCTTTGGCCATCGGCACCAATTCGCCTTCGACCGAGCGTTCCAGCAAAGAGTATTCAATTTGCAAAGCAATAAGTGGTGCCCAGCCGCGGAACTTGGCAATCATTTGCGCCTGCGCTGTTTTCCATGCCGGCGTGTCGGAGAAACCAATATAGCGAATTTTGCCGTCTTTGACCAAATCGTTGAGCGCACTCATCGTTTCTTCAATCGGTGTGAATTTGTCCCAGCAATGCATCCAATACAAATCGATGTAGTCTGTTTGCAAGCGTCGCAGCGACTTTTCGCAAGCCGCATAAATGCTCTTTCGGTTAGTGCCACCGGCGTTGGGATCGCCCGGGTAGAGCGTGCCGAAAAACTTTGTGGCAACTACTAACTTGTCGCGCCGAAAGCCGCGACTGTTGATATAGTCACCAATAATGACTTCCGAATGACCTTTAGTATAAAAGTTTGCCGTGTCAAGGAAATTGCCGCCCAATTCGCAAAAGCGATTGATGATGGCGTGACTTTCTTCTTCTGTCGAGCCCCAGCCCCAATCTTTGCCGAATGTCATCGTTCCGAGACAAAACGGGCTAACTCTAAGTCCGGAGTTTCCAAGCGTGACATAATGATCTAATGGCATGCGTCTACCTCATATCCGACGGGCTTACATTTTAGATCTACCGGGCGCTAATTGATCGTTAGCTGCGCAAATTGGAAAAAATGCCAGGTTCTTGTGTCAAACAAAGGATTTTTCTAGTAGAGTTCAATCGACAAGGCTTGCAGAGTTTACCCGAAGATGCAATCAGGGGACAATCCAACCGGTTCGAATTGGCTGCTCCAGGCTGGGCAGACGCTTGACCAGCGCTTTGAAATTGTCGAGGAAGTGGGGCGTGGCGGAATGGCTGTGGTTTATCGCAGTCTTGATTTGCGCTTGCAGCGAGAAGTTGCAATTAAAGTGTTGAACGGCGATCTAGCCGCAGACCCGGTGCAACTTGAACGCTTTCGCCATGAAGCGAATGTCTGTAGCACTCTCGATCATCCGAATATCGTAACTGTAATGCACTGCGGACAAGAGCAGGGACGACCCTACATGGTGATGGAGTGGTTGGACGGTAAGACGCTTGAGCTGGTTATCGAAGTTGAGAAGAAATTGTCGCGTGGTAGATTTCGCCAAATTTTTCTGCCGGTGCTCGATGCGCTTGAATACGCGCACAGCAAGGGGCTTGTCCATCGTGATTTGAAGCCAGCTAATATTATGGTTGGCGATCATGATGGTGAGATTGTAGTAAAAGTCCTTGATTTTGGTATCGCCAAAAGGCTTGATAGTGCCCAGGCGCTCACGGCTGCAACTGTCGGTTTCATTGGTAGTCCTTACTTTATGAGTCCCGAGCAACTTAGCGGAGGAAAAGTCAGCTATAGCTCCGATATTTATTCGCTTGCTTGTGTGATGTTTCAGGCGCTTACTGGACGCTTGCCTTTTGCTGGAAATAGTTCGCTTGAGTCGATGTATGAGCACTTGCGATTGTCGATGCCAAAAATGAAAAGGTCAGACATTTCCGGTGACATTTCTGCGGAGCTAATACAATGCGTGCTCCAGGCGCTGCAGAAGGATCCGGCGAAAAGACCCAGTTCCATTGTCGAATTCAAATCGCGTATTGTTGCCGCTTTGAATTCAAAAAGTAAAACTTTTTCGTTGTTGCCTATTGTTATTGGAGCGACCGTTTTACTTTTGCTTGCGGGAGCAGCTTGGATTTTTCTCTCAAAGAAAACTTCAGGCTTATCTGCGCCTCAATTAGCTAAGGCTGAGCTTCATCACAATTTATCTGGTCTTTCTCTGCAAGTGGCTTTGAGCGAAGCTAACCGATTGTCTAATGAGAAGAAATACGGTGAAGCTATTTTGCGCTTGGAGAAGGCACTTAAAAATGTACGGAGAAAGGACGATCCACATATCTTAGAACTGGAGGGAACGCTGGCCGGTTTGTGCAAGTTGGTTGGTGATTATAAATCCGCAAAAAGGTACTATTCAAAGTTGATTGATTCCAATACTTTTGCTGCCTCAGCTGTTCGTTTGAACGCTGCTGAAGGTTTGGCAAACACGCTTATGTCAGAACAAAACTACGCTGAAGCGGAAAAAATTTGTGCCAAGTACGCCACTGAGGCAGAGTCATTAACTGAATCTACTAATATAGAGTACTTAGCCAATATTTTTACTGTGGAAGCTAGTGCGGTACACCTGCAGCATAAGAACCCAATTCTAAGCATTGAGCTTTGCAAAAAAGCCTTTCGCTTTTATGGTGACTCGGGGCGCACCCTTATGTCTGGCGTTGCAATAACATGGTTCTATTATGATCGCTGTTGCGAGATAGGAAAGAAGGATATGGGTATGATTGAGGTGTTACGCACACAGGATGACCTGATAAAATATCCGCCGTCCGGCTTCACAACTCTTCAATTCGCCGATGAGGCTGAGAGAAGAGGACTCCTGAAAATTGCAAGAAAATCGTATATCAATTTGCAAGATAAAAAAAGCGACATAACGGCTGGGGTGGTCAAAACCTGGAAGTCACGAAGCCTTGCAGCCGTCACTCGCGTCGACAAAGAAATTGCAGAAAAGGATGCAAAAAAGGCGAAGACTAAGTAATTAGTAACACTTCCTTTGCTACATGCGCACGTTTGGTAGAAATGATCGATGGCACTTGCAGATGATAGTGATACTTTTAAATCGACAGGTGGGTCGGCTGCCGTCGCCGGATCACGTTATGAAATAGTGCGTGAACTGGGGCACGGTGGCATGGCGACCGTGTTTCTCGCGAAAGATTCACTTCTCGAGCGCGAGCTGGCAATAAAGGTCTTGAACGCTGAGCTTGCGCTAGATCAACTTCAGGTAGAACGCTTTCGCAACGAGGCTCAGTCTTGCAGCGCGCTCGATCATCCCAACATAGTCAAAGTGCTCAGTCATGGCGAGAATGCGGTGGGGCGACCCTTTATTGTTATGGAATATTTGCAGGGCAAAACACTGGAAGACGCTTTTAAAAACAAAGAAATGACGGGGCGTGAATTCCTCGATCAAGTTGTTTTGCCCGTTATAGATGCACTAATTTATGCACACGATCGACGCATTGTGCATCGTGATTTGAAGCCTTCAAATATAATGATTTGTCGGGCGCCAGGCGAAGAGCTGGTCGTCAAAGTTCTCGATTTCGGCATAGCAAAAGCGCTAGAACGTGACACGAATACTGCGGCAGCTGCTGCAACAGTCGGCTTTATGGGTAGCCCGCTATACATGAGTCCCGAGCAGGCCGCGGGCGCTAAGGCTGATCCGCGAAGTGACATTTATTCTCTTGCTTGCATAATGTACGAGGCTCTTGCCGGTCGTCCGCCTTTTGTCGGTGAAACGCCGCTTGAAACAATGTACGAGCATTTGCGCGCCAGTATTCCCAAGCTTGATGGCGTTCAGACCGCGAATCAAATCTCTGATGAGTTGGTTGAGCTTATTACTAAATGTCTTGCAAAAGACCCTGAGCAGCGCCCGTCGTCTATGTCTAGCGTGCGTGAAATGCTTCAGCATTCGCTTTCTTCAACTAAGGTGACGCGCAGAAAGAGCGTCGCACCGCTACTGGTGGCAATCATAATTGCTGTGTGCCTGCTTGGTGCAGCTGCGTTTCTGTTTCTGCAGTTGAAATCCAGGCGAAATGCAGAATCGCGCGCAGATATTGTGACACCAACACATATGATTGTAGCCGGCGGTCGCTCTGCCAACGCATTATATAGCCGTGCCAAAACTCTCATCAAAGCGCGAAAGTACGAAGAAGCAATACCCTTGCTTCAAACTTCTTTGAGAGAACTTTCGCGAAGCGATTCTGCAAGCGAGCTGCAGGCTGAGATTCATGAACATCTGGCTAATGCTTATGACGGAATCGGCGCGAAGTCCAAAGCTCTGCCGGAATACAAAGCTGTGGTTGATAGTTATTCAGCGTCTGATGCGTACGGAAAACGCCTCGATGCTATTGTTACTTATGCGCGAAATCTCTCGCAGCAGGGCTATATGGACGAGACCGAAAAGCTTTATAAGGCGACGCTGAAAGAAGCGCAAAAGGTCTTTGGCAATACAACAGTGGCGGTATTTGGCGACTTCCTTTATGGCTACGCCACATTTCTCTTTCGTGACCTGAAGCGTCCGCCGGAAGAATGTTTAAGGCTCGCGCGGCAGGCAATGTTTCAATTCGATGGAGCAGGTCATCGCTTTTCGGGGCACTCCTGTGATGACACCTGGTTGCTTTACGATATTTATCAGGCTCTTGGGCAAACTGAAAAAGGAAAAGCGGATGTAGCGAAAACAGCCAAAGCGCTCGGTGATCTTGAAAGCAATTCGTCGAGGCGTATCTGTATTTTCGCTGATGAGGCAAATAAAAGAAAGCTATTCGATGTTGCCGAGAAAATATATTTGCTGGCGCTGGATAAGGCTTCCGGCACAGCAATTACCGGCGAGATTGGCGAAGGCGAAAAGGTTCGCGAGCGGTGCCGCGCAGGTCTGAAAAACATTGCACTGGTGCGAAAAGAATTTGCTGTTTCGAAATAATACTTTTGTTAGTTCTAAGCAGCTGCTTATTGTGTTTTCATCAAGCGTCCTGTAACCTGGCGCGTTGCCAGACTACCTGCCTGGTGATGCGGTGCTTTAACCTTGCCGGCAACACCATAATTGACGTTGTATGACTTTGCCTCGGGCTCTTGCGCTATCTGGTTCGGTAAATTTACCCGACCATTGACGTTAGTGTTGGCTCTATTATTTCCCTGCGAAATTGCAACAGGTTGTGTACGCTTTTTTGCGTATGTATCTGGAGAAATCTGAATCGGCTTTGTATAGATGTGTCCCGGGCGCAATACATCATGCTTGTTGCCTGGCGTCGACCCAGCTGGAACTTTGTTATAACTGCTTTGCGTATATGACGTGATGGACGACCAATTCCATCTTTTCAAATTTGGATTATTGTCCGTTAGTGATTTTTCCCAACCGGATGATGTGACTGCGCCTGTTGTGTAGCGCACTCCCGGAATCATTCGAGCCGGCATTTCTCTAGAATCAGAAACATCCTGCGCTGACGCTGCAGGCATAAAACTCATTGCTACCGCGACTGCTCCCGAAAGAAGAACAGGTGCCTTAAAGAACCAAGACATGACATTCCCTCGCTTTCATCGTCCAAACGATCCCAGCGCTCAACCCTTGATGAAAGAATAAAATCTGAATATGACATTTTCGTGACTTCACGTATTGACCAGATTAAATCGGGTCGCGCCAGCTTTCTGAAAGGAAATTTAGCGCTCACATGCCCGCACCATGGGGGGTTTACGCATTGATGCTTGAGGCAATTCAAGGCAAACTTTATATACGGTTGGGCGTAAGAACATAAGAAGAAGTATCGCCAATGACAGACATCAGTTCCGTGGTGTCCGATAAGCCTGCTGCCGAAAATTCTGCAACGCCAGATTCGAAGCAAAAACTGTCGGATTCATTCACTAAAGACGCCAAAGAAAATCTCGAAATTCTTCGCAGCATGAATCCCCTGCCCAAGAACACTTCCGACGACAAAATGTTGGACGAAGTGGAGCATGCTCACTTCAACTATTTCGTGCATCAGAGCGACCCCGACACCGGTCTAACCAAAGACCGTTCCACACCAGACTCGGCGGCCAGTATCGCCGCGGTTGGATTCTCATTGACTGCTTATCCGATCGGAGCAGAGCGTGGTTGGGTATCGCGTGATCAGGCGGCTGATTACACGCTCAAAGTTCTGAACACTTTGTGGAACGCGCCGCAAGGCGACGCAGCGCAGGGCGAGGCTTCCACGCACGGATTTTTCTATCACTTCTTAGATCCGAAAAAAGCGACCCGAATGTGGAACAGCGAGGTGTCGACGATTGACACATCGCTATTGATGTCTGGTGTGCTTTTCTCTAAAGACTATTTCAATGGCAATTCGCCTAAGGAAGCTGAAATTCGCGATCTGGCCGATAAGCTGTACAAGCGAGTTGACTGGCCCTGGATGTTGAACAAGGATAACCGCGTCAGTATGGGTTGGACACCGGAAGCTGGTTATATCAGTTCCGACTGGCAGGGTTACAACGAAGCAATGATCATGCAGTTGCAGGCGCTTGGCTCACCGACTCATCCGCTGAACCCTGATGTGTGGACCAAGTATCATTCGACTGATACCATTCGTGATTACGGCGGGCAAAAATACATCGACTTCCCTCCGCAGTTTGCGCATCAATACTCGGAATCATGGGTAGACTTCCGTGGTATCAACGATGCTAAAAACAAATCACTAGGTTTTGATTATTTCGAGAATTCTCGTCGCGCAACTCTAGCGCAAAACTTTTATGGCGATAAGAATCCTCCAGGTTTCCGCGGCTATAGCAAGCTTGATTGGGGCTGGACCGCTAGCGATGGTCCTGGCGCGAATGTGCCTCCACCGGCTGATGTAGCGGCACCGGGCGGATCGGATGCGCCGGCATTCGGACCACACTTGGCTGAACCTGAACCCGAGCCGCAATCAGCATACGAGTTGCGTACCGGAGGCAGACATGATCAGCCCGATGCGCAAAGCGGTAGTACATTTGTACCTGCATTTTCTGGTGGCGGATTCGATGCTCGCGTAGCTAAGACGCCGACCTTCCTTTCATACTCGGCAAGAGGCGCACCGGATTATATCGATGACGGTACAATCGCTCCAACAGCAGCAGCTGCGTCCTTGCCGTTTGCACCAGAGCTGGTGCTACCGACCTTGAGACATTGGCGCGAAGACCGTCCTGAAATCTGGTCGGAAGATGGATTTAAGGACGCGTTCAATCCGACGGCTGATCCAAGTAAGCCGTCCGGTTGGATAGATACTGACACGATTGGAATCGACCAGGGACCGATTGTTCTTATGACCGAGAACTATCGAAGCGGCTTGGTCTGGAATACGATCAAGCGTGACCCCTACTTGACTGAAGGCTTGCGCAAAGCCGGATTCACTGGTGGCTGGCTCGATCAGCAGAAGGCTAGCGGAAAATAGAACAGCGTCTTCGGCGCGAAGATAAGCTAACTGCATGACTCTGCGAAAGAAAAACTAAATTTAGTGATACCGCCCGTAGCAGCTAATCGGCGTGCCCGTCCATTTGCTCTGGGTCGGCGTGTAGGTGACTTCACCCGGGTGCTTGCCATAGCCGAGAATCATCGTTTGCTTTCGTCCCGACGCCGCTTTCTTGGCTGGTGAACCGGCCGAAGCGTTAGGATTAGACCCACCCTGTCCTGGTGGCACGTTGTAAGCGAGATAGCGCTTTACGGGTCCGTTGCTCGCCGGAGTGTGTGGCTTCGGCACTGCGCCTGGTGCAACGCACTGAGGGCGAATGTAATGGCAGACACTTTGCGCGCCCGAACATTTCGTTCCTGCCGGCACTCTTTTGAATAATGATGAGCTAGAGCTCTGCGAAAAATGACTCCAGTGTCTCAGGTTTGACCCTGTTCCCGTTCCACCACTTGCTTGCGGCGCTTGGGGTTGGACTGGGGCTTGTTGTTGCACTGGTGCAATGTTGTTACTGCTCACGGGTTCGAGGGCCGCTTCTTGCGCTTGCGCGGGCAAAGCCGGCAGTATCAGCGCCGCAAGCAGCAGAATTTTGATTTGAGACTTATAAAACATCAGGACCACCCGAAAACCGAATACCAGCCGGTAGATAAAATTTATTCAATCCGCGTCACAATTGCACTACGGGTTTATACGCAATATTGTTTTTGCCCTAAGAATTAATCTTGCTTCGCGCCGGTTACGCTTGATTTACGCTTTGCTCCACCCGGCTGCCAAACACATACAATAGAAGGTTTCAACGTCGCGGAGTTTTGAACATTGAAATCGTTTCTCGAAGCCCTGAAAGAGCGTGTCCTCATATTCGATGGGGCGATGGGCACATCGATTCACAAATACCAGCTAAGCCTCGAAGACTATGCCGGATGCGAAAACTGCCCGGAGATACTCTGCGAAAGCAAGCCCGACGTGCTGCGCGAGATACATGCCAGCTTTTTTGAAGTTGGTTGTGACGTAGTCGAAACGTGTACTTTTGGCGGCTCGCCGATTGTCCTGGCTGAGTTTGGTCTGGCAGATCGGGCCTTTGAGCTAAACAAAAAAGCCGCCGAGCTGGCGCGTTCGGTCGCTGACGATTTCTCCAGCGCCAGTCGCCGCCGCTACGTTTCGGGCTCTATTGGTCCCACTACAAAGCTGCCCTCGCTCGGGCACATCAGCCTGCGCGAGATGAAAGATGCTTACTATCAGCAAGTAGCAGGGCTGGTCGAGGGCGGCGTCGACGTTTTGCAATTCGAAACGGGGCAAGACCTGCTGCAAGCCAAAGCCTGCATTGTGGCGATTGAAGAGTACTTTAAGGCTAGCGGCAAACATGTTCCAGTCATAACGCAGATCACGATTGAAGCGCCCCCACTGGGAACGATGCTTACAGGTTCGGATATTTCTGCGGCTTTAACGGCTCTTTCGCCCTTTTCAATCGATGTAATTGGTATCAATTGTGCTACCGGACCCAATGAAATGATGGATCCGGTGCGTTACCTCTGCGAAAACACAAACAAGTTTGTCTCGGTTTTGCCCAACGCCGGATTGCCTGAAAACGTCAATGGCGAAACAGTCTACAAGCTCACTCCTGATGATCTGGCGCAAGCTTTGCAATATTTTGTCAGGCAGGTTGGCGTTAACATCATTGGCGGTTGCTGCGGCACGACGCCTGAGCATCTCAAGCGTGTAGTTGAAGTTGTCGGCGAAGTGGCTCCGAAAAAGCGTACCGTCACTGAGACTTCTAGCGTCGCAAGTTTATACACTGCTTTGCCTCTAAACGTAGATATTCCGCCTTTGTTCGTTGGTGAAAGAACCAATACTAATGGCAGCAAAAAATTCAAAGAGTTGCTGGAGAAGGAAGATTGGGACGCCATGGTTGCCATGGCGCGCGAGCAGGAGCGTGAAGGCGCGCATATGCTCGACGTTTGCGCGGCGTATGTTGGACGTGACGAATCGCGCGATATGAACATCTTCATCAAGCGCTTGAACACAGACGCGCAGACGCCATTGGTAATAGACTCTACAGAGTACCCGGTACTGGATGAATCGCTTCAGCTAATCGCCGGCAAGCCAATCGTAAATTCGATCAATCTCGAAGATGGCGAAGAGAAAATGCTGGCGAAGGTAGCGCTCATTCGCAAGTATGGCGCGGCTGCCGTGGCTTTGACCATCGACGAGAAGGGCATGGCGCGCGGTGCTGAGCATAAGCTGGCGATTGCCAAACGGATTTACGATCTGGCAGTTAGCGCGGGAATTGCTCCTGGAGATCTGATTTTTGATGCTTTGACGTTTACGCTTTCCACCGGCAACGATGATGATCGCCGGCTTGGCATCGAAACTCTTGAAGGTATTAAGTTGATCAAGAAAGAGTTGCCTGGCGTCAAAACCATTCTCGGGGTTAGTAATATTTCCTTCGGCTTTAATCCGGCAATTCGACGCATACTCAATTCTGTATTTTTGCATTACGCAGTTGAAGCCGGCTTGGACCTGGCGATTGTGCATGCTTCCAAGATTTTGCCGCTTTATAAGATCGACGAAGCTGAGCGTGAGATGCATGAGAAGTTGATCTTCGATAAACGTATTGCCGGATACGATCCGCTTTTCGCTCTTCTGGATTTTTACAAAGACAAGAAGAAGACAGGAGTCACTGCGAGCGTAAAAGTTTCCCGTTCAATTGAAGAGACTTTGAAACAACGCGTCATCGATGGCGATCGAGTGGATTTAGAAGCCGATCTGGCTGTGGCAATGAAACAGCATGCACCCATAGATATTATCAACAAGATATTGCTCGAGGGGATGAAGGTTGTCGGAGAATTGTTCGGTTCTGGCAAAATGCAGTTGCCGTTTGTTTTGCAGTCGGCTGAAACAATGAAAGCTGCGGTGTCCTACCTTGAACCGTTCATGGAAAAGCTGGAAGGATCGAGCCGAGGCTCCTGTGTACTGGCAACGGTAAAGGGCGATGTACATGACATTGGCAAAAATCTTGTCGATATAATTTTGAGCAATAACGGCTATAAGATTTACAACCTGGGCATCAAGCAACCAATCGATAACATTATCAGTGCCGCAATCTAGCACAAAGCCGACT
>Ga0182030_10013080_pt1 | contig 16555 bp, 13 predicted proteins | sample 812S3MmetaG_FD_121299 | JGI IMG/M metagenome (GOLD analysis project Ga0182030, IMG submission 121299) | Permafrost microbial communities from Stordalen Mire, Sweden - 812S3M metaG (Illumina Assembly) | ecosystem: Environmental > Terrestrial > Soil > Wetlands > Permafrost | place: Sweden...
CACGCATCGCGCGGAATTCTGCATCGATAAGTTGTATTCGCCCGATAGCTCCACCGGACGGCTGGGGCTGTTGGAACTGCGCGCGTTTGAGATGCCGCCGCATGCGCGCATGAGTCTGGCGCAGCAGCTGCTGGTGCGGTCGCTGATCGCCTGGTTCTGGCGCGAGCCCTACGAGGAACCGCCGGCCCGCTGGGGAACGCGTCTGCACGACATGTTCCTGCTGCCGCATTTCGTGCAGCAGGATTTCCATCGCATCATCGACGACGTGCGCCGCGCGGGCTATCCACTGGATGCGGCGTGGTTCGATCCTCACGTGGAATTCCGTTTCCCGGTTTACGGGCGCGTGTGTTACGAAGGCGTCGAAATCGAGCTCCGGCAAGCGATCGAACCCTGGTACGTTCTCGGCGAGGAGCAAGGCGCGGGCGGTACCGCGCGCTACGTGGATTCGTCGGTGGAGCGATTGCAGGTTCTGGTGACGGGATTTATTCCGGAGCGGTTTGCGGTGACGTGCAACGGACGGAGAGTGCCGCTGCGTCCCACGGGGCTGCATGGCGAATATGTCAGCAGCGTGCGCTATCGCGCGTGGTGTCCGCCGCGCTGTTTGCATCCCACGATTCCGGTGCATGCGCCGCTGGTTTTCGATCTGATCGATTTGTCCGCGGGCCGGTCGATTGGCGGATGTTCCTACTATGTGGCGCATCCTGGCGGACGAAGCTACGACACGTTTCCGGTAAACTCGAATGAGGCGGAAGCGCGGCGGCGAGCGAGGTTCCTGGCGTTTGGGCATACGCCGGGTCCGATGCAGATTCCTCCGGTGGAAGAGAATCCGGAATTCCCGGTCACCCTGGATCTGCGGCGTCCGACGTCGCCCAAGGCGAGGGTCGCCCGGAGGACGGGCGGATTTTTTGAGCCGCGTTGAGGGAATGCGCCGTGAAAAGCGCGTGGTGAAAACGTGCAGTGAAGGAAACACCTACGAAGTCGGTCAAGTCACGCACCGGAGTGTGGCGCTACGTTCCGCAAGAGGGGCACTGGGACGAGGCGCTCACGCCGGGAGGATTTCCGCGACGTCACTGGCGCGATTTATTGGTCGCGCTGGGACGCATGGGCGCGGACCAGTTGGCCCGCCGCTGGCGCAACGGCCAGCAGCTGATTCAAGCGAACGGCATCACTTATAACGTCTACGGCGATCCGCAAGGCAAGGAGCGTCCGTGGAATCTGGATCTGATTCCGCTGGTGATCGACGGGCGCGAATGGGATCACATTGAGCAATCCATCATCCAGCGCGCCACGCTGCTGAACGCGATGATCGCCGATGTTTACGGCGCGCAGACGCTGATCCACAAACGGCATTTGCCGGCCGAAATGTTGTTCGCGAATCCGCATTTCCTGCGGCCCTGCTGCGGCATCACCCCGCCGGGCGGCGTGCACCTGCATACGTATGCCGCCGATTTGGCGAGGTCGCCGAGCGGGCAGTGGTGGGTGATTGCGGATCGTACGCAAGCGCCCTCGGGCATCGGCTACGCGCTGGAAAATCGCCTGGTGAGTGCGCAGACGCTGCCTTCGGTGTTCAATCAATGCCGCGTGCGCCAGTTGGGACATTTTTTCGAGGCGGCGCGAAACGCTCTGCTGACGATTGCGCCGAATCGGCGGTTGAATCCCCGCGTGGTGCTGCTCACGCCGGGTCCGCACAACGAAACGTATTTCGAACATTCGTTTCTGGCTCGCCAGTGGGGATTTCCTCTGGTGGAAGGCGCCGATCTCACGGTGCGCGACAATCGCGTGTTTCTAAAAACGCTGGCGGGGCTGGAGCCGGTCGATCTTGTGTTGCGGCGCATGGACGATAGCTTTTGCGATCCCCTGGAGTTGCGCGGCGATTCGCTGCTCGGCATCCCCGGCTTTGTGCAGGCGGTGCGCATGGGAAACGTCGCGGTGGCGAACGCGCTCGGCTCGGGTCTGGCGGAAACGGCGTTGCAGATGGCGTTTCTTCCCGGCTTGAGCCGGCAACTTTTGAACGAAGAACTGCGGATGCCCTCGGTGGCGACGTGGTGGTGCGGCGACAAAGATCCGCGGCGCTATGTTCTGGAACATCTCAACGAGCTGGTGATCAAGCCGACTTTCCCGCGCTTCGGACAGAACGCGGAATTCCCCGCGCAGATGAGCGCCGCCGCACGGCGCGACTTGACCGCGCGAATCGAAGCGCATCCGGAACAATTCCTGGCGCAAGAGCAGGTGGCTCTTTCGACCGCACCGGTTCGCGTCGAGGAGGTGATTGCGGCGCGGCACGTCGTGCTGCGCGTATTTGCCATTTGGGATGGATCGTCCTACTCCGTGTTACCGGGCGGATTGACGCGGGTTTCGCAGCAGGATCAGTCGCTCGTGGTATCGATGCAGCTGGGCGGCGGCAGCAAGGACACGTGGGTCCTGAATTCGCATGAAGCGGAGGTCACCTATTCGCGCGGAGCGGAACCTGTTGTCACCGCGCGCAGCTCCGCCGAATTGCCCAGCCGGGTGGCCGACAATCTGTTCTGGCTGGGGCGCTACGCGGAACGCGTGGAGTCCGGTGTGCGCTTCGTGCGCGTACTGTTGCCGGGGCTTTCGGGCGAGGCCGATTTGGCGCGCGGCGCGTCGATCGAGACGGTGGTTCATCTGCTCGGCGGCATGAATTTTCTTTCCCCGGAGTTTGCCGCGGGCTCGCTGGCCACGCAACGTTGGAACCTGCAAAGGCTGCTGGGGATGATGGTGTTCGATCCGACGCGGACGTCGGGCATCGGCTGGAATCTGAAACATATTCGCCGCGTGTCGTGGCCGTTGAAGGAACGTCTTTCCCAGGATACGTGGCGCGTGCTGCAGCAATTGGAAATGGATTTTTCCGCGACGCCGCCGGCCGAGACCGAGCAACGCTTTGTGGCCGCCATGCGGCTGCTGGATCGCGCGGTCGTGACCCTTTCGGCGTTCGCGGGATTGTTGACGGAAAATATTACGCGCGGCTATGGATGGCGATTTCTGCAAATTGGACGCCGCCTGGAACGCTCCTTGCAGATGACGGCGCTGTTGCGTGTCGGCATCACGCAAGCTCCCTTCGACCTGGAGCCTTATTTGCAGATGCTGCTGGAGATCGCCGACAGCGCGATCACCTATCGGACGCGCTATTTCACGACGATGCGAACGGAGTTCGTGCTGGAGCTTCTCTTGGCCGACGAATCGAATCCTCGTGCGGTGGCGTTCCAACTGGCGAGACTGCTCGATCACATGGAAGATCTGCCGCGCGGCGGCGACAGCCCGGGCGAAGCGGTGGAGCTCAGCGTGGTTGCGAAACTGCTCGCGGCCATTCGCGAAGCCGATATGGAAGATCTGGCGACGCGCGATGCGGAAGGGAACATGAACGCGTTGGAGGATCTGCTGAAGCTCCTCAAGACGGGGCTGTACGATATATCCGACGCCGTCTCGGCGCGCTACTTCAGCCATTTGACGCCCTCGAGGCTGACGTCTTTTTAAAGGACGATTGCACGGAAAGCCATGCGCTATCTTACGTCTCACATTACGCGCTATCTGTACGAAGGGCCGGTTTCGCAATGCCTGAGCGAGGCGCGATTGATCCCGCGGATCATGCCGGGTCAGCGTGTTCTAACATCGCGCATCGTCGTGGAGCCGGAACCCGCGGTGCTGGACCATCGCAAGGATTATTTTGGAAACGACGTGAACTCGTTTGCCATCTTCCGCAGTCACGACCGTTTCACCACGACCGCAACCGGAGTGGTGGAGGTCGATGCGCCCCCGGATGACGACCCGACCAAGGCGTCCAAGTTGTCCTGGGAAGAGGTTCGCGATCTGGTGTTGGCGCACGATGACGACGAGTGTCTGGCGGCCTATGAATATGTGTTCGATTCGCCGTACGTCGCGGCGGGGCGCGAACTGGCGGAATACGCACGCTCTACCTTCGCCGCGGGACGGCCGCTCGTGGACGCGGCGGTCGAACTATCGCATCGCATCCATGAAGAGTTCACGTACTTGCCGAAGTCCACGACGATCGACATGCCGCTGCTCGAGGTGTTCCGCAGCCGCGCCGGCGTGTGTCAGGATTTTTCGCACGTCATGATTGGAGTGCTGCGATCTTTGGGTCTCCCGGCGCGCTACATCAGCGGTTACCTGCGAAGCGGCGCGCATTACCAGGGCGCGGAAGCCTCGCACGCCTGGGCGGCGGTGTTCGTGCCGGAGAGCGGCTGGCTGGCGCTCGATCCCACCAACGACATGATTCCGCGCGACGGGCATGTCACGCTTGCTTGGGGGCGCGACTACGGCGACGTGACTCCGGTGAAGGGCATCGCGCTCGGCGGCGGTGAACAGACCGTGCAAGTGGAAGTGCGCGTGGTTCCGGTGGAAGAAGAACCCGAGCCGGTCACGCAAACGCAAACACAATCACAGTGAGGTCGCGGGCCTTGTCGAAAGGTTCCGGTTATTTGCAGCGATCGGCGAGCGTGGGCGTCTCGCGATACACGTTGTGGCAGTTGGCACACGCGGTGGTCATGGTATCGGCGGCGTCGAGGATTTTATCCTGATCCTTGGATTGCGCGGCTTTGTAGGCGACCAGGGCTGCGTCCTTGAGTCCCTGCACAAACTTCGGCCAGTCGGCGTGCGTCGTCGGCGCGATCCGGCCATTGGAGCACTTGCGTCCGGGAACCGTCAAAAGGTTCGCGACTTCGTAGATCGCGAGCGCGCTGTTTTCGACCGCTGCCCATTTTCCGTAAGAGCTCGCCAGCAGATTCACCGCGACCGACGGATCGGGAGCCGGTTTCACGTCATCCGGGTTCTCGTTTTGGGCCGCGAAAATGATATTCGACTCCGGGAATAAAGTCCCCCTCATCAATTGAGCCAGGTTGACCTGCTGCACTTGGGTACGAGCCGCCGGGGCGGCTGGGCGTATTGGGGCGGCGGGCGCTGGATTGGTCTTGGGGGCCTGAGCCTGCGCTTCTGTGGTCCCGACGAATGGGACCAACATGGTCCCTACCGACAACATATAAAAGATTCTATTCATGGAAACGTTGGCCTCTCTGCGATCCAGGGCGCGGTGACGCCTCCGGAACGGTGATGATTTTATTTTACTGCGCTGCTTTCGTGGACGAAGAAGGAACTCTTGGCCCGTTCCGTGGAGCCGTGTTCGGGGAACGCGGCTCACGCTGTAGAATCGTTTGTGGGACTCAGATGGTGAATCTCGGATAGTGAAATCTAGGGTTGTGAAAAAGTGATTCGCAGGATCTTGCATTCTCGTCCGCGCACCGTGGTGGCCTGCGGGTTAGCGGCCATCCTTCTCATCGCGCTGGTAGATTGGCAGATCGAGTTCAACGCCACATTGGGATTCCTGTATCTGTTCCCGCTCGTGTTGCTGGGAACGGCGCTGGATTGGCCCGCTCTCCTTGCCGTTGCGATAGGATGTACGTTTCTGTCGGATCGTTTGGATCCTTTTCCGGGCGATACCGAAATTGCGCGCGATCTCCTGATCTTCCTCACGTTGGCCACGGGAGCGCTTCTGGCGCTCGCCGTCACCAGGGGATATCGTCGCGAAATGGAAAGCTTGGCGCGGTTACAAAGCGAAGCAGTCGCGCGCCGCGCCGCGGAGGAGCAATTGGCGTTTCTGGTGGAGAGCAGCCCCGCCGCTGTTTTGACGATGAAAGCCGACGGCGAGATCCTGCTGGCAAATCCGGCAGCGCATCGACTGCTGGGAGTGGCGGAAGGCGTTTTGCCGGGCCGGCGCATCACGCGTTACGTGCCGGCGCTGGGATCGATTCCCTCGATTGACGATACGGCGAAGATCTTTCGCACGGAAATGCAAACGCGCGGACAACGCGAGAATGGCGATATTTTCCTGGCCGACGTGTTTTTCTCCACCTACAGCACTGCGGCGGGGCCGCGTCTTTCGGCGCTGGTGATCGACGATTCCGAACACTTCCGGGAGCGCGAGGAAGCGAGCCTCCAACAGCTGCTGGTCGGTTCCAGAATTCTGGTGGCGGCGGTTTCGCACGAGGTACGCAATGTCTGCGGGGCGATCGGCATGGTGCACGAGAATCTGGCGCGCAATGGGAGCTTGCGGGGCGATCAGGATTTTGAGGCGCTCGGGTCGCTGGTGCAAACGTTGAGCAAGATCGCGTCCCTGGAGCTCAAGCAAAGCGTGGGAGAGAGCGCAGGAAGTAGCGCCGATCTGCATGAAATCCTCACCGATCTCCGCATTGTGCTCGAGCCGTATTGCGAGGAATCCGACACGGAATTGCGGTGGATGGTGCCGGACTCGCTGCCCCAGGTGCAAGCGGATCGGCATAGTCTGCTGCAGGTCTTGCTGAACGTGACGAAAAATAGCCTGCGCGCACTGGAGGTGGTGGATCGCAAGGCGATTGATATTTCGGCCACCGTCAATCGCGATGGCGTCGCGATCCGGATTGTGGACAGCGGTCCCGGCATTCCCGCGGGGCAGAAACTTTTTCAACCTCTGCAGAAGGGAGCGGACGCAACGGGCCTCGGGTTGTATCTATCGCGGGCGTTCATGCGTTCCTTCCGCGGCGATCTACGGCACGACCCAACGTCGCCCGGATGTTGTTTTGTATTGGAACTCCTCGCCGTTCCGGGCGCGGAGGGCGATCGCAAACATGCCAGTGAACCGACAACCCATACGTCTCCTGTTGCTTGACGATCACGTCTTGTTCCGCGAGGGGCTGCGGCGGCTGCTCGTCTCGGAGCCCGACTTTGCAACCGTCGCCGAGTGCGGGACTCTCGCGGAGGGTCTTGCGGTGCTGGCGAAATCCGCCATCGACATCGTCCTGCTGGATTTCGATTTAGAGGAAGACACCGGCGCTCGTTTCATCACGGCGGCGGCCGCGCAGGGGTACCGGGGAAAGATCCTCATGGTCACGGCGGGGATGAGTCCTCTGGATATTGCGGTGGCGCGCAAGTTGGGCATCTCCGGAATCTTCTTGAAACACGGTTCGCCCGCCACGCTGCTGGAGGCCATTCGCGCCGTGGCCGGGGGCCGCAACTGGATGGATCCCAAGCTCACCGCGCCCGGCGTCGATCCGGCGAATGTTTCGGCCACCGTAGCCAAGGAACCGCTGACGCCGCGCGAGCAAGACGTTCTGCGCAGCGTTTTCGAAGGCTTGACGAACAAAGAGATCGCCTTCCGGATCGGCGTTTCACAAAGCTCGGTGAAGGCTACTTTGCAAAACCTGTTCGAGAAGACGGGCGTCCGAACGCGCGGACAATTGGTGCGCATCGCGATTGAGCATTCGCTGGAATCGGCGCGCAAATAAATAGGCCGCTCCCGCTTCGGGAACGGCCTGCGGACAAGGTAAGCCTCGGCCTACGCTTCGGCGATCTAAGCTTCGTCGATTTAAGCTTCCACCACCAAATGTTTCATGGCCCAATCCTGCATCACGGGACCGCGGCGAGCTCGCGGTCCGCCCGCGTTGAAGGCCTGCACGTGGCCCGTGCCTTCGATCATTTCGCGCTTTGCGTTGGTCGCGGCTTTGTATAGACGATAAGCGCCGGCCGGATCCATGATGCGATCATCCTTGCTGTAGCCCACCAGCATGGCCGCCTCGATCTTATTAGCGCGGCCTTCCAGCGTGTAGTCGTTCAGCTTCTTCTTGGCGTCGGCGAGATCCTTGGCGCCAATGATCCAGCGCACACGCTCTTGAATCGGAGGATAGTAATCGAACAGGTCCTGTCCCAGGTGGTAAGAGCCGCTGCTCATCAATGCGACTTTGATGCGCGATTCGCCGCTGGCCGCGCGTGGCACGCCGAAGCCGCCCATGCTGATTCCCTGCATGCCGATGTTCCTGGCATCCACGTCGGGCCGCGTTTCCAGATAATCGATGATCGCTTTTGCGATGCGCTCGGTATCGGGCGGCAAATGGAGATCGTGCAAACGTAACGCTCCGCCTTGGCCCGGGAAATCCATGGCGAAGTACGCCATGCCGCGCGCGGCATAGGAGCCCGCGTTCATGATGGTCGCCTCGGCCATCGTGTCGGCGCCCTGGAAGGCAATCACAACCGGGAAACGTTTCCCCGCCGGCCCACCGGGCTTGCGGAAATAGCCGTCCAGCATTTTGCCTTCGTAAGCAACCTGCACTTTTTCAAAAGGCGCGCGCGTTTGTTTCCAGGCCTTGTCGAAACAATCCCGCATCTTCTTGTAGGTCGCCATCATGCGCGGTTCGGTGACGGGCGCGGGCCAGCAGGCTTCGCGATAGTGCTGCGATGCCTTTAAATAGGCCTCGTTCGCGCTAACCTTGCGGCCTTCTTTCGCGAGCGCATCGGCTTCCTCTTCGCTGCGTTCAGCGACGCGGGTCCATTCGGTCAGCCATGACTCCAAGTTATAGGGCTTCATCCGCTGCGCCACTTCGACCTGATCGGGATCGTTGGTGTAGGAGCTCACGGTCAAACGAATTTCCAGTTGGCCGCCGCCCGGCAGGTGTTCGCCCGTGAACAGTTCGGTTTCCGATCGGCCGCCGACCGCACCGAGCTTGCCGCTATCGGGGCCGGCATCCTGCGCGAGCGCTGACGACGTCAGCAGCTGGGCGAGCGGCGGGACCGCAGCGGCCCCAATCCCCAGTTGCATCAACTTCCGACGGCTTACGGACAGTAAAGAATCCATGGTGTATCTCCTCGTGTGAGAGCCCTCTGCTTGCCGGGGCGAACAGCTAGGTGCTATTATACGCCTCGCGGCATCGCGTGCGCGATGCTTGCAGGCGGGCCCAGAAACAGAGCTCCTAGTCGCGGCTTCTGGGGTAAAACGGCGGCGAAATTTGACCACTACTTCAGGAGGGTTTATGCGCAAGAGGATTACGATCGTGGTCGTCGCTGCGGCGGCCGCGGTGGTGCTGATCGAGGGCCATCGGCTACAGACCGTGGAGGCCGAAGGCAAGCCGGGCGCCGGGTTCGTCGCGATTCCGGGCCAAAAAGGTGGCCAGGATATGTTCGGCGCCTACGATATCGTCAAGGGCTGGCCGAAGGACATCAGCACGATCCCGGGAAATGAGAAATGGACTTACGGTGCCGGTCAGGGCATATACGCCGAAAATCCGAACCGCGTGTTCATGCTGTTCCGCGGCGAATTGCCGAACATTAAACGTCCGGCGACGCAGCTTCTTCCGGAGTTCGGTCCCAGCATTACGTTTCCGATTGGCCGTCTGCCGTGGCGCGACGCGACGGTCGCCGCGCTCCCCGGAGCGGGCGGCACGGGCCAAGATCCCGACGACGGTCCCAAGCTGTGGAAGGGTACGGTCGGCGTGGACGCCAAGTGGGAGAACTGCATCGTGGTGGCCGACGCCGACGGCAACATCATCGAACGTTGGAACCAGTGGGACAAGATCCTGAAGCGTCCCCATTACGTGACCATTAATCCGTACGATGCCGAAAAGCATGTCTGGATTCTGGACGATCATATGCACGCCATTTACAAGTTCACGCATGATGGAAAGACTTTGGTGCAGACCATTGGCACGCCCACGGTGAAGGGCGCCGATGGCACGCATTTCAATCGTCCAACCTATATGGCGTGGTTGCCGGATAGCACCATGTTCGTCTCCGACGGTTATAACGGGACGCGCGTTGCCAAGTTCGACAAAGACGGCAAGTTCATTAAGGATTGGGGCATGAAGGGCAGCAACAACCACGACACGCGTCCTTACTACTTCAACAACGTGCACGGAATCGCGGTGGATCCGAAGACTCGCCGCGTCTTCGTCAACGATCGCGGCAACCACCGGGTGCAGGTGTTCGACGAAGACGGAAAGTTCCTCTATGATTGGAGCATGGGCGACGAGCCGTCCGACGTTCACCTGATTTACATCGGCGCCGACCGGAACCTGTGGGCCTTCGATCGCGGTTCGTCCAGAATGTTGAAGTACGATTTGGAAGGTCACTTCCTGTATTCGTGGGGCACGTGGGGCGATTTCCCGGGTGGATTCTGGGGCGTTCACGGCTTCAGCGTGGATCAGGAAGGAAACTTCTACACGGCGGAAGTGGATAGCGGTCGCGCGCAAAAGTTCAAGCCGCGCGCGGGCGCCAATCCGGCATTCCTGGTCGGCAAGCCGGTTTACTCGGCCTGGAAGTAGCCCGATTCAAAAACATAACTAAAAAAGGGCGGGGCGCTCTCGCGGCCGCTCCGCATATTTCAAGGCACGATTTCGCTTCCTTCTATTGAAGAGCCGACACGCGAGCGCCTCGCGGTCCGCGCGACGTGGCATGATGTTGTTACATCGCCACGCCGTTCCGTCTTGTGGCTGTTTAAACTATGCAGCGATTTTTCACTCCAGCGATCGTAGCGGCCCTGTTCGCGATCGCAACAGCGAGCGCCCAGACGATCCCACCCAGTTGGGCCTACGGCTATCTGATCCCTCCGGCTCCCGGAGTTTCCGCGCCCGCCTGCGCCGATTCTCGACCGATCAGTTGCGCCTACCCTTCGGCAGCGGTTCCAGCAGGCGGCCCTCTGTTTGAACTCCCCGGCACCACGCGAACCTTTCACCTCGCCGACATTGCCGCCGACTATGGACCTGCCGATTGGTATCCGAACGATCACCCTACAATGCCCGACATCGTGGCGCATGGGCGCGAGAAAGACGGCCTGCGTGCCTGCGGTCTGTGCCATTTTCCGAACGGTAAAGGCAAAATGGAAAACGGAGGTGTCGCGGGACTTTCCTCCGGCTACATCCTGAAGCAGCTCGCCGACTTCAAGAATGGCTTGCGGCACAGTTCCGATCCTCGCAAGGCCAACACCAATGAAATGGTGCTGATCGCGAAATCGCTCAGCGACGCCGAAGCCAAAACCGCGGCGGAATATTTCGCGTCGTTGCCATGGACGACGTGGGTCAAAGTGATCGAGAGCGCCACCGCGCCGAAAGTGCGTGCGACCAGCAACGGTCTCTTCCTGCCGCTCGACGGAACAAGCGAAGCGCTCGGCCAGCGCATTATCGAAGTCCCCGAAAATCCGGAACGGACGGACAAGTATCGCGACCCGCGCTCGGGGTTCCTTGCGTACGTGCCGGTCGGCAGTCTTGCGAAAGGCCAAGCGTTGGTTACGACGGGGGCCGATCCCGGAGCCGACGCCAAAGATACCGCGAACAAGAAGACGATGGCTTGCGGCGCGTGCCACGGCGTGGATTTGAAAGGCAAAGGCGACGTGCCCGCCATCGCGGGACGCTCTCCCAGCTATACAATGCGTCAGCTGTGGGACCTGCGGCAAGGCACGCGCAACGGTCCCGCGGCCAAGATCATGAAGGGCGTGGTCGCCAAACTAACGGTGGACGATATGATCGCCATCACCGCCTACGTCACGTCGCGCGAACCCTGAGGAGACTCGGACGCCACTGAATGGGAAGGCGTTTAGGTGCTTATTTGCACGGTTCTGGGTCGTTCTTGCTCGGTCTTGGCCTGATCCACTTCATGGCAGACCATGGATAGCGTCGTCGAATCGAGAATGGCAGCCATCGCGTCGCGCACCCTGCGCATGACGATCCGGGTGCCGCACGTTTCGACGTCCACGCATTCGTCGCACTTTCGAAAGCGGGTTTCGCTGGCGCACGGCAAAGGGGCAAGCGGACCTTCCGCGGCGCGAATCACGGAACCAATCGTGATCTTCTCCGGAGGCTGCGCCAGCATGTAGCCGCCGCCCTTCCCCTTTTTGCTGGCAACAAAACCGGCCTCTTTCAGCGACACAAGAATCTGTTCCAGAAACTTTTTGGGGATGACTTCTTCTTGTGCCAGGTTCGTGATCAGCACAGGGCCGGCGCCGTACTTTCGAGTCAGTGCGTAAAGCGCGCGAAGGCTGTACTGGGTCCGTTTCGAGAGCTGGCGCATATCGAATCCAGTCTCGCACGGATCGCATCGCTTAGCGACTCTCGTCGTCAATAAACGTATTCACACCTGCGGGAATGGATCAAAGGGCAACCGTGGTCTCGTGGGCTGCGGCGAACGGTGCATCCACGCGGAGCGTCACTTCGTCGTCAACAATCAGAACGCTATTCCGTCGCGAAGCCATCATATTCCGATTCACCAAATACTTTTCTACTTGCGATCCCTTCAAGCGCGGCGCGCAACGACCAGAAGCAACACTAGAACTACCGCGGGAAGCAGCGCCAGCATGGCATAAAAGAGCTTGCGGCTTCTTGCGGAATCCTGCTTCTCCTCCATCCTTTCCGTCCGCCGCTCCACGTTCACCTGATCGACGTTTAACGAGTCTTGGTGAGAAAGCTCCCAGGCAAGCTCCCTGGCGTTGGCGTAGCGATTCTTCGGGTCGCGTTCCAAAGCCCGGTAGAGGATCTCCTGGAGCTGAGGCGAGATCGAAGGATTGACTTCCCTGGGCGGAACGGGATGATTGAGCAGACGGGCATTCATGATGGCGAGAGGAGTGGGTCCCGAAAAAGGAGCGTGGCCGGTGAGCATTTCGTACAGAATGACTCCTAGTGCGAATAGATCGCTCCGCGCGTCACCACGATTGCCCTTTACCTGTTCCGGGGAAATGTAGTCCGGGCTGCCCATCAATTCCGAGAACTTTCCGAACGTCAGACGGCGCGCGCCGGCAAGCTGGGCAATGCCAAAGTCGATGATCTTGATCCCATCCTCGGAGTCGATGATGATATTTTCCGGCTTAAGATCCCGGTGCACTACTCCCTGGCCATGCATGTACTCCAAGGCGACGCAGATTTCCATGGCAATCCAAACCGCGCGATCGAGGGGAAGCCGTCCCTCCTCGATCAGGATCTGGCGGAGCGAGCGTCCCTCCACCCACTCCGCGACCAAGTAGAGGTTTTTGCCGCGATTGTGATCGAGCACCTTGATCACAGCGGGATGATTGAGTTTTTTCCCGATTTCGGCTTCGCGATTGAAACGCTCGTAGAAGACCGGGTCGCACTCGGCTTCGAGACGAGGCACCTTCAGAGCGACCAGACGGCCCGTGCATAAATCGTTGGCGCGAAAAATCGAGGCCATCCCGCCCGAGGCCACAATACTTTCGATGTGGTAGCGGTCGACCTGGTCCCCAGGATTCAATTGCTTCATGGCCGATAGTAAGACGGCCGGAATAAGGAAGTAATAGACAGAACGTGAAGATTTTATACAGAAAGGACTGATTTGGGGAGACGCGACCTTTCGATCCGTGCGGCAAACGGGGGAGCCACGGACTGAATACCTTCTACCCCGCGAACAGATTTAGCAGGCTATCGAAAAACAAGGCACCCCGCTCGATGACTCTCGCGGCTCAGTGTGACACTTCATCGCTTTGCGGAGCCGCGACAGTGATGGAGCGGGGATCCATCGAGTTTTTCAGCGTCCTGTTAGGCCGAGGTGCGTTCCTCGACGTAATGCAATAGGCCCTGGAAAGAAGTCAGCTCCTCGAAGCGATCGAAGTCCACTTCGATGTTGAATTCCTCACCCACCAGCGATAACAAGGTGACGGTGGCGACCGAATCCCAGCGGGCGACGTTCGAGATGGTAGCCTGCGGAATCTCCGCTTCCGGGAGCTCCGGAAACACGGTGGCAAAGCAGGTGGTGAGACGCGCGGCAGTAGAGTTCATTTGATCCTATTTCTGGACAGCCTATTTCCGGACGGCCTATTTTTGCATGGCCTATTTTTGGATAACGACACGATGCGGCAGTCCTGGTTGCCGGCTGGAAAACTCGGAAGCTTCCAGGACCGGCGCCTGGCTGCCATCGATCCCGGGAACAAGCGCCGTGAGAAACTCCTGCAGGGGCTTGTTCTTTTCCGTGGCGCGATAGTCGAGGCGGATGTTGGCTGCGTCCAGCTCCGCGTAGAGACGATCCAGAACGTGATGCTCAATGCGGCGGGAAAACGCCCGGCAACTCATCACCCATGCACCCACTTCGGGAGCGGGTTGGGCGCGCCGCCCCGCCAGAACGGCAATCTTTCCGAGCGGTCCGAATTTATCGGTGTACGAAACCGTCCACACAAAGCTGTGCGGATCTTCCAGTAGCGTGCGCCACTCCGATTCCGTGTAACGGCGGCCATTCAAATTGAACTGGTTGGTCTTGTTGACCAGTTCCAGCGGCCGGGGATCGCTGGGATCTTTGCGTGTATCGATGGTCACCACGGCTTCAATCTGCTCCAGGAAAGCGCTGCTGGCCGCGCTCCCTGTTTCTTCCGGCGCCCAAGTGGAGGCATTGCGCAGGCTGGCTGCACGAATCAGATCCTCCTCCACTACGACGGGTTTGCCAAAGAAGTCTTTCAATTGTGCCAGTAAATTCCAAACTCCTTCCGCGTCGTTGCGCGGGAAAAGAAGGCACGTAATCTCCGGATACCGCGACTGCACTTCCGCCAGTTCAATCGGGCTGTCATCCACGAATACGACGCTCGAGGGAAGAATATTCCAAGCCTTCAGAATGCGGCCAATCGATTCGGATTTTGCCGACCAATGGGCCTCGATGGGAAAGACCGAAGCGGCGGGCAGAAGCAGGTCCGGGCGGGAAAATGCTTTATCCACCTCGCTGCGCTCATTCTTCGACGCGCATCCGACCAATACGCCTTGATCGGCAAGGGCTGCCAGGGTTTGTTGATAGAGCCCGTGGGGTTGCGCATGGGACGCCAGATCCCAAACCACCTGGTCGGCGCCGATTTCTCCGAGGATGCCTTTCCACAGCGTGTCGTCCAGATCCGTGATCAAGCCCTTCTTGGGAACCGGCGGGAACAGCAGCGGCGCCAGCAGCGAACAAAGAATATCCACATGCTCGGCGCGGTAGGGAAATCCGGCGGCTAAATCGAGTTTGACGTCGTAGCGCTGGGCCAGCGGCGAAAGCTGGTCCAACCTTTGCCGGCTCACGACTCTCACGCCGGCGATCTCCGCGGCCTTGCGCACAAACGCACTCAGATGATCCTCTAACTGAAGTTCCACGGGCGAAGCTTGCGCCAGAGACGTGTGCCCCAGCGGAGGAAGAGGGAGAGACGGAGGAGCGAGGACAACCGTGTTGTGTGCGGCGGCCTTCTGCAAGGCCGCTAAAAGCCTGGCGAGCGCTTGCGGCACCTCGGACAAAATACTGGCGATCGAAGAAGCTTTCCACCCTCCAGCGCTTCTCGCGCCCAGGCGAGGATCCAGATCCTGCCACTCGAGCACCACCGCCGAGGGAGCATCGGAGCCCGCCAGGCGCTCCAGGTTGCCGGTGACGTCGCCAAATACTCCCACCCGAATGGGAATGGAGGATTCGGGGAAGCGTTCTCTCAGATGGGCAGCCAGAAACGTTTCCAAATGTAACGGAGAAAAACCGCAGACGAGAGCAACCGGTCGACGGTCGGCGGCAGGCTGCTTCGCCTGATTCGCCAGCAGGACGGCTTTCGAGAGTTTCATTAGCGCGAGCGTCTCATAAACGAGAGAGTTTTATAAACGAAACACGAGTTCGTTACATCCCAGGCTGTTGGTGGTGCGCAGATGGATCAACTGAAATCCACGAGCATAATAAAAATCGAACAGCTCTTCCGGTTTGGCGACTTCAAAAGGATACCCACCCACCCAATCTTCCAGATCGCGCCACAGCGTCATTCCACGGGACTCGCCATACTTGCGGACGTATTCAAAAGGCTTGCCACGAAGAGCACCGGCCACGAACGGCTTCCAGTGCACGCCGACCAAAAATCCGCACAAGACCGGAAACCTCAGCGGGCGGGGCAGACGATTGTAGTGCCGCTTGACCCATAGCCAGCGTTTGCTGCGCGTTCCCTGATCGTTGTAGATCGCGATCATGAGCCGGCCATCGGGAAGGACCAATCGGCTTACATTCTCCAACGCGGGCCACAGGGAGCCGGTATGATGCAGCACACCCCAGGAGTAGACCACATCGAACATGTCCAGGCCGTCTAGGTAGCCGCGGTCCAACACCGAACCGGGCTCGACGATCCAGTTGGACGCTTCCGGCGAAACATCCTGCGGAAAATAGCGGCGCCGCAACTCTTCGGTGCAAGCCACGGAGGCCGGATCATAGTCAAAAGAATGCACGCGGGCGCCCAGGCGCCGGGCTGCCAGGCTGAACAATCCGCTGCCGGATCCGGCGTCGAGGAAACGTTTGCCTGCGAGCGTCTCCACGCGCAACGCCTGCTTCAAAGAAGCTTCCGCCCGCAGGATGCGGTCTTCGTTGAGGACGGCAAGAAAGCGTTGCCAGTTCTTGCCAAACTCGAAGCGCTTCCCAGAGCCGACTTCCCTGGCATGTTCGAGATTCGTCGTCATCCGTTCAGAAAAAGCTACGCCGCAACCGGCGCCCTTCGCGTAGGCGGGGGAATCACCCTGCCGGCGGCTTGCCACAAAGCCACACTCATTCCCGCGAGGGTCGGCATATAGCGGCTGTAGGCCAAGTGAGCAAAGATTGTACTCACGGAATAGAGCGTCAGAATCAGAATCAGGCAGAAGGATAGATTCGCGATCTCCCTCCATTCCGGCCGGTTCTTCGTGATCTTATAAAGCCGCAGCATGAATCCGAAAGAAGTGAAGAGCGTGCCCAAATAGAAGATCAACGAGGGAATTCCCATCTCGCTCGAAGTCTGCGTATAAGTGTTATGGGTCCCTAAGGACGCTCC
>Ga0182030_10013081_pt1 | contig 16555 bp, 15 predicted proteins | sample 812S3MmetaG_FD_121299 | JGI IMG/M metagenome (GOLD analysis project Ga0182030, IMG submission 121299) | Permafrost microbial communities from Stordalen Mire, Sweden - 812S3M metaG (Illumina Assembly) | ecosystem: Environmental > Terrestrial > Soil > Wetlands > Permafrost | place: Sweden...
CGTGCCCGGCCTCAAGGTCGTCGCGCCGTCATGCGCCGCCGACGTGAAAGGCTTGCTGGCGGCGGCGATTCGCGATCCCGATCCGGTGATGTTCTTCGAAGCGAAAGAACTCTATCCGGTGAAAGGCGAGGTGCCCGACGGCGAGCTCGTCGACACGCTCGGCACGGCGAAGGTCTTGCGCTCCGGCAAGGACTGCACGATTCTCGCCCTCGCGGCGATGGTTCCGCGCGCGGTTGAAGCCGCCGAACGCCTCGCGCGCGAGGGCATCAACGCCACGGTCGTCGACCTGCGTTCGCTCGTACCGCTCGACACGCAAACAATTCTACGCGAAACGATCGCGACCGGCCGGCTCTATACGGTCGAAGAGAACCCGCGCTTGTGCGGCTGGGGCGCCGAAGTCGTCTCGATCGTGGCGGAAGAAGCGTTCTGGGATCTCGACGCGCCGATCGTGCGCATCACGACACCGCACGCGCCGTTGCCGGCCGCCGAAGCGCTCGAAGATCGGGCGCGCCCCTCGGTCGAGCGCATCGTCGACACCGTGCGCAAAACACTCGGATAAGGACATTCATGATAGTCGGAATGGTTGGTCTCGGTGAAATGGGCAGCGGCTTCGTCGATCGTTTGCTGTTGGCAAAGATCGACGTCATCGGTTGGAATCGCACGAAGAGCAAAGCCGATCCACTTATCGCGAAGGGCATGAAGTGGGCCGATTCACCACGCGCCGTTACGACGGCGAGCGACGTCGTTCTCACGATGGTGACGAACGATCACGCACTCACTGCCGTGGCCGATGGCCCCGACGGCATCCTCGTCGCGATCAAGGGCAAGACGCTCATCGAGATGAGCACAGTCGGCGTACCGCACGTGCAGGCCCTGGCGAAAAAAACGACCGCCGCCGGTGGCGAGTTGCTCGACGCGCCGGTGCTGGGGAGTCAAGTTTCGATTCAGCAGGGGAAGCTGCTGATTATGGTCGGCGGCGACAAAGCCACGTTCGAGCGCGTGCGTCCGATGCTCGAAGCGATCGGCCCGAAGGTCTTCCACGTCGGCGACGTCGGACAGGCGAAGACGATGAAGATCGCCCTCAACCTGCAACTCTCAACGCAGATCCTTGCGCTGAGCGAGGGACTACTGCTGGCCGTCAAAAGCGGCATTCCGCGTGACGTCGCGCTCGACATCATGCTGAGCGGTGCGATCGCCTCGCCAATGCTGCAGTATCGTGCCCCGCTCATCAAAGGCCAACCGGAGAAGGCATGGTTCGACTGCACGATGATGCAGAAGGACGTCGATCTGGCGCTGCAACTGGGCGAGAAACTCGGCGTTCCGTTGCCGACGACGTCGACAACGAATGCATGGCTGACGGCCGCTCGCGGCCAAGGTCTCTCGCATCACGATTTCTCGATTCTCTACTACGTGCTTGCGAATGCGGCCGGGGAGAAGCTCGAGATCCCGATGGCCAAATGACCTCGGTCGCGATGCCGCAGCTCGGCGAGAGCGTCTCCGAAGGAACGGTCGTGCGCTGGCTCAAGGCCGTCGGCGACAGTATTGCCGTTGACGAACCGCTGTTCGAAGTAGCGACCGATAAGGTCAACACCGAGATCCCGTCGCTCTACGCCGGCGTGATCCGCGAGATTCTCGTTCCCGACGGCACGACGGTTCCGGTCGGCACCGAACTCGCGCGCATCGACGGTGTCGCCGACGCGCGCGCTCCCGTGGCTACGATCGCCGCCGCCGCGCCCGTTGTTGCCGCCGCGCCCACGGCGGCCCGCAACGGCAGTTCCGGCTCGCGCGCGCATCTGCACTCGCCGGTCGTGCGCCGTCTCGCGCGCGAACATAGCCTCGACCTTTCCGCCGTACACGGCACCGGTCCCGGCGGACGCATCACCCGAACCGATCTGCTGGCGCTTGTCGGCTCAGCGGCTCCCGCTCCGGTCGCCGCCCCCGCGCGCACACCGGCACCCGCACCGGAGCCCGCCCCGCTAACTGGCGGTAGCGGTGTGCCGTTCTCGCCCATGCGCGCGCGCGTCGCCGCGAACGTCTTCGCATCGAAACGCATGGTCGCCGACGTCTTCACCGTGATCGAAGCCGACATGGAGAACGTCCACGCCGTGCGCATCGCCGCGCGCGAGAAGTTCGCCGCCCGCGAAGGCACGAGCCTCACCTATCTGCCGTTTATCGCGCGCGCCGCCGTCGAAGCGCTGCGCGCATTCCCCGCGGTGAACGCCCGCATCGACGGCGCGTCGCTCGTGTTCAACGATGCCGTGCATCTGGGCATCGCCGTCGATCTCGATGAAGAGGGCCTCGTGGTCCCGGTCATCCGCAACGCCGACGGCCTTACCGTCACCGGTCTGGCCCGCGCGATTGCCGCCGCCGGTACGGCCGCGCGCGCTTCGAAGCTGCCGGCGTCCGACTACAGCGGCTCGACGTTCACGATCACCAACAACGGTTCGTACGGCACGCTGATGACGGCGCCGATCATCAACACGCCGAACGTCGCGACGCTCTCGACCGACGTGATCGAAGAACGGGTCGTTCCGCACGATGGCGGCATCGCGATCCGGCGCCGCATGTATCTGTGCATGTCGTGGGATCACCGCGCGTTCGACGGTTCGACGGCCGGCAAGTTCATCGCGCGCATCAAACGTGAACTCGAAACGCGCGATTGGACGACCCAACTCTGATTCCCGGCGACGGCGCCTAATGGATACCGTTGTCCAGCTAATCGTCAACGGTCTGCTGTTGGGCGGTGTGCTCGCGCTCTCGGCGCTCGGGTTCAACATCATTTTCGGCGTAATGCGCGTGGTCAATCTCGCGCACGGCGACCTCGTCGTGATCGCCGCGCTCACGTGCGCAATGGCGTATGCGCACTGGCACATCAACCCGTTGCTGCTACTACCGTTCACCGCACTCGGCGGCTTCGTCATCGGCGCGTGCATCCAGCGGTTTCTCCTGCGACGTCTTCCGGCAGAGATCGCGTCGGGCGAAGCCTCATCGTTGACGCTCACGTTCGGGCTCTCATATTTTCTCGCCGGCTTGGGCCTGTGGATTTTCGGCGGTCAGATCCGGTCCGTTCCGTACCTCACGGGTGCGATCCAACTCGGCGCGATTTCCATTCCGCAAGCGCGGTTGCTCGCGTTCGTTGCGGCCATCGTGATCGCCGGATTGCTCGGCGTGTTCTTGCGCTACACGTCGATCGGCCGCGCGATTCGTGCGACGAGCATGAACCTCGACGGCGCGCTCGCGTGCGGTGTCGACGCGGATCTCGTGCGAACGGTGAGCTTCGGGCTCGGCTCGGCGGTCGCAGCCGCGGCCGGGACCCTCTTGAGCTACGTCTACACGTTTAATCCACAGGACGGCATCCCGTTCACGATCAGCGCATTCGCCGTCATCGCGATCGGCGGTCTCGGCAGTTATACCGGAGCGCTGCTCGGCGCGCTCGTACTCGGATTTGCGCAGGCATTTGCGAGCTACTACGCCGGCTCAACGCTCGCCGATGCGGCGCCCTACGTGCTCTTCGTGCTGGTCATGCTCGTGCTGCCGCAAGGCCTTCTCGGCCGGCGCGCTTCGTGAAGATCGCGGGCTGGATCGGCGCGGCGACCGCTCTCGTCCTACTGCTGTTCGTGCCGCTGCACATCAACGGCTACTGGCTCAACCTGCTCTATCAAACGGTCTTGTATGTCGGCCTTGCGTACGGCTTCAACATCATCTCCGGTTACGCGGGCTATTTTTCGTTCGGTCAGATTGCGTTTTTCGGCATCGGCGCGTACACCACGGGCGCGCTCGTGCTGGCCACGCACTGGGACTGGACGATCTGTGCGCTGATCGGCGGCGTTCTGTGTGGCGTCCTTGCCGTGCCGATCGGCGCCGTCATGCTGCGCTTACGCGGACCGTTCTTTGCGATCGGCATGTTGGGACTCGCGCAGACGGCGCGCGTACTCGCCAGTTCATCGTCCGCGCTTGGTGGCGGCAGCGGCATGTATCTGCCGCCGGGCAGCAGTTTGTTGCCGGTCTACTATTGGACGCTCGCGGTGGCGGGCGGCGCGTTTGCGATTACGTGGTGGATCGATCACAGCGCGTTCGGCCTGCGCTTACAAGCCATTCGCGAAGACGAAGCGATTGCGGCCACGCTCGGCGTTTCGACGACGCGGGCGAAAGTCTCGGCGTTCATCATCAGCGCGATCATCCCGGGGCTGCTCGGCGGCGGCTACGCGTGGTTCCTGACCTACATCGAACCGACGTCGGCGTTTTCCGCGCGCGTCGATCTGCAGTCGATCGTGATGACGATCCTCGGCGGCATCGGCACGCTCTGGGGCCCCCTCGTTGGCGCCGTGCTGATGACGCAAGTCTCCGAAGCGCTGTGGGCCAACTTCCCGCAAGCGTATCTGATGATCTTCGGTGGTCTGCTGGTCGTATTGCTGATCGTCTTGCCGCGCGGTATCGTTCCGGCGATTGCGACGCGCATGCAGAAACGGACGACTCCGTCTGCCGGAGGCGGCATGGTGATGGGAAGCGCGCAGCCCGGACCGGAGCGCACGTAGCATGCCGCTGCTCGAAGTTCGCAACGTCAGCTTTGCGTTCGGTGGCGTCAAGGCACTCGACGACGTCTCGCTGTCGGTGAACGAGGGCGAAATTCTCTCGATCATCGGCCCGAACGGCGCCGGCAAGACGACGCTGTTCAACGTCATCAGCGGACTGCTGCGTCCGCCGCAAGGCGAGGTGCTACTCGACGGCCAGACACTCAAGGGTCGCGCTCCGCACCGCATCGCGCGGCTCGGCATCGGCCGCACGAACCAAATCGTGCGTCCGTTTGGACGTCTCAGCGTCGTCGACAATGTCGCTGTCGGTGCGCTCATCCACGAGCGTTCGTTGCGTGGCGCTCGTGCCGCGGCTCGCGAGATCGTCGAGTTCGTCGGCCTCGGTGCGCTCGCCGACCGCAACGCCGGAACGCTAACGCTCACGCAACGAAAGCGACTCGAAGTCGCACGTGCGTTGGCTCTCAAGCCGCGGTTGTTGTTACTCGACGAAGTGATGGCCGGCCTGACGCCCGCCGAGATGGACACGATGGCCGAGTTCATCTTGGCTCTGCCGAAGCGTGGCATCGCCGCGATCGCCGGCATCGAACACGTCATGCGGCTGGTAATGCGCATCTCGCACCGCATCGTCGTTCTTGATTACGGTCAGAAGATCGCCGAAGGAACGCCGGCCGAGATTCGCTCCGACCCGCGTGTGATCGAAGCGTACCTCGGTGCGCCGCTGGAGGTGCTGTAATGGCCGGCGGCACGCTCGAAGTCGCCGGCATGAGCGCGCAGTACGGGGATTTCAAAGTACTGCACGATATCTCGTTCACCGTCGCGCCGGGCGAGATCGTCAGCATTGTCGGCTCGAACGGCGCCGGCAAGACGACGACCCTGCGCAGCGTTGTCGGCATCATCCACCCCACCGGCGGCACGATAACCTTCGACGGTGCGCGCATCGACGGCCATCGGCCAAGCGAGATCGTCGAGCGCGGACTCGCAATGGTGCCGGAAGGCCGCAATCTCTTTCGCGACATGACGGTTGAAGAAAACCTGATGATGGGCGCTCACGTCCCACGGGTTCGCAAACGCTCGCGCCAACGCATTAGCGAAATGTACGAACGCTTCGCCACGCTACCTGGATTGGCAAAACGTTACGCGGGCACGTTATCGGGCGGTCAGCAGCAAATCGTCGCGATCGCGCGCGCGCTGATGTCCGAGCCGAGTATTTTGCTGATGGACGAGCCCTCGCTCGGACTCTCACCGAAGATAACGCTGGAGATCTTCGCGCTCGTGCGTCAAATCGGTGCCGACGGCACCTCGGTCGTTCTGGTGGAGCAAAATGTGACGCACGCTCTCGCGCTTGCTTCGCGCGCCTACGTGATCAGCGAAGGCCGCACTGTGATGGAAGGCAGCGCGAGCGAAATCCTCGCCAGCGATGACGTGCGCCGCCAATTTCTCGGCGAGACCTAACCGCGCTAACTCCGCCGCGTCGCCTAGCGCTTGGTCTTTGACTAGAGCATTCGCGCGTACTACGATACCCGAAATGAGCAACGTTGAATCGGTCTCGATCTCGATTTCCATTTCGGAGACATCATCTTCGAACGCGACACAGAACGCGCAGCAGGCGAAGCAGAATCCGTTTGCCGATCCGAACGGTCCATTTGCCAACCTCAATCTGACGTCGCAACAGCAACAGCAAATCGCGCAAATCTTTAGTCAGAGCGCAAGCGGGAACAGCCAGTCCGGGAACAGCCAGTCGTGGAATCAGATCTTTAGTCAGGTCAACGCGATATTGACACCGCAACAACAGCAGACGCTGCAGAGTGACGTAAAAACATTGCGCGCGAATCATCAACAACAGAAAGATGGCTCGTCGAACGCGAGCAATTCGCTATCGGAACTCGACCTCACGAATTCGCAGCAAACCGAGATCGGTCAAATCATCCAAGCGGCGCAAACGAACGGTGCCTCATCGAGCGATACGCTCAATCAGATCGATGGCGTGCTGACCACGACGCAGCAGCAGCAGCTCATCTCGCTGTTCTCGGCCGATACTTCGACCGGATCGTCAACGCAGAGTTCGCAGCCGTACGTGATAAATACGTCCGCTTAAGGAGCTTACGTCTTTGCGCTAGTTACCGAATCGGCTTCGATGCCGTTGACGTACGGGCGCCCATTGAAGCTGCCCGCGCTTCGGAACGAACCGCTTGCCGTTGCGGTCTTACCTTCGGTGATGTTCGGGTGCGACGATACGAAGATCCTAACGCACGCACTATCGGCATCGCAAAGCGAAAACGATGCGTAGGGTGCCCGCGCGGTCGAAGCCGCAAATATGTGCGAAACGGTACCTGTGACAGTAACGCCCTTGCCGTCGTACGCCGCGGGAGTTGCCATGATTGCCGAGATTGCATCGTCCGCGAGTGCGGTCGCGCCCGCACCAAGAAACGCCGCTAATAGAAAGCCGATTCCCAAGCGCATCGTAACCACTTTCCGGAGCGAGATGAGCGTACCGTCCTCTGCTTTCAGGAACGCCCAAGGTCCTGGTTGACGCGCCGGCGGTAGCGCTCGTAGGCGTCGCGGTATGCGCCGGCACACGCTGGGTTTGGCGGAACGGGGTCGCCGTATCCGATGGCTCGCGCCGCTGCGACCGCATTTTCGATAAGCCCTCGGCTTTGCGCGGCGACGAGGGCGGCCCCTAATGCCGAGGCTTCTGCCTGATGCGGCTGCACCGCCTCGGCCGCAAAGATGTCGGCGATGGCCTGGCGCACGAGCGGAGACTTCGTCAATCCGCCCGAGAGCAACAGGCGCTTTGCCGAGCCGAGCCGTTCGCGCAGCACGTCGTAGACCGCGTACACGCCGAAGACGACGCCTTCGAACGAAGCGCGCAAGATCGCGCGCCGGTCGTGGGCGAGATCGAGACCCGCGAACGAACCGCGCAGCGACGGATCCCAGTATGGTGCACGCTCACCCGAGAGAAACGGCAGCACGGTGCAGCCGTCGGCGCCTGCGTCGACTTGTGCCGCAAGTTCGGCCGCGCGCGCGCAACGTTTCTCCTTCGGGAGTTCGCCGATCAGGAGTGCGAAGATCCAGTCGAGCGAGGCGCCGGCGCTGCTGGTTGGGCCGCCGACCACGAACGTCGTGTCGTCCGCGGGATAGCAAAACGTGCGGCATCGGTCGTCGAGGACCGGTTCCGTGTTTAACGTGCGCACCGCGCCGCTTGTGCCGAGAGTGACGGCGACGTCACCGGAGTTGGTCCCGGTACCGATGTTTGCCAGTGCGCCGTCGCTCGATGCCAGCACGACGGCGGTATCTTCGCCGATGCCGAGCTCGTGTGCGATCGCGGCGCGAATTTTCGTGCGCGCGGTCGACGGCGGAGCGAGCGTCGAGAGGCGCGTTACGTCGATGCCGGCGAGTGCGAGTGCGCGATCGGACCACGTGCGCGAACCGAAAGCGTACATCCCGGTTGCGCCGGCGATGCCCCAGTCGATCAGCCATTCACCGGTCCAGCGCTGGATGAAGAGTTCCTTGAGGCCGACGAAACGATGCGCGCGGCGGAAGAGATCCGGTTCGTGCTCCGCGAGCCAGCGAAGTTTTGCAATCGGCAGCATCGGGTGCATCGGTGCGCCGGTCTCGCGATAGAGCGCCGCGGCGGTGCCGTCGGTACGCCAGCCGGCGGAGATCTCCGTGCTGCGGCGATCCATCCACGTCAACACCTGCGAGAGCGGCTCGCCGGCTTCGTCCACGCATAGCAGTCCGTGCATCGCGCTCGAGAAGCCGATCGCTGCAATGTCATTTCCGCGCAGGCGCACGTCCGCAGTCACTTGCGCGAGGACGCGCATCGTTGCGCGATACACCGCTTCGGCGTCTTGCTCGACATAGAGCGGCTGCGGCGTTTCCAACCCGTAGAATTCCGAACCCGACGCGACCTCTCGCCCGGCGGGCGTGACGGCGAGAACCTTGACGGCACTGGTGCCGAGGTCCACGCCGACGACGACCGCGTCGTTCGCCATGACTACGTTGGTTCGGGGATCGGCTCGATCCGTCCGAGCAGAAACGCGTAGCTGAGAATACCGACAACCAGCACGGCCGCGGCGATCAGAAAGACGTTGGTGAAACTACCCGTCGTGGCGACCACGTAGCCGGCGACGATCGGGGCCGCAATCGACATGATGTTATTGGCAAAGTTCATGATCGAACTGACGGATCCAACGGCGCCTTGCGGCGCGATCAGCGCCGGGATCGACCAGCCGATCGGCGCCGAGAACGACAGCCCGGCGAGCGCGATCGTGATGTAGATGATCGCCACGTTCGGATCGCGCGTCGTCGTCGCGCCGAAGATGCTCAAGCCCAGCAACATGCCCACGATAAGAATCGTCTTGCGCACGCGCGTCGCATCCATGCCGCGCTTGATCAGCGCGTCGACGAGAAATCCACCGACGAGCAGATCGGCAATCGCTGCAACAAGCCACGGGATCGAGGTGTAGATGCCGCTTGAGAGCACCGTCATGTGGAACGTTTCTACCAGATACCCGGGCAGCCACGTGAGCAGCAAATAGAACGAGTAACCGTAAGCGGCAAACCCGATCGTGAGCCCCCACACCTTCGTCTGCTTCAGCAAGTACACGAAGGTGCCGGCAACGCTGCCGGTCGTCGGAACGCCTTCGGCTTGCGCGCCGCCGGCCTTGATGTACTCACGCTCGGCATGCGTCAGCCGCTTGTCTTCGCTTGGATTCCGGTAGAACAGATAAAACGCGACGAAGAACAAGAAGCTGACGATGCCGGTAACCACAAACGTCGCGCGCCATCCGTAGTTCACCAAAATCAGCGAGACGATCGGCACGCCGATCGCGGTCGCAAGCTTAGCGGCCGAGTCGAAGATCGCTGTCGCAACGCCACGCTCGCCGGTCGGAAACCAGTAGCCCGTGGCCTTCGAGTTGATCGGAAATGCCGGCGTCTCCGCGAGCCCGAGCCCGAGCCGCGCCCCAAACAGCATCCCGAACGACCCCACGGCCGCGGTGAGCAGCGAGAAAATGCTCCAGCAGAACGTCGAAATGCGCCCGACAACCTTCACCCCGAAGCGGTCGAGCATGATGCCGACCGGGATCTGCGCGATGGCATATGTCCAGCCAAAGGCGCTCAAAAGGTAGCCGAAGCCGATATCGTTGATGCCGAACTCGTGGCGCAGTGCGCCGCCCGAAACCGTCAGATTGACCCGGTCGAAGTAGTTGACCAGGATCCCGACCCCCAAGAGAAGCGCGATCCCCCAGCGGAGGTTGGTAACCCGTTCGGCGGGAGCGATGATACTGCGTTGCAAGGAAAAGCCTCCGGATGACCGTTACCCGGATCACGGTACAACGCGCGCCGGTAAGATTCATGGGCCGTTCAAGCGAATGGTACATCAGATGAAACCGGCTCCGCTTTGGCTCAAGGTCTTAGAGAAGGCCTTACCGATCACGGCCCTACTCCTTTGCAACTGGGCGATGGAGTCTGCCCGCGACCGCGGACGCCAACTTCCGGGGGGTAAAGACCCGGCGTGAACGTCCTCGACCGGCTCGATACGATTTTGCGCTGCCGCGGCGGCCATCGTCTCGAAGGCTCGATCGATACCCACGGTGCGAAGAATGCCGCCCTGCCGATCATGGCCGCGGCGATCCTCACGAACGACAAGGTCACGCTCCACCGCGTCCCGCGCATCACCGACGTTTCGGTGATGTGGTCGCTGCTCGAAGCGCTCGGCGCTCGGCTGACGCTCGATGGACCGAATACGATCACGATCGACGCCTCGAACGTGAACACGCATCGTGCCCCCTACGCGCTCGTGCGGAAGCTGGCGGCATCGTTCGATCTGTGCGGACCGCTGTTGGGCCGCTTCGGCCGGGCCGAGGTGCCGCTTCCGGGCGGCTGCATCCTCGGTACCCGGGCAACCGACATGCACGAGGCAGCGTTCCGTGCGCTCGGCGCATCCGTTGCCGTTTCACACGGCTTCCTCGTCGCGACCGCCGACCGCGCCACGTTGCGCGGCAGTGAAGTGCGTTTTCGCACGCCGAGCGTCGGCGCGACGAAGAACGCGATGCTCGCTGCGGTCAAGGCGAAGGGAACGACGACGATCGTCAACGCGGCGATGGAACCCGAAGTCGTCGACCTCGCGAATTTCCTCGTTGCGATGGGTGCGAAAATTTCCGGGCAAGGCACCGACACGATTCAGATCGACGGCGTCAAGAAACTGCACGGCGTCGAATACGAAATTATTCCCGACCGCATTCAAACCGGCACGTTGCTGCTCGCCGGCGCGATCACGCGCGGCGACGTTACCGTGACGCGTTGCCGTCCGGCCGATCTTGCGGCGCTGGTCGAGAAACTCAACGAAACCGGCGTCACCGTGACGACCGGCAATGATTGGATACGCGTGCAAGCCGATGCGATCAAGGGCGGTACCGACATCGTCACCGCGCCGCACCCGGGATTCCCGACCGACTTGCAGCCGCAGATGCTCACGTTTCTGTGCACGACGCCGGGAACGAGCGTCGTCGAAGAGTCGATCTTTAACGCGCGCTTTTCTTACGTCAACGAACTCTCACGCATGGGCGCCGACGTTCGCGTCGCGATGGACAACAACACGGCGCTCGTCAAAGGCGGCAACGCGCTCTCGGGTGCGCCCGTCGAAGCGCCGGACATTCGCGCCGGCGCCGCGCTCGTTCTCGCCGGACTCGCGGCGAGCGGCGAGACCGAGATCATCGGCCTCGAATACATCGATCGCGGTTACGAACGCTTGGAAGAAGCCCTCTCAGCGCTCGGCGCGCAAGTCCAACGTTCCAGCGGCGTCATCCCCGAGTCGGAGCCCGCCGGAACGTTCGAAACCAGCGAATACCCGGCATTTAGCTAGCTTCCCCCATTTGTCACCCCGAGCGTAGTCGAGGGGCCGCCTCAATCGTCGTTGCTGAGTGGCTGCCCCTCGACTACGCTCGGGGTGACAGATGGGGAGTTTATCTCGCGTCGGGCGAGATGATGTCGTTTGCGGGGAACGTCGCCTTGGTGATGCCGTATTTGGCGGCGGCGTCGATCAGTGGTTGCACTAGCGAGGGATCGAGTTTCTCTGCGTAAATCGTGCGCTTCATGCCCGGCGCGACGGCGATCTGGGTGTATTTCGTGAGCATCTCGCCTGACGCAGCTTGATTCTTGTTCGCCCAGACCGCCGTTTGCGACATCGCCTTCGAGAAGCGCTTGACGAGATCCGGATGCGCTTTCGCCCACGTGCCGGTGGTGAACCACGCACCGATCATGAAGTCTTTCGCAATGCCGTCATAGCAGTTTGCGAGCACGCGAACGTCGCCTTTGGCCAGCGCCGCGCTCAGTTCGGGTTCGGCGATCACTGCTGCATCGATGCGTCCGGCATTGAGCGCGCCCGGCATACCGGCGAACGGCATCTCGACGAACTTCGTCGTCGACGTATCGCCGCCGTTCTTTTCCATCCACGCGAACGCGCCGACTTGGGTGATGTTCTTGATGCCGTTACCGGCCAGCGTCTTGCCGTTGAGATCCTTCGCCGTTTTGATCGGCGAGTTTTTCGCAACGATCAGCGCGGTCGTCGGCGACTTGCTCGAATACTGACCGGTCGGGGCGATGATCACGACGTCGAGACCGTGTTCGTGCGCCGCCGCGAGCGAGGCGATGTTCGACTGGGCGACATCGAGCGCGCCGGACATCACGGCCGATGTGATCGCCGCGCCGTTCGAAATCACTTGGATCTCGGCGTCGAGGCCGTTGGCCTTGAAGAAGCCCTTGTCTTGAGCGTAAAAGACCTGGGAGCCGATGTCGGTCGGCGTGGTCGCGATTTTGAGCGAGGTTAGCTGCTGAGCGCCACCCGGGACTGACGCCCCGATGATGGCAGCGATGCCGAGCAAGGCTGCCGACAGCGCAGTACGGCGATAAAAGTGCATAGCCGAATGCTTCGCGTACGCGCACGCAGGACCCAGGAGGACTAGCCTGCATCGGTAAGGTCACAGGTCGGACGTCTCATGGGATTTCAGGCGTTTCAACCGAACCCGTTCCGCTGCCACGTTGGGCGCAGCCCAAATGTAACGGAGCGCGAAGCGCATCCATAGCCGGGAGTCAGTACCATCGAAATCGGGATCGATCTAGGCACCGCCAACGTCCTCGTGTATGTTCGCGGCAAAGGCATTGTGTTGCGCGAGCCATCCGTCGTCGCCAAGGACGTACGGACCGGTAAAACGTTGGCTGTCGGCGAGGAAGCGCGTCAAATGTTGGGCCGCACCCCGGCCAACATTCAAGCGATCCGGCCGCTGCGCGACGGCGTCATCGCCGATTTTGAAGTCACCGAAGCGATGCTCAACTACTTCATCAAGAAAGTGACGCGTCAACGGTCGTGGTGGTCCACGCTGTTCCGTCCCAAACCGTCGGTCGTGATCTGCGTGCCGGCCGAGATCACCTCGGTCGAAGAACGCGCCGTGCGCGACGCCGCAAAACTTGCCGGCGCGAAGTCGGTCGATATCATCGAAGAACCGATGGCCGCGGCGATCGGCGCCGGTCTGCCCATCGAAGGACCGTCGGGCAACATGGTCGTCGACATCGGCGGCGGCACGACCGACGTCGCGGTGATCTCGCTCGGCGGCATCGTCGTTTCGCAATCGATCCGCGTCGCCGGCAACAAGCTCGACGAAGCGATCATCCGTCACATCCGGCGCGTCTACAACTTGATGATCGGCGAACGGACGGCGGAAGAAGTCAAGATCAAGATCGGCTCGGCGCATCGGCTCGAGCAAGAGCTCGCGATGGAGATTCGCGGCCGCGATTTGATCAACGGCTTGCCGAAGACGGTCAAGATCACCAGCGAAGAAGTGCGCGAAGCACTCTCGGAACCGGTCCAGGCGATTGTCGAAGCGGTAAAATCCGTGCTCGAGAAAACGCCGCCCGAATTAGCTGCCGATATCATCGACCGTGGCGTGATCCTGACCGGTGGCGGCGCGTTGCTGCGCGGGCTCGATTCATTGCTCGGTGAAGTGACCGGCATCCCGGTCATCGTCGCCGACGATCCGCTCTCATGCGTGGCGATCGGCACCGGCCAGCGGGTCGGCTACGGGCACATGAACGGCCACCATTCGCAATAGATGAACACCCGAACCCTGCGCGCGCTGGCGGCCGCCATAACCGCATCGTTCCTCTTGGCAGCCTCGCCGGCGCCGTCGTCGCCGGGACCGGCCAAGGCGTCGGGTGCGAGCCCCGCGCCCGCGCCGAGTTCGTCGTCGTCGAACGCGATGGAGATGAACGGTTACCAGATCGAGACCGATCAGACCAACTGGAACCTCAACTCCGGCGACTTCACGATGCCGCACGAAGTGAAGGTCACGCGTCCCGGTACCGACGCGCGCGGCGATAAGGCCAAGGGCAACACGAAGCTCGGAACCGCGACGCTCATCGGCAATGTGACCGTCCACGACAACGGCGGCGCGCCCGAAGCGAAAGACGTGGGGCCCGACTACCAAGGTCCGGCGACGATAACGAGCGACCAGCTCACGCTCGACTCGAAGAACAAATCCTACGACGCGCAAGGGAACGTGCGCTTCGTTCAGGGCGATCGCGTCGGCACCTCGGAGCGCGCCGTCCTCAACCAGACGAAGCACACGCTGCATATGGAAGGCAACGTCGTGCTGGCCCAAGGCCAGTCAACGATGAAGGCCAACGTCGTCGATTACAACTTGCAAACGCGCGACGTCATCGCCAACGGCGCACCGATGATCATCAGAGAGCCGATTCCGCAGGGTTCGCCCGGCCCATCGCCTTCGCCGAAACCCTCGAAGAAAAAGCGGAAGTAGCACCAGTGCTCGGACTCTTCGAGTCCTCGGGCGGTGATGGCAGCGTGCGCGAACCGCTCGCGGCGCGGATGCGGCCGCGGTCGCTCGATGAGTTCGTGGGTCAAGAGCAGATCGTCGGGCCCGGCCGCGCGCTGCGCCGCGCGATCGAATCGGATCGTTTGCCGTCGATGATCCTGTGGGGTCCGCCGGGGACCGGGAAGACGACGCTCGCGCAAGTGATCGCGCATTCGACCGGCGCGAATTTTCAAGCGCTCTCGGCCGTGAGTGCCGGCGTTGCGGATTTGCGGCGCGTCATGGGCGATGCGGCGAAGCTCAAGCGCGTGGGCAAGCGCAGCGTGCTGTTCATCGATGAGATCCATCGCTTCAACAAAGCGCAACAAGACGCGGTGCTGCCCTACGTCGAGGACGGCACGGTCACGTTGATCGGCGCGACCACCGAAAACCCGTCGTTCGAAGTGAACTCCGCGTTACTCTCGCGCTCGCGCGTGTTCGTGCTGCAGTCGCTGGACGATGACAACATCCGCACGATCATCGAACGCGCGCTCACCGACACCGAACGCGGGCTCGGCAACGAGCACGTGACGATGGAACCGGACGCGCTCGAACATCTGGTCAACCTCGCCAACGGCGACGCGCGCGTGGCGCTCAGCACGCTCGAGTTCGCCGCCGCTGCCGCACCGAAGGACGCCGGCGGCAACCCCGCGATCGATCGTAAGACGATCGCCGATGCGATGCAGCAGCGCGCGCGCAGCTACGACAAAGACGGCGACGGGCATTACGACACGATCAGCGCGTTCATCAAAACGATTCGCGGCAGCGATCCGGACGCCGCGGTATACTATCTCGCGCGCATGATCGAGAGCGGCGAAGACGCGCTATTCATCGCGCGCCGGCTCGTGATTCTCGCCAGCGAAGACATCGGTCTCGCCGACCCGCGCGCGCTGCAAGTTGCCGTCGCCGCGCAACAGAGCGTGCATTTCATCGGCATGCCCGAGGGTTTCTATCCGCTCGCGCAAGCGACGCTCTATCTCGCGACCGCGCCCAAGAGCAACACGGTCGGCCGCGCGTACGGTGCCGCGCTCGCCGACGTTGAGTCGACGCGGAACGATCCGGTGCCGTTGCACTTGCGCAATGCGCCGACGCGCATGATGAAGAATCTCGGCTACGGCAGCGGCTACCGCTACGCGCACGACGACTACGCCGCCATGGATGCCGAGGGCGACGCGCCGCCCGCCGTCGTGTTGCAGCAGAACCTGCCCGAAGCATTGCAGGGCCGGGCGTATTTCAAACCCGGCAAACAGGGCGACGAAAAGCGCTTGCGCGCGTGGATCGACGCGCGCCGCGGTTCCACCGATGAGGACCCGTTCGGACCATGAACGCCAACATCTATCTCGACAACGCCGCGACGACCACCGCCCGCCCCGAGGCGATCGAAGCGATGCTGCCGCTTCTGTCGGGCGGCTACAACCCGAGTTCCGCGCACGCGCACGGTCGCGAAGCGCGCAACGCGCTCGATACCGCGCGTGCGGACGTTGCGCGCGTCCTTGGTGCCGCGCCGCGCGAGATCGTGTTCACCGGCGGCGGTTCGGAGGCCGACGTGCTCGCGATCGTCGGCGCCGCCAAAGCGCGCGCGGCCGACGGCAAGCACGTTATCACCACCGTCTTCGAACACCACGCCGTCTTGCACGCCTTCGATGTGCTCGAAGCGGAGGGTTGGAGCGTTACGCGTCTCCCGGTCACCTCCGACGGTCTGGTGGATCCGGCGAGCGTAGCGGCGGCGCTGCGCCCGGACACGACCCTCGTCTCAATCATGCTCGGCAACAACGAGGTCGGCACGATTCAGCCCCTGGCCGAGATCGCGGCGCTCGCCCATGCGGCCGGGGCCCTCGTTCATACCGATGCCGTCGCGACCGCCGGCTACCTCGACCTCGACATGGGGCGCCTAGCCGTCGACTTGCTGACGCTCTCGGCCCACAAGTTCAACGGCCCGAAAGGCGTGGGCGTCCTCTTTGTGCGGCGGGGCACCCCGGTCGTCGCCCAGATCGTCGGCGGCGGTCAGGAGCACGGCTTGCGCTCGGGAACCGAAAATCTCGCCGGCGTCGCGGGCTTTGCCCGGGCCCTGGTTCTCGCCGCAGCCGAGCGCACGGAAACGGTCGCGCGCGTCACGGCCCTGCGCGACCGCCTGCAGACTGCGATCGTGGCCGGCGTTCC
>Ga0182030_10013082_pt1 | contig 16554 bp, 11 predicted proteins | sample 812S3MmetaG_FD_121299 | JGI IMG/M metagenome (GOLD analysis project Ga0182030, IMG submission 121299) | Permafrost microbial communities from Stordalen Mire, Sweden - 812S3M metaG (Illumina Assembly) | ecosystem: Environmental > Terrestrial > Soil > Wetlands > Permafrost | place: Sweden...
CGCGAAACCTGTAGAGTACGGCTGCCCAACACGTTAGCAGCGAGGAGGAGTGAGAATGCCGTCGACGTACGAAACATTCTGGAATAGCGAGGTATTTGCCGTCGTCGGACACTCGGCGACGAGGCCATTTCCCGCCCTCACCTACGGCGGACTGAAAAAGCTAGGCAAGAAGGTGTTCGCTTTGGACTCGAGCTCCAACGTCGCGGCCGGGGACAAAGCCTACCCAGACTTCGCATCTCTCCCGGAACGGGTGGATGCCGTAGTGATCGAGGTCCCGCGCGAGCAGACGCGAACGTGGTTACTCCGTGCCGCCGACGCGGGCGTGAAGAACGTCTGGCTCCATATGAACACCGACACTCCCGAAGCCGTCGAACTCGCAAAGGAACGAGGTATTAATCTAAGAACGGGAACCTGCGCGGTCATGTACGTGACGCCGGGGTTCTCCTACCACACGGTTCATCGGTGGGTGCAGCAGCTCCGAGGAGCGTATTGAAAGGGAGCCAAGCCGTAGGGTTGACGGCGATTGGCCAATGGTAAGGAGGTCGTGTATTTCGGCCGAAACCGAGCGAGGCCGGAGGCGAGCACGATCGACGCCGGGATCGCGAAAGGATCGGCCGAAAGGCGCCGGCCTTCTAGCCGGGATCGCGAAGGTATCGGCCGAAAGACACCGATCCTTCTGTTAGGGGCAACCCGTAAACGACACGTCATCGATCCAGAGGTCGTAATTCTGGCCGGGGTTGTTGAACTGCCACTGCATCCCGAAAAGTTTGGACTTGTCGATGCTCGGCTTCAGCGGAGCGCCCCAGCCTTCCATCTGCGACATCTTCGCGAACGGAATGGTGTACTTCGTCCAGGTGTCGGTGATGGTGAGATCCGCTCCGAAGTCATTGAAGCACTCGGTGCACACGTGACCGTCCGGATCGGTATTGGTGTCGGGGACCTTGAGCCGAACTGACTTGTTCGTACCCGGGCCAATCTTCGCCCAGAAGCTCACGCCGGTGTAAGCCGACGCGTCGTAGGGGCCCTTCGGATTCGCGAAACTGAAGCCCAGTCCCGCATAGACTGGGTCGCCGGTCGCGGAAATCTTTCCGAGCGCGCGCGCTGCGAATGCCGAGTTATTGTGTCCACCTGAGGACATGATGAACTTCTGCTTGGCGGGCGGGGAAATCGTAGAACCTTGGGAATCGAGGAACGTGTACCAGTAGCCGCGGCGACCGCCCTGAACAATGATCTGATTGGGAGCGCCCGACTCCATGTCATCAATCCAGTAGTCCTGGGGGCATTCCTTGTCGGAGACGGTCGTCGGCCCCGGAGCGGGAGCTGGACTACCAGCTGCTGCCGGAGACGCGCCTGGCGATGCCGATGTGTTCGAAGCACCTCCAGTGGCTGCGGGAGCGGGGGCGCTACCGCCACATGCGGTCAACGCATGAACCGAAAGCGCGAGTGTCGTGAATCCGAGCAGTGACGAAATAAGCCTCATGAGCGGTCCTCCGAAGGAACGAATGGCGACAGGTACAGTCCGTTTGGTGCGCGAGAGTACTCGTAGCGATCCGCCCGAGCAAGATCGCGACGATTGAGCCACGCGGATATGTGGGCGCGCCGGAGTCTATTGCGACTCCAATCATCGTTACAGAGCGTGACTTCCACAGTCCCTACTTGGGGGCAGCGGCTCGAATCCGTCTGAGTTCCCGTCCTGGTTTGCGTCCCAGCATGCCGAATAGTGGCGAACGGCGAGCGCCGACAGCGCCGCGATCATCGAAACAAGCGCTGCCCCATCAAAAACGACAGCCCCCCCGAACCGTTGGAACACAGCCCCCCACAGAACCATTCCGACAACCGCTCCTCCACTCAAGCAAGTGGAAAGCGCGCCTTGCGCAGTGGCCAGTGAGCGGGAGGGAAACCGCCGCGACGTGTATCCGACCATGGAAAGCCATACGACTCCAAACGACACGGCGTGGAGTGGCTGCAGGCAGAGCAGGGCTACCGGCGACTTCGTCGCAGCAATCAGGATCCAGCGTACGCTCGCTCCCACGAGGCCGAGAGCCAAGACTGAAGCGGGGGAAAACGCACGAAAGAGAGGGACTCCGTACGCCATCATCAGCACCTCGGCCCCAGTGCCGATAGCCCACGCAGTCCCCACGTTCGTCGGGCTTATTCCGAGCGCAAAGAGATGGATCGTGAAGCACAGATCGTATGCCGAGTGACCGCATTGGGACACAAATGCCGTAATCAGGAAGTAGCGTACTCCTCGGTCAGCCCATAAGGGCTCCGAGCTCCGCGAAACTTGGCGAGCTGGCAGTGCAGAACGGCGCGGCAAAGCTAGGGCCGCAAGAAGTGCACCAAACGTCATCACCGACATCGTGAGGGGAAACGCGAGCGCATCAGTCGAGTCCATGATTCGGGGGACAGCGACGACCGCTGCCATAAACCCGAGAGACCCCCACAGCCGCAACCGGCCGTAGGAGGTCTTCTCGCCCACCGTGTGCTCGAGAGCGAGAACGTCGGCGATGAACGTTGTCGGAGATCGAAACAGCGCAAGAACGAGGGCGAAGAGCATGAGCGCCCCGAATCCAAGCGGCACGTGCAGCAGCTCGAAACCCGTCAGTGCGAGCAGTGTCACGAGCGCGCCACCCCAGGCGACTTGAAGGAGCCAGCCCCGAACGCCAAACACATCCGCCAGCACGCCTATTGCGATCGGAGCCACCACGCTCATCGCTGGAGCTGCCGCGGAGATAAGCCCAAGGCGCGACCCATGCATCCCCTGGGCCTCCAGCCAGCGGGGGAAATAGGGCAAGAACACGCCGCCCACCGCGAACACGACCAGGTAGTAGACGCAAAGGGCGGCGAGACGTCGCATTCAGCGCGCAGGGTACACCGACCTTCTGAACGAAATGCGCTGCGAGAATATCCCCGCGATGAATTCGCCGCTCGGAAGCCTTGCGGATCGGTCAGACTCTCCGAAGGAGACTGACTTGCCCGCCGATGTCGGACGCTGAGCGTTCTGGGCGCGCCGGGGGGGCTCCCCAATCAGCGAAGTCCGGCGGCAAGGGCCCCGGGAGCGTCGGCTGGACGGGGAGTTCGAGAAGCTGGAAATCATGCTCCGCCATAAGCTCTGGCGGCCGCGGGTCGGATCCGCGCGCCAGGCTCCACCATTCATTCGCGGTGCGGATGTTTCGCTGCAACACCCAATGCTGTGGATCCCTCTCGATCGCTTCAGCGAAATGCTTCTTCATGGCTGCCAGGTCGCCACGCCGCGCCGCGATGCATGCGAGAAGGTTATGAGCGAGGCCAGGCAGTGCGTATCCAAGCGCAAGAGCCGAAAGCGCATGCGATTCGGCCTCCGGATGACGACCCTCGCGATAGTATGCAGCCGCAAGGTCCATATGAGCGGGCGCGTGAGGTCCCAGGAGCGCGAGGGTCGCCTCGCACTCCGCCGCATCGGGTCGAGGCCCATCATGGAGGCCCTTGTTCGCCTGAAACCAGCGGCGGAAATAGTCCGTGTCTTCGTCCGACGCGTCGAACGTCGTCTTGAGCTCTTGGAAGTCCCGCTCGAAATAGAACTCCGAGTCGAGCCAACCCGCTTGAACGGCGGCATCGAAATCCCGAGTCCCGGGATACACCGACAGACAGGCGAATATGTACTGATGCGGCTTGGCACGCGCGAGAAACTCGAGCGTCTCGCCAAACGTCTCTCGAGTCTCGCCGCGGCTTCCGATCATCATGTAATATCGGACTTTGATTCCCCATTTTTTGGCCAGCTCGGTCGACGCAAGAATCTCCGCCGGCGTAATCTTCTTATCCATTGCGTCGAGCACCCGCTGCGAGCCCGATTCGACCCCCAGGCTCAGGCGCTCACACCCCGCGAGCCGCATCTCCCGCAGGAGATCGTCCGTGAGAACGTCCACGCGAGTATCGCAGCTCCACGCGAAACGCAGACCCCGATCGCGGATACCGCGGCACAACGCGACGACGTGTTTCGCGCTGGTCGTGAACGTGTCATCTTTGATTTGAAGCATCTTGACGGGGAGTCGTACGAGCGCACGCTCGAGAGCGTCGAGCACGTAGGGCACCGAGTGCGCGCGATATCCACGCCCCCAGCTCGCCTCGGCGCCACAGAACGTGCACTGCCACGGGCAGCCCCGCGAGGTCATGACGATGTGCGTATCGAAGTGGTCGTGCGGTGACGCGAGCGCGTCGAGATCTGCTACGGCCTTGCGCTTTGGGCCAACCTCGACTCCATGAGCACTCCGGTACGCCGTACCCGCGAGGCCGGAGGTCGACGCACCGCTCTCGATGCGGTCGATGAGCTCGATGAATGTGACCTCGCTCTCTCCGATCGCCACCGTGTCGATTTCGGGGTGATGCGAAAGCATCTCGCGAGCGAGAGGCGTCGCGTGAGGTCCACCCACGACGACATGCGCGCCGGGGTGAAACCGTTTGATCGCGCGTGCCACGATCGCGACCCCGCGGCGATTCGCCGTCCAGCACGAAAGACCGAATACGTCCGCACGAAGCTCTCGAACTACGTGCTCGATTCGATCCCAAGGGTACGACGACAGATTGAGGACCTTGACCTGGTGTCCCGCGCGCCGCGCCTCCGCGCCGAGCGTAAAGAGACCGTACGGCGTTTGAAAGAAGTCTCCGTCTAGATCGCCTTCCACGTACTCGGCGGGCGGCCCGTCGCCACCCCGATCCGGCAGCGATCCGGGCGACGGAATCTTCCAAGGCGGCGGATACAGGAGAGCGATTCGCAAGTCGCTCCCCTTAGAAACGTTCGGCCATCATTTGACGCAGCACGTAGGGCAGAATTCCCCCGTGTCGGTAGTACTCACGCTCCTCCGGAGTATCGACGCGAACGATCGTCTTGAACTCGAGGTGGCTGCCATCCGCCCTGCGCGCAATGACGGTAGCTTCCCGATGTACGAGGGCGTCTTCAATCCCTCCGATGGAGAAGACTTCCTCGCCTGTCAGCGCGAGCCCGGCAGCACTCGCGCCTTGGATGAACTGGAGCGGCAAAATCCCCATTCCGACCAAATTGGACCGATGGATGCGCTCGAAGCTCTCCGCCAAGACCGCCCGGACACCCAGAAGCTTCGGACCCTTCGCAGCCCAATCCCTGGATGACCCCGATCCGTATTCCTTTCCTGCAATCACGATCAGCGGAACGCTCTCGTCTGCATAGCGGACGGCAGCATCGAATATGGACATGACCGGCGCATCGGAAAACGCTGCCGACGCCCCGAGGTAGCGCGTGACGCCACCCTCGGTTCCCGGCGCAAGATGATTGCGCAGCCGCACGTTTGCAAACGTTCCGCGGACCATCACATCGTGATTGCCGCGCCGTGACCCGTAGGAGTTGAATTCGTCCGGTGCGACTCCGCGTTCTACGAGATAGGCCGCCGCGGGGCTCGTCTTCTTGATCGATCCCGCAGGTGAAATGTGGTCGGTCGTGATGCTGTCGCCGAGGACCGCCAGCACACGCGCTCCGGTGATGTCCAACACGGGCGTCGGTTCCCGCGACATGCTCTCGAAAAAGGGGGGACGCTTTACGTACGTGGAGTTCGGATCCCAAGCGTAGGAATCGCCAGTCGCAACGCTCAGACCGCGCCACGATGCGTCGCCCTCGAAGACCCGACTGTATACTCGCTGGAACATCCCTGGCTCGACGGCCGTGTGCTCCACCGCATGGATGTCCGCGTCCTTCGGCCAGATGTCCTTGAGAAAGACTGGAGACCCGTCAGGAGCGGTTCCGAGCGGTTCGCTCCGAAGGTCGATGTCCACGGTGCCGGCGATCGCGTAAGCCACCACGAGAGGCGGCGAGGCCAGATAGTTGGCACGCACGTCGGCATGAACTCGCCCCTCGAAGTTGCGATTGCCGCTGAGCACGGACGCCACCATAAGCGACCCCTGCTCGATCGCCTTGGACACTCCATCGCATAAGGGACCGCTATTGCCTATGCACGTCGTGCATCCGTAGCCGACCGTGTTGAACCCTAGCTTGTCCAGATACGGCGTGAGCCCCGCCTTCGCGAGATACTCGGTCACGACCTGCGATCCTGGCGCGAGACTCGTCTTGACCCACGGTTTGCGCGACAGCCCTTTGGCCACCGCGTTCTTGGCCAGCAGCCCTGCTGCGATAAGCACGCCGGGGTTCGACGTATTGGTACAGCTCGTGATGGCCGCAATCACGACGGCGCCATGATTGAGCTCGATAGTGGACCCGTTCACGGTCGCGGGGACTGGCGCCGAAGACGACGCAGACGGAGCGAACGATCGAAGCGCAGACCGAAAGCTCGATTGAGCGTCGGAAAGCCGGACTCGATCTTGGGGACGCTTCGGCCCTGCGAGACACGGCTCCACTGTGCCGAGATCGAGCGAAGCGACTTCGGAATAGCTCGCGGGAGGTGCCCCGGGTGAATAATAAAGCCCCTGCTCTTTGAAATAAGCCTCGACGAGCTGCACGTGTGATTCGCTTCGCCCGGTCGTGCGCAAATAGTGAATCGTCTCGTCGTCGACAGGAAAAAGGCCGCACGTCGCCCCATACTCGGGAGCCATGTTCGCGAGCATCGCGCGGTCCGCTAGACTGAGAGCAGCGAGCCCATCGCCAAAGAACTCCACGAATTTGCCTACGACTCCTCTCTTTCGGAGCTGCTCGGTGACGGTGAGAACCAGGTCTGTCGCCGTCGCACCCTCCGGCAGCCGACCGTCGAGCCTGAATCCGATGACCTGGGGAACGAGCATGCTGATCGGCTGTCCCAGCATCGCGGCCTCCGCTTCGATGCCGCCGACGCCCCAGCCTAGAACCCCAAGGCCGTTGATCATCGTCGTGTGCGAATCGGTGCCAACGAGAGTGTCGGGATAGGCCGTCGAACCGTCCTCGCTCGTCATGACGACTCGCCCGAGGTGCTCGAGGTTTACCTGATGGACGATTCCGGTATCCGGCGGCACGACGCGAAACGTCCGAAACGCGCCCTGCCCCCACTTGAGAAACTGGTAACGTTCCTTGTTTCGCCGGAGCTCGAGCTCCGCATTGATCCGGAGCGAATCACTCGAGCCAAAGCTGTCGACCTGCACCGAATGGTCGATGACGAGCTCGACGGGTTGCAGCGGCTCAATCCTGCGAGGGTCCCCGCCCAACGCGGCCATTGCATCGCGCATCGCAGCTAGATCCCCGAGCGCCGGAACACCCGTGAAATCCTGGAGAAGGACGCGAGCCGGGGTAAAGGCGATCTCTCGGCCCCCCTTGCCGTCAAGCCCGCTTTCCGCGATCGCCTTGACGTCGGCCTGGCGAGCGCGGACCTTGTTCCCAGCCCTCAGCGCATTCTCAAGAAGAATCTTGAGCGATATCGGAAGGCGCTCCGCCTGAGGAAATGCCGCATACACCGGCGCGAGCCGGAACATCGTGTAAGTCAGGTTTCCGACACGGAGTGAGGACTTTGCCGCAGCGCACAGGTCGATCATGGCTTGGATCTGGCCTAGCCCGAGCGATCTGCTCTCGCAAGCACGACGCGAATGGCGCTCTCGGAATTGTTCGCCAGCACGCTTGAACCCGGTCGGCGGAGGCCCTAGCTTCCAAGCACGAGCATGTCGAACGAAGAAGAGTCTAACACCGCGCGATATGCTGCGCAGGATGCACGCTGGACCGGGCCGAGGCTTATTGCGCTCGGTGCGGGCACGCTCTTCGTTTGCCTATCGGTCATTTATTGGATGTCTACGACGACCGGGTGTTCGTTGCAGATCGTGCCGTAGGGCCCGTCCCGAGAACGAAGGCTTCACAATTTCCTTGGGACGGACGGGACGGACGTCGCTCTCGCTAGGTCCAGTATCTGCTGCTCGGATAGCTGCTCGGTTCCAATGAGCGACCGGTCGGATTGAAAGCCTCTTCCCGTGCCCTCGGTGATCAGATGAAACTGTCCGATTCCCTGCTTCGGAAATGCGACACTTGCGTCGATACCCGCAGCGCCCGCGACGGGATTGAGCTTCTCCAAAGCCCGCGGCTCTTTGATCCGGCCGATGAGCCAAATGAGCACATTGTCGCGGCATTTATAGTCGAGATCTCCTGGGCTCTGCGTTGCTAGCATGACGCCCAATCCAGCCGATCGCCCTCGTTTGAGCAGGCTTTCCATCGGCGCCTTCGTGGCCGGCTGGCGCATGGCGGGCAAATACATGTCCGCCTCGTCGAACATGACGACCGCCTGGAGAGCCGCGGACGGACGACGGGCAGCAAATCGATTGAGCTCGCCAATGAGTTGAGCGACCCAGAACAGCGCCGCAGCATCACCGTCGAAAAAACGCGTGCTGATAATCGACAACCGAGTTCTGCCCGTTATCTTGTGTTGATTGATTCCGAGCAAGCGCTCCACGTCGAGCGGCTCGCCATCGTCGGCCAGGAGCTCCTGGTTCATCGTTTCGAAGCTCTTCAACTGCATTACCAATTTCGGGCGCTCCTTGTCGAGCGCGCCGAGCCTTTCCCGAAGTCCTGAATCATCTCCTTCGAGAAGGCGCGCTACGTCCGAGACCGACGCGCGCCCCCGCACCTCGCAGAGGAGTTTAATCGCGTTCAGCAGAATCGCACGTTTTGCTTCGTCGGTAGGGCTTTGCTTAAGGTGAAGCATCGACGCGATCGAATGCGCTGCGTGGTGATAGACCAGGTTCCGGTCGGCGTCGTTCAGACCGTCGACCGACGGCACGAGTGAAAGATGAAGCGGGCGACCGCTCCTATGGCCCGGCGTGAATAAGGCAATATCCAGCTGCGATCGGAGATGGGCTCGTCGCTCGACCCGCTCGGGAGTCTCGTGAGCCGTCCAGGCTGCGGGATCGGCATAACGCGCCAAGTCGCCCTTTCGATCGATGAGAAGAACGGGAATGCCTCGCTCCAGGATCTGCTCAAGGATATTGAGTGCCAGGGTTGTCTTTCCGCTACCTGTTCCACCAAGGACCGCGCAGTGGCGGCGGAGGAGGTCGGCCTCGAGATCGATGTATCCCGCTAGGATGCCCGCCGACTTCCCCAGCCGTAGCAACTTTGGGACTGCATCCGGTTCACTCCGGTTCTCGCCTTCGCCCCCCACGGCTTCAACCTGCACTTCACCGCTGATGCGAGTGCCATGCGGCTGCGAGGTTACACTCTGAACTCGCTCGGGGTTCGCTCTCGACGTGGGTTGGCGGCAGGCGACGAGGTCGGTCAACATCGGCGCGACGACCGACGCGAATGCGCTGTCCAGCTCTCTTGCCGACACATTCGTAACGTGAAGCTCCGGCAGAAAGTATTCGAGCGACCCTCGAACTCGAAGGGTCGGATCCCCAGCCAGCAGTAACGCTCGATACAGGGCAAGCTGAATGAGCTCCTTATCAAGCTCGATCCCGCTCGATAGCTTGTAATCAACAATTTCGATGTCGCCGCTGGGGTGCATCCGGAGGCAATCGATCGTGCCGGACACGAAGAGCTTTCCGGCGGCGGTTTCCAGCGCCACGTCCATGATGTCATATTCTTCGGCTAGAAATATATCGCGGTATGTCCGCCTCATTCCTTCGATTGTTCGAAGCTCTATCAACCGCGTGCAGAACGCATGAAAGGCCGTGGTCAGCTGAGCTGCGGAATCGACGAGTCCGTCCGCGAGGAGCTGCTCGAGCTTTTCGGCTCCTCCGACGGAGTAGAGACGGCCTAACAGCGAGTCCTGGTCCTCCCGATCGGACGCCCAATCGGCCCGAAGCTGCTTCGTCACTTTCCGCGCTAGCGAATGAAACTGTGTTCCACACACTGGAACTGTGCCCTTCGGAGGATGCGCCCAGGTAGTCGGCGTCTTTCCCGCCATCCACTCAGAGCGCCAACCTTCGTCTAAACACGCGCACCGAAGCTGGGAAACGCTCATGTTCACTGGAGCCACTGCAACACCGTATTGCTGGGCGAAGCGTGAACTCGAATCTTGGGGATCGCGCCCGCGGCACGCAAGGCGTCGGACTCGACGGTGCCTTTGGGCAACGCTTGGAGGAGCAATGTGAGCGTCACGAATCGCTTGCTCTGCACTGTCCGTTCCACGAGTTCTGCGAGCGACACAGAAACTTCGGCCCCCGGCTCCGGCCGCGACGTATCTGACCAGACCCTCATCGCAATTGCGTGGAGCTCGCGTCGAAGGAATGTGCGAACTTCGCTTTCCGCAAGATAGTGATTCGATTGCGAAACATCGGCGATGAAGTCATGAGCCGCAAACACGCTTGCGAGCTCGTCTGCATTGAGCTCGACGATATGCACCGCAGAAGTTCTCGCCTTCACGAGCTCAAGCACACGATCTGGCAGTCGATTCTGATTGTGAGCGCGGAAGAAACACGAGCGGGTAACGGCCGGCGCCTTTGCATCTTGGTGATATCGCTCGGCCTCGCGCACGATAGCGTCCCATCGCTTCCAGTGGTCTTTGGCTTCGAAGCCGAACAGCTCTTCGCGGTCGCCGATCTTGCACCGAACGGTGAGGTAACCTTTCGGGCTGCGAATGTGTTCGACGGACGCGTCCAAAGAGGGTCCGAACATGTTGACGACGGCCCACTCGATAACGCCAGCGTCGAATGTCAGCCCCGTCGAGCTGGCGAGATGCCTGCGTCTGTAAGACGCGAAGATCTCTGCAACCGTCGGCTCGGCAAGCGATCCCCACGCTCTCCGAGCCGCGCGCAACACCTCCCGAACGCTGCACTGGTCGCGGCTCGCAAATACCCCAGGGAGCCAGGACGTGCAGAACGCAGCTACCTGGTCATCGATTTCCCACGCCGCGAACCTATTCCCGACAAGCTGCTGGGCCTGCACCTTCGTCATGCCGCGGAGCTCGATCGGTTCAGGGGCGATAGCATCCTGATCCGCCTTTTCGAAATTCGGCCGGACCTTCGACTCCCACACTCCTGTATTCGCGGTGACCACGACGAAGTGATTGCTAGCCTCCCTCCGTAGTCTTGAGAGAACCACGCCGAAGCTCCGTGCCAACTCGGGCGATGTTCCGTAAAGCTCCGTCTGATCGAAACAAAGGAGAAACGGACGATAGAAAGCACCGATCGCGAAGAGACTGCACAAACGCTCGAACGCACGCTCGTTTCGCTGCTCGTACGGCAGCTCTGTCTCTGGTAGCTCGGAGAGTTTGAGGCCAAGGACCTTTCCCTCATCCACCTCGAGCGGACAATACTTAATCCAATCGAGGCAAAGCTGACGACGGGTGATGTCTTCCTCGCTATAGGCATATGCGATTAGCACCTTGAGCCAAGCGCGGCGAGTCGGCTTTAGCTCGATGTGTTGATGTTTTAGAGCCTGGTCGATCGCGGCGACAACCGATTCGTTTTCCCGCTGAAGCCAAGTCCGCCACTCCGACGTTTCTAGTGATGCATTCGGAAACTTTTCGAACATGCTGGATGACGCCGACCTATCCGGGTGGGCGAGCTTCCCATTGAGGATTAGGTCCCGAGCCACCTCGAAGAGGAGTCGACGAGCAAGGGCGTCGAGCTGCGTCAGCTCGCCGGGATCGCGCGCTGGCTTATGGATAGAATCTGGACGATCGAGCTCGTGCACGACCTTCTCAAGGATCGATATCCAACTCGAACTTGGGTCTTGAAATGGGCGCACGTAGAGCAACGTCGCGTCGTCGTCGAGCTGCTGGAAGAGCCGCCCAATGAGATACGACTTCCCGTAGCCAGGTTCAGGGGAGAGAACAAGCGTCGCACTACAAGCGCTTCGGACGCGAGGAGTTAACGAGTTGGCAAAGCGCCGAAATCCGGCGATAAGCGAATCGAGGGCAGGCTTGTTGAGGCCTACGACCGGGTCCTCGATCTCGCGAGGCTCTACGACGATGTCATCGCCGAACGGGTCGCGATGCGTCTTGTTAGTCATGCTTCCCCTCCATTGAAAGGAGCTCGACATACAGGTGCGGTCGCCCATCAATGATCAGCGCCACGTCGTTTTCGTGAACGGTAGCAGCGGTCGGCTCTCCGAGGGTGGGGTTGGCTCGATGGGCAGAGCATTCGTCGAGGAGGAAAGCGTGAAGCTCGTCTCGAGAGAGACCCGTGCGGTCGAGCAAGCTCGAGATGCTTACGTTGCGTAGCCCCCGCTCCGCACGCAGTTCGCCATAGGCATGTCGAACGCGGTCGGGAACGCTCAACACTGGAGAATGGGAAGCGATCGTCGCGACAGGTCCGCTACTTGGGACCGAAGGCCGTACTCGCGCCAACTCTGCCTCGATATCGCGACGAAAAAGGAAGAGCGGACTCGACCCATGCTTGAGGCGCAAGATCTCCCCGGACGCCGCGAGGTCCTTGAGTACAGTCGCGTGCCAAGCAAGCACTCTCGTCGGCAGCTTTGGTAGCTTCGCTTGTAGGCCGTTTTCCGACCCAGGTCGCAAAGAGAAGCCCGGAGCGAGCCCACGGATCGCCTCCGCATAGAGTTCGCGGAGCATGACACTGGGGTCCCGGCCATCGCTGTACCGGTAGACTTTTCGCCTCGAAATGCTTCCGCCATGAATAACCCGCTCGTCCGAAAGGAGCTGTTTCAGCGCCTTCTTCAGGACGGGACCTGGTTTGCTATTTCCCTCGAGGTCGAACAACGCGCGCTCGTCGAACCATTTCTCCGGCGAGGCGCTCAAGCGTTCGAGAAGCTTCTCGGCAACAGCTTTCGCATCCGGCCCCGGACTACGCCTCCCGTTTGAGTTCGGCATAAGTCCGCAGCGTACCGGGATTCGACGGGAGCGACTAGGAAACCATGTCGCTCGGGCTCGTAGGACTGCTGCCAGATCGGATGATCGACAGTCCCAGAAGGGAATAGACCCCTCGGAATCTAACGCGCCTAAGTTACGGGCCTAACTCCTCCGCGCCGTTTCAGGCCGAACCCGACCCGATAGACGTCGGGTATGTTGTAGCGTCCGTCCGTGCGTAGTTCGAGAACGCCCACGTCGACAAGATCTCTGAGCAAACCCGCAAAGCCGGCCTTGGAACCCTTGTTGATCCTTCCCTCGGTTTCACTACGGATCATGTCAAGCACGTTCTCTCGTCCCCATCGACCTTCGAGGTCCGCTCGATCGCACGGCACATTGAGCCCCTCGAGAGCTTCCATCGCCGGCTTAGTCCACGGGAAATCCTCGGCCAGTTCGATGACTCGAATCTGGGAGGCCTTTTGGACGCCACTATGAATGCTCCGCCAGTCCAATGCTCGAGGCGCTCCGCTCGCTGTCTCGGACGCAGCCGTGCGTATCGCGGCGAGGAAACTTCTGGGAGTTGCTACTGCGTTTGCGTCTCCAAGGTGTGTCGGAATCCATGTGTATGGCAGACCGCGACGTTCGTTTGTCCCCATCGCCTTGCCCGCGATCTCGGCAAAAACTTGTCTCTGAGCCGTCTCCGATACGCGCAACAGGTCCGGGATCTTGTAGATTCCGCCCTCGTTCGTCCAACCCTTGAAGATATTCAGGAAGGCTAATTTAGCTCTCTCGTTTTCGGCATTCCCCATATACTGCCAGAGAAGGCCGTAGAGCTCATGTCGCGGCCAGGTAAGGTCCACTCGCGATGCGATCACCTTCGACGCATCAGCGAACGTCAGTACCTCTGGGTCTTGTAACATGTCGTCACGGACGAACACCTTGGCGCGAATCGCCCGGGAAGACCGGAGCTCAAGAACCAGTTGGAGGAGCCCCTTTAGGAGCGATCGACGATCCGCGTAGGCGTCGGCCGTTCGATCCAGGGCATCGAACAGCATCAAGTGACGATTGTTCGTGGCGGCAAGCCGCGCATCGCATGCAAGAAAGGCCGTTGCGACGGGCTCGGGGTTCGCTACAACCCACCGAATCCGATCACCCCAAGTTGCCATCCCAGAAAACAACTCTCGAGCGACCTGATGGATAAGGATGCTCTTCCAGATCAAGCGAGGATCAAAGCCAGCAGCGCGCAATGCAGTCAACGTATCCTGGCCGGGAAACTCCGCGCTGGCGATCGCTGACCAGCCGGCCGACACCTCAAGTGTGCCGCGCCGCAGGGATGAAGCATACGGCGCGAGTGTAGCGCGGGCCGGAGAGCTGAGGAGCGCGTGCCACCAGAAGCTCTTCCCAGTACCGCGGGCACCAACGACGAGCATGTTGTCGGGGTCGAGAGCGCGCACATGCGTACGTGGCAGATATACGAATCGCGGATCTGGGTCGCCCGTCTGAAACGGATCATCTGGGATGCTCGACAAGATCGATTCCCGGAGCGCGTCCGAAATTGCTGCGCTCATGACTCCAAGACGCCCCGGATGGATTCCTCATCAATGAACCTGAATAACACACCAAAGGCCGCGCGGACTTGTTCCGGTGTCACGGTGGGAGGTTCGTGCGTGGGGTCCCAGTCCTGGAACTCCCGCCGCCAGTACACGGGCAATGGGCTATGCGGTGCGTCCGGATCGCCGACATCGAAGTTGAATGCCTCCGCATCGCCTGCGAGTTCGTCATCGTACAAGTACTCCGTAAAGAGCGTACTGGCGTGATCGCGCAACTGACGAAGGTACTCATCCTGTCCAGTCTCCGGCACTTGCGCCGCAACGACTCGCAGTCTGTCACGAAAGCGGCACACGAGCGTTGGATCTCGCTGCCACGTCGCGAAGAGATACTCATATGCGAGCCAAGTTTGGGGCGTATTGACGGCGAATAGCAATGCGGTTGCGTCGAGGCGGGTGACCGCGATACCAGCCAAATCGTGAATCCCCGCTCGGCTATCGAGGAGCACCCAGTCCGGGTGCTCAGCCGCCTCGAGTCTGTCCATGAAATGAGCGATCCTAGTGCCAATGTCTCCGATCTCCGGGGTCGACGCGTAGATGCGAGCTAACTTCGAAACGTATGCCTCTTTTCCGATTATGCCACCAGCGGGAACGACCCGAATCTCCCCAGTCGTACCTGCAGCAAGCGGGCTTGTAGCCACCAGCTCTCGCAAAAGCTCGTCGTCCGCTTGTTGGACGTCCTCCTCCACGAACCAGTCGACCACCCCGAACGAAGGCCGGGCGTATTCCGGCAGCAGAGACGCCGAGACCCCTGGCGATTCTAGATCCAGATCAACAACCAGCACTCGTTGTCCGCGTTCGGCGAGATGCCGAGCCACTGACACGAGCGCGGTCGATCGACCAACTCCCCCTTTGATACCGAAGAAGGTCAAGCGCTGAGCGTTCGACGAACTCCGTGGCAGGGGCGCACGCAACCAGTCACCGCCGGTGACCCACCGTTCCAAAAGTCGCACTCCCTCAGCGACTTGGCGCAGTTCGGACGCACCGAATACAGCGTCCGGTGCAAGCATAGCCTCACGAATCAAAAAAATCTGCGTTGCGCCCGGGCTAAACGCGCCCAGGACCTGATCCACTTCACGGGCAAGAGCATCCGCCTGTTCCGGTCGCTCGCCGAGAGCAAAACGAATGCGCCCGCGAAGATCTCTAACGACGATGACGTCGCCACCCATTTCCGTGCGACGCTTGCTAGCGAAGTCGATCGCGATCTCGAGCGCCCGGTCAAATCGCACCGTCACTGCTGCGCCTGTCCCCTCTCGACAGCACAGTCCAGAAGCCTGCCCATCATGACAGCAGCGCCGTACCACTCTTGCAGAGCCGCGACCTCGAGCTGGTTGGAGTCGACATAGCGATGATCGACCTTCCATCCGTCGAACGTCCTCTCCTCAGGAAGCAGCGCAAGATAGGAGGCTCCGTCGCGACCGTTCAGCGCGGATTGAAACTCACTCCATAGCTCCGTCGCATTGATGTGCCGTCGCAGATCGCGGTCCCGTAGTTGTCCGTCTGCATATGTCTTGGCATGTCCCAGCCCAATCAGAATTGATTTCAAGACGCACTCAGCCGACAACCCAGCTAGGTGAGCCGACGTTTCGCTTGTCCCCGCTAGGTGATTCCACAGAACTGTAGCGTCCTCTAGTAGACGACGGGCGGCGTTCGTGTAGCTGTATCGGACTGACATCGTGGGTTAGATAGTACACCAAAGATTCGCACCATTCTCGTCCAGCAACGTGTTCCGATGGCGCGGGTCGGTGCGCATTCGCGTGGACGGGGTCGATCCTTGGGAAAAGGCTTCGCGTCGGTGCCACGAGTCACATCGAATCGCTGGCCGTCGCCCTCTATTCGTCCTTCTTCGGTCCTTCGTTGTATCCCCGCGGGCGATACTTCGGGTCTACCCCTTTGTTCTCATCGCCGTTCGCAATGACGTCATCGACGAGGTACTTGACCCACGACCCGGGCTTCTTGTCGGCGAGTTCCTCGAGCTCTTCGCGCGCGGCGGACGGCTCGTCGAACTGGTGCTCATCCCATAGACACTGAATACCGAGGGCGACGAGATTCACCTCATTCGGAGCCAGGTCGAACCCTCGAATGTAGTACCGGAGCGCATCGGGAGCCCGATGCAGCCGGCAGAGAGTATCGCCGACGTACACGTTGGCCATCGGCCATTCGGGCGCAAGACCGAGGGCGACCTCGTTCGCGGCCAGTCGCCCCACGAGATCGCCACGGGCACCGAGCATGACCGAATAATTGAGATGAGCCTTGGCACTCTTGGGTACGGCCTTTCGCGTGGCATCCCA
>Ga0182030_10013083_pt1 | contig 16554 bp, 12 predicted proteins | sample 812S3MmetaG_FD_121299 | JGI IMG/M metagenome (GOLD analysis project Ga0182030, IMG submission 121299) | Permafrost microbial communities from Stordalen Mire, Sweden - 812S3M metaG (Illumina Assembly) | ecosystem: Environmental > Terrestrial > Soil > Wetlands > Permafrost | place: Sweden...
CCTACGGGAAAAATCCGGTGTCGTTCCAGATTTTCCTGAGAGTACGCCCGCCTATAAGCGATCACGGCCATTAATCCACACGATCTGCTGTTGCAGCCCGCGTCATTGCCAAACGGGGTTCCGAAGGAAAATCTGGAATGACGGAGCTCGAATTTAGGCGCAAAATCTTTTAGGCGCAGAATCTATGGGAATGGGTCCCGCGGTACGGCTAGTGCGGCAAGTTCAGATCGCCTTGCTGGTGAGCATCGCGCTGTACGCGGCAGCAGGGGAAAGGCTTGCGCGGACGGTGGCCCACAATCCAACGAATACTCTGTTTCACGCCCTTTCTTTTATCTCGATCAGCCTCGTGGGCGCGACCGTGGTGGTGCGCCGGACGCTGGTCTCGCCGTCCGAAGCGCTGCTGCAAGAAAGCCCCGGCGACAGTGTTGCGCTGACGCGTTGGAGAACGGGCTATCTCTTCTTGTACGCGCTGTGCGAGTTGTTGGGCGTGTTTGGGCTCATCCTGCGTATGTCCGGCTTCACGCTCGCCAACGTCTGGGGTTTCTATCTGGGTGGATTTCTGCTGCTCCTCCTGTACTCTCCGCGAGCGCCACGCTCCGAACGCAGCTGATCTCGATCGGTGGCCCGCGTCAGACTCGATGACCACTTAAGGCTGTTTTGGCTGCCACACCGGCTCGCTGCCCAATGAATGATAAAAGCCCCACCCCGCCAGAGCGACGACGCTGAGCAGCGTAAACATCGTTGCGCCGAAATACCAGGCGGAAAAATCCCCAGTGAACGGAACACTTTGAAACAGATCGACGGTGAAGATCGCGCATGCCAGCGATACCAGTCCGAAGCGATACATGATCAGGGCCAGGATGAGGTAAACCGCAATCAACGTAGGCGCGTCGACCGCGAGATGATTCGAGCCTGGCAACCTTAAGGCCGTAAAAATCCCGACAAAGACGATGGCGGCCAGCCAGTCTCTCTTGAGCACAACCTTCGCCGCCAGAAACAGCAGGAAGAACTCCAATGTCCCTAGAATTGACGACGGGACCTGAGAGAGCCATGCGCCAACAGCGCGACGCGCGCCCACTAGATAATCGGTGGAATACAGATTGGGCGAGGCTCCCACTTTCATCAGCGCAAACTCGTTGACTTTGAAAACCACAATCCAGATCACGCCCAGCAGTACGCCAAACAGGATGTCGCGGCCGACCAGCGGATCGCGCACGCGCCCCGTCAGCAAACGGCTCCACGAAATGATGGACTGTGGCCAATAGCGGCGGACGTAGGGTTCGAGGGCAAGATACATAACGAAGACCAAGCCCGAGAGGAACAAGGCGGTGCTGAGGGCGAAAACCATGGGCATGAGAGTTCCGAATCCGGGCGCCAGATGGCTGCGCAACGCCCAGAGCGCGATCATGAGCCCAAAAACGATCTTGGCCAGGCGCAAAGCGCCCTCCCGGTCTCCGCGGCCCTGCCGGTAATTACGCCGCGCCAACCACACGCCTCCCACCAGCAAACCCACTCCAAGGACGAGGAACACGATTTCGCTTGCCTTCTTCGCGGCGGATTCTGGCGGCGACTGCATTCGCGGCGCCTCGGTCCAGTCGCCGATCAGGTAAAAGTAGACGGGCTTGCCCTGGAAAGCAGCGGCCTCAATGCGCAAAGGCCGCTCGGTGCCGGGCCATCTTCCCGTCCAGGCAGCCCGGGTGTCGGGTGACGCCAGCGAATTCCAGATCGGCTGTGTCGGCTGAAACTGCGCCGGATCAAGCTCCGCAGCGGTGAATAGAATCTTCCAATCGAACGGCTGCGTGGCTGTGGCCGGCGGATTTGCGATTTCCGGAGGTATGGCTTCGAATGCCGCCAGGCGGCCTTGTGGATCGAGTTGAAGGCGGACCATTCCCGACTGGGTTGGCGCCGGATCGGTCTGATCCACCATTCCCGGTGTGAGCAGCGGGAAGTTATGAAGGCCGCTGGCGACTAGAGGCTCGGGACTCTGCCGGTATAAGAACTCCAGCACCGACGGCCGAGCTTGCAGCACCTGATCCCATTGGGGACGGGGCTGGTCGTGCTTCTCGACGTAGCGGACGGAATTCATGTCGTAGTCGAAGTCGAAAAAACTGTCCGCCGGCTTGCCTGCATATCCAAAGCGCGCAATCATCTCGCGGGCTTTCTGCTCCAGCACTTCGGATGACTGCTCCACGCCCATCCGATCCAATGCGCTGTGCTGGATGGCGACGTAGAATGCGCCCGCCAGACCGATCAGAATCGCGGCCAGACATGTAACGGCAATCCGCGGAGCCAGACCCGCCGTTTCACCGGCCGCGGCCACCATTTCCGGAGATGGCGTTTCGCCCGCAGCCAAAGCGGCCGCCAGTGGATCTCCGCCCGGAAGCGCGCCGGCTACGCTGAGCGCGGACTTCGGACGGCTGCGCGGTTCCACTTCCAGGCAGCGGAGAATGACCCGCTCAATCGCCGGCTCGAGGTCTTTCACCACAGAGGAAGGTTTGCTCGGAGTGGATGTTCCGCCGCGCACCAATTCGGCCAGAGCTTCGGCGGTAAATGCGCGCTTACCGGTGAAGACCTCATAGAGTACGAGGCCCAGCGAGTAGAGGTCGCTCTGCGCGGTGACTTCCTTGCCCGCGAGTTGTTCCGGCGCCATGTAAGCGGGCGTTCCACTGCGGATGTCAGCGCCATGAATCTGATCGGTGAGTCCGGCGAGGCCAAAGTCCGTCATCACCACCTGGCCGCGGCCGTCGAGCATGATGTTGGCGGGTTTCAAATCGCGATGCAGAACGCCTTTGGCATGGGCGGCGGCTAACCCGGCGCAAAGCTGGCGAGCGATGTCGAGCGCCTTGTCTTGCGGCAGACGTCCGATGCGCCGCAGCAGCGACGCCAGATCTTCGCCGTCCACATACTCCATGGTGAAAAAAGTGTGGCCGTCGACTTCTCCAACGTCGTACACGCGGCAGACATTGGGATGGGAAACGCGGCGCGCGATGCGCACTTCATTCCGGAAACGCTCGAGCAGACTTTCGTCGCGGGACGCTTCCTCCGGCAGAAACTTGAGCGCGACCGGTTGGCCGAGCGTGAGGTCATCGGCCCGGTAAACCTCGCCCATGCCGCCTTTGCCAAGCAGCGCGATAATGCGGTAACGTCCCGCCAGCAAACGCCCAGGAAGAAAGCGTCCTTCGTTCAGAGAAAATGCGGACGATGGCGGGCGCGAAGACGAGGACGAAGCCGGCCGCGGAGGATGCGCCGATTTAGCCGCCGCGAATTCCAGAGTCGCAACATCGTCGGCAGAAATCTTTGGCGACGCACTCTGCGCAGTGGCAATCGTTGCGGCAGCGTCGGACGCTGACGTGAGCGTCGCATCCTCCGACCCCACCGGCGCTCCGCAGGCGGCGCAGAAGCGGCTCGCGATCGGCACTTCAGCGCTACAGGCAGCACAGCGGGACATGAATTTCTCCGCCGATAGTGTAACCCGAGGTGGGCGGACAGCGTGGTCCAGTCGTAGTCGCTTCCCGCATTGGCTGGGATTCGTCTCTTCAGAACGTGCGGTAGTTCTCGAAAAAGCCGCGCGCTTAGCATCACCTATCCCAAACGCCCCCTTTTGCGGTAACTTTCTATTCACGTCGCCGTCACGAAGGGAGTCAAGGGTTGAGCATTCAGGATGAGCAGGAACTACTTGCCATGAAAGCGGCCGGCCGCGTCGTCCGCATGGTGCTCGATGCGATGAAGGCGGAAGTGCGGCCGGGCGTCACGACTCGATATCTCGATGAAGTCGGCGCGCGCGTGATGCTGGAGAATGGAGCGCGCTCCGCGCCGTCGATGGTGTACCAGTTTCCGGGCGCGAGTTGCATCAGTCTGAATGATGAGGCAGTCCACGGGATTCCAGGTGAGCGAAAGCTTGAGGAAGGCGACCTGGTGAAACTTGACGTGACGGTCGAGAAGGATGGCTACATGGCCGACGCCGCCATTACCGTGCCCGTGGGCCGTGTTAGTAAGCAGGCTGAGCAACTAATGGCCTGCGCGGAGCAGGCGTTCCACAAGGCAATGCTGGTTGCTCGCGCCGGATTCCGCGTGTTTGAAATCGGAAAGATGGTGGAACGCGAGGTGCGTAAGTCCGGGTTCGCCGTCGTCCGCGAGTTAGGGGGACACGGCATTGGGCGCACCATCCACGAGTTGCCGCATGTCCCAAACTATCTTGATCCGCAGGCCCGCCAGATCATGAACGAGGGCCTGGTCATCACCGTGGAGCCGATCATCTCCAGCGGTTCCGGACGGGTGTTTACGGATAAAGATGGCTGGACGGTGCGGACGGGCGATCACGCACTTTCGGCCCATTTTGAACATACTCTGGTGATTACTTCCGGCGCGCCCATTTTGTTGACTGCCGGCTGAGCTAACCGACTACGGGATCGACCGTCCATGTGGTAACAGGTCTTCAATCGCGCCGATTCCGTTTAGCGTTCGATGTTTTTCGAAATAGACTCGCCCGCCGGACCGTTAGCTTGAATGTGAGTGACCAATGGAAAGGATCGTCAAACAAGGCAAGCTGATATTTGCCTTCGCCGTCGCTGCGATTGGCGCAGAGAATCTGATTTGCGCCCACCTTGCGCAACCGGTGTTCGCCAAGAACCATCTAGAAGTTCCCGTGATTCCTTTCGTCCCGGCAATCCCTTTCCTCGCGTATTTTGTCGGTATCGGTCTCCTCGCAGCCGGGCTGAGCATTGCGGCCAACATCCAGCCACGACTTGCGGCGATTCTCCTGGGACTTTTCTTCCTCTTATGTGCCCTGGTTCTTCTCGGCCCCAAAGCCGTCGCGCGTCCACTCGATCTGAATGTCCGCACGTGTGTTTTTGAAGCCTGCTCTGGGATTGGGCGGTGGGTCCTGGATTTTGGCCCTTCATTCTGAGCGCAGCCGTCGTCAACAGAATGTAATTTTGTAGCCTTGGCTTACTCCGAAGATTGACCCAGCGGCCGGCTTCGGGATAAAGTTCAATGTCAAGGTCCAGTTTCTCCCCTCCGTCCCGTTTTGCGATGGTTGCCATGCGCTCCGCTTCGTCCAAACTCGCCGTTCCGAAACTCGCCGTCCTGCTGTTTGCGCTGGCCAGCTTGGCTTGGGCGTCGTCGCCTCAATTCTCCTGGCAGAATCGGGTCGGGCTAAAGACCGGCGATCAGTGGGAACCGTCCGTGGCGGCTGACGGTTCGGGACGGATCTACGTTCTTTATCCGCACTACGGGAAGGTAGCCGATTGCCAGGGCTGCCGCGTGCCCACCATGTTGCTGGTGACGAGCAACGACAACGGCAAGACCTGGCAGACTCCAACCGTGATGCTGGAGTCGGGTTCGGGCCAGTTTGATCCGCAGATTGCCGTGGATCCGGCCGACCGGCGCACTGTGTATGCCGCGTGGCTGCAGAACAGTAAACGCGTGGTCGTACTCGCCAAGTCGGTGGACTTCGGCGCGACCTGGGCCTTTACGATTGCGGTTCGCGGCGGCGAGGAACTCGATAAACCCGCGCTGGCGGTGCGCGGCCAGAGCGTCTATGTGGCTTTCAATCATGAAGAAGAGGTGTGGGTGGCGGCCTCGCAGGATGGCGGGCGCAGCTTCACGCCGACGCGCGTGAATGCCGACAGCCGCCCGGGATGGTCTCTGCTGGGGGCGGCCACGGTCGATCCCGCAGGCAACGCGTATCTGGCCTGGGCTTCGTACTCAAAAGCGGGAGGAGCGCGCGGCGCGGTGAATCTGTATGTTGCGAAGTCGGCGGACGCGGGTAAGTCTTGGAGTCCGACTCTGCTCGACGTTTCCGCGGCAGCGCCCGACTGCAAGGACGAAGACTGTGGCGAGGCATTTCTGGGCGCGCAGGTCGCTCTGACCTCGGACGCCGCCGGAACTCTTTACGCGCTCTGGAGCGCCGGCAGTGCGCCCATGGGCCCGCAGCGCATTTATTTTTCATCGTCGACCAACGGCGGCGAGAACTGGCTGCCCCGTGTCAGCGTTTCCTACGCCGCGCCAGGGGTGGAACATGCTTTCCCGGCGATCGTGGCCGGGACCAGCGGCGACGTCCGCATCGGTTGGATGGATAAGCGCAATTCTCCCTATTGGAATACTTACTATCGGAGTTCGAGTAACGGCGGCGCGACCTGGGGTGACGAGATCAGGATCTCAAGCTACGTGCGGGGCTATCGTTATATCGCGAAGGAAGGTTTCCGTTTTCCTTTCGGCGATTATTTCGGACTCGCGATCGATAACCACGGAGACACCCACGTAGTGTGGGGCGAAGGTCTGAACTACCAGAGTCCGGGATCGATCTGGCACTCCAGCGGCCGATAGAGGATAGTGGAGGAACGGGCGTCTGGCCCGTCCATGCGGCTCTCCCCACCGGCAAACTCCAGAGCGGAGTCAGTCCGTCAGCAGCCCCCCCGTAAGGTCGCTTAGCCGCTCAATGCGATGTTCGCGGCAGTAGTCAGTCAGTTCTTCCACCAGCGTCTCGGTCGCCACCGGATCGAAGTAACTCACCGTTCCCACCTGCACTGCGCTGGCTCCTGCCAGCATGAACTCCACGACATCCGTAGGCGTGGTGATCCCGCCCATGCCGATCACTGGAATCTTTACGGCGTGCGCCGCGTCGTAGACCATGCGCAGCGCGATGGGCTTGATGGCCGGACCAGAAAGGCCGGCGGTTACGTTGGCAATTCTCGGGCGCCGCGTCTCCGGATCAATCGCCATGGCTAGAAATGTATTTACCAGGGAGATCGCGTCTGCGCCCGCTTCCTCGGCAACGCGCGCCATTTGCGCGATCGAGGTGACGTTGGGCGAGAGTTTGACGATGATCGGCCGCGCCGCCACCCGCTTCGCCGTCCGCACCACTTCGTCGAGCAAGTGCGGATCGCTGCCGAACTGAATGCCGCCCTGCGCCGTGTTCGGACAGGACACATTAATTTCGTACGCCGCAATTCCCTCGCCCTGATTGAGGATTTCAATCGTTTGCTCGTAATCCGCGCGCGTGTAGCCGAAGACGTTGGCGAACACGACCACATTCTTTTTCGCGCGCAACAACGGGAGTTTTTCCACGAGGAACGCAGGTGCGCCGATGTTCTGCAACCCGATGGCATTCAGCATTCCGGCAGCGGTTTCATAGAGGCGGGGCGGCGGATTCCCGGTCATCGGTTCTTTGGAGAGACCTTTGACGACTAATCCTCCGAGCCGGTCGAGATGCACGATGTCTTCGAATTCGACGCCATAGCCGAACGTGCCGGAAGCGGCGATGATCGGGTTCTTCAGCTCGATGCCGGCGAAGCTGACGCTCAAGTCCGGATTGCCGATCGGTGTCATTGGGTTCCCCCCGGCGCCGGCGTGGCGGGAAGTGTCGCGGGTGCCGCGGTGGAATGATGCACCGGCTGCAGCGCCTCCGTCAGCACTCTTCCCGTGGCCTGCGCCGGCGCATTGATTCCAAGCAAAGAGGCGAGCGTCACCGCGAGATCGACCGGCTCGGCGTGTGTCCGGTAAATCCCGGGCAGAAAGGCAAGGCCATAGAACGCGAGCGGCACATGAGTATCGTACGAGAAAGGCGACGCGTGATCGGTACCCTTCGCGGTTCCAACGAAGAATGGAGTCGGGATTCCGATCACATACCATCCCCCTTCCGGCGAGTAGCTGTGGGCGTAGCGGCGGCCGATTTCCGTGGCCGGAGTTTCTCCGCGCGCCAGTTGCGACTTGGTAAAGTATCCAGCCAATCCCGCTTGCTTCATGGCTTCGCCCACGTCGGCCTCGGCCTCGGATTCGATTTGTTCCGCAGTGTGCCCGTCGAGGATTCCGCCGAACGCGCCTTCGTTCAGCCAAGCGAGCGGGTAGTCGAGATCGCGAACGTAGTCGCCACTTTGGCGATATTTCTTCGAGAGCAGGGAATTGACCTGTTCGCGCAGAGCTTTCGTGTCGAGGTTCGCGGCGGGCAGACGGAGTGTCTTCGCGAATTCCGGCAAAGGCGCGACGCCGTGATCGGCAGAGAGCGCCATCCACACGTTGGCCATCCCGATCTGATGGCCGAGGAAGCCGAAGAACTCCGCCAAACTTCGATCGAGCTCAAGCGCCATGCCGCGCATTTGCGGAGAGTTGGGGCCAACCTGGTGGCCGAGAATATCGTTGGCGGAAAGGCTGATTACCAGCAGGTCCGTTGCCGGGCCTGCGCCCAGTTTCTCGTACAAAACGAGCTCCTTGGCGAATTCGAACTGGTAATCGTTGGCGAAGGGAGTTGAGCCGACGACCTCGTAGAAGCCAGCAGGCGCGCCGTCTTTGCCGTTTCTCGGCGCGGTCGAGCCGAGCGTGTTTCCGTCGCTGTCTTTCCACTCGCGGTTCCAGTATTTTTCCGCGCGTCCTTCCCCAGGACGCATGCCGTTGAAATTGCGCACCCACTCGGGAAGATCCGGACGGTAGTAGGTGGAGGTGATCCAGGCGCCGCTCTTAGGGTCGATCCAGTAGGCAGCGTCGCCGGAGAATCCCGCGGGCAGCACGGCCGCGCGATCTTTCAGCGAGATGGCAAACACTCGGGCTTTGCCGCTGGTTGCCAGCTTCAACTCATCGCCGAGTGTGTCGCTCATAAGGTTGTGCGGCGATGCGCCCGGGGTGCCCCGTCCAAGCTCTGCTTGGGCGGGTTTTTCGTCGCGGCCGATGCCCACAAGTTTTGACGCGCCGTCTTCGACCGACGTCACCCGCTTCTTTTTCTGAGGGTCCCACCAATCGTTCGAGATGATGCCGTGCCCGCTGGTGTAGCTGCCGGTGAAAAGGGTGGCGTGTCCGGGAGCCGTGCGGGTGTTGGCGTAGTCGTAATTGCAGTCGCTAAAATAGGCGCCGTGATCGAGAAACACGCGGAACCCTCCGTCGCCGAACTGATCGCGATAGCGTTCGAGGTAATCGCCGCGGAACTGATCGATCACGATGACGACAACAAGCTTGGGGCGCGCATTGTAAGCGGACGCGAATGCGGCCGGGATCGAGCAAAGCAACACCAGCGCTGCCAGCCCCACGTGCAGGGAACGGGGAAGTCTCATCGCGAGCTAGTTTACAGCAAGCTAACCGAGGAAGACGCGGAGATCGGAGAGGTTTGATGCCTTTCCTCTCGGCGTTCTCTGCGTCCTCTGCGGTTCAGGACCTTGTCGTCGGCGTGCACGGAATGGCGTTTTTCAGCTAAAGTTAATGCAGAATGCTCGATCTGAATTTCGTTCGTGACAACCTCGCGCTGGTGGAAGAAAAGCTGCGCCAGCGCGGCATCAATCCGGCGGAAGTTTTGAAAGACTTTGCCGCCATCGACGCCGAGCGCCGCCAGGCCATCACCGCGGCGGAAACTCTGCAGGCGCGCCGCAACCGCGCTTCCGAGGAAATCGCCAAGCTCAAGAAAAATGGGCAGGATGCGTCGGCGCAAATCAACGAGACCAAAGAGCTGCGCGAGCAGATTCAGGAGTCCGAAAAAAAGGCGGCTGAACAGGAATCGCGCCTGCGTGAAATTCTGACCTCGCTTCCCAATCTTCCCCACGCGAGCGTGCCGGTAGGGACGAGCGCCGAAGATAACGTGGAAGCGCGCCGCTGGGGCACGCGGCCGCAGTTCGACTTCAAACCGAAGCCGCACTGGGAACTTGGCGAACAGTTGGGGGTGCTCGACCTGGAGCGCGCCGCCAAACTCTCGGGCGCGAGATTCGCCGTGTACTGGGCGCTGGGCGCGCGATTGGAGCGGGCTCTCGCCAACTTCATGCTCGATCTGCACACTCGCGAGCATGGATACACCGAGGTGCTTCCCCCGTACCTCGTGAACTCCGAATCGATGTATGGCACCGGCCAGCTTCCGAAGTTCGCGCAGGACCTGTTTCGCGTGCCGCACGGCGAAAAAGATCTCTGGCTGATTCCGACCGCCGAGGTCCCGGTGACGAATCTCTACCGCGACGAAGTGCTGGACGCGGCGCGCTTGCCGGTTTGCCTGACCGCGTACACTCCTTGTTTTCGCAGCGAAGCCGGATCGTACGGCAAGGACGTGCGCGGAATTATCCGCCAGCACCAGTTTCAAAAGGTGGAGTTGGTGAAGTTTTCGCGTCCCGAAACTTCTTACGATGAACTGGAGAAGTTGACCCACAACGCCGAGACCGTGTTGCAGAAACTCGGCCTGCATTATCGTGTAGTCACGCTCTGCACCGCCGATATCGGATTTTCCGCCGCCAAGACTTATGACCTCGAAGTCTGGCTGCCGGGACAGAATCTTTTCCGCGAGATTTCTTCGTGCTCGAACTTTGAAAGTTTCCAGGCGCGGCGGGCGAATATCCGCTACCGTCCCGAGGGCAAGAGCAAGACGGAATTCCTGCACACGTTAAACGGCAGCGGTTTAGCGGTAGGACGCACCTGGGTTGCCATCATCGAGAACTATCAGCAAGCCGACGGCAGCGTGCGCATTCCGGAGGCGCTGCAGCCCTACATGGGCACCGACCGCATCCCGGCAAAAGTTCCGTAGAGACGTGGCTGGCCGCGTCTCCCGCAGCGCCTGATGCTGCGAGCGAGACGGGCCAGCCTCGTCTCTATGTTGCAGTAATCGGAGATTTGCTATCAGATGAATTCCCAAATAGACTGGCAGCGACGCGAAACAGCCTCGACGGCGCTTGAAAGGGCTGTCTCTCCCATGGGCGCGACCTGGCGCACAATCCGCGGATACATTTTTTGGTCGTATGAACGGGGAAGCCTGCACTACGACATCATGGTCACGCTGATCCTTCTCTTTGTTTTTGTTTCGCCGCATCTCATCAACTTTAAAGACAAACCGGTTGAGCGCATCCCGCATCTTACCGGCGTGGTGGTGGTTCCCGGCGCAAAGGGCGAGCTTATTTATCAGATACAAGCCTCGGCAGTGGATACGGGCGCGGGTGGAGACGTCCGCCGGCAGTTGGAGAAAATCATCGAGCCGATTTCCGGAGCGGTCAGCATCACCAATGTCGAAACCGTAAAAGACGTTTCGGGACATACGCAGAGTTATAAGGTCTGGGTAGAAAAAGAGTAAGAGGGTTCCAAAGCTTCAAGTTCATCCATGAGAGTTACGCTTCAATCGCTCGTTCTCGGGACTGTGGTCGTCGGCTGGCTGTTGGCAGCCGCTGCGTGGCCGCAAAGCGATTCCGCTCTGCCCTTCACCTCGCGGAGGGCGCTCGTCTTTTTGTTCTTACCACAGGAGCCCTCGCCGCCCGTTACCGGACTGGAGCGCGTTCTCGATCAGATGGACACCGCTGCCCGAAACTTCAAAACCACCGAGGCAAGCGTCGTCTGGGAGCAATACCAGAAGGTGATCGACGAAAAAGAGACGGAGAAGGGGACGATTTATTTCCGGCGTGAAGGCGGCGAAATCCAGATGGCCGCTGATTTTGCCGAACCTGACAGGAAGTATGTCATCTACAGCGGTGGCAAAATTCAGGTGTACCAGCCCAAGATCGATCAGGTCAACGAATACGATCCGGGCAAGAATCGCAGCGATGTCGAGAGCTTTCTGGTGCTCGGCTTCGGCGGCAACGGGCACGACCTGCTCAAGTCTTACGAAGTGAAGTTTCTGGGTCCGGAGACCGTCAATGCCGTCGCAACGGAAAGACTGGAGTTGATTCCGAAGTCGGTCCGCTTGAAAAACAATATCGCGCGCATCCTGCTCTGGATCGACCCGGCCCGGGGAGTTTCGGTACAGCAGCAATTCTTTGAGCCGAGCGGCGATTACCGACTGGCGAAGTATTCCGAGATAAAGATCAATCAGAAACTTCCAGAGAATGCCTTTAAGCTGAAGACCACCCCGAAGACCAAGTTCCTCTCTCCACAGGGATAGGGCATAACCGCGGTCTTGCCCCGCCAAATCAAGCAAAATCCGAACCAACAGAATCAAGCTGAAAAAGACCGGCAGCGGCTATATACTGCATAAGACCTTCGAAAGTCGAGTTCGTATGGCCAAAATGTTTACCATCACCGTTCCGCCAGATCTGTCTCGCAAAAAACGCGAGCGCACGGCCGACCCCCGCTACGTGGACGGCCAGAAGATGCTGGTGAAGGCGATGAATTATTTGGCGAAGGCCGATCCCATCGCCAATCGCTCGGCCGTCGAACTCCTGTCCGAACACGTCCGCACGCGTTTTCGCATGACCGACTCGCCGCTCAGCTAAGAATTTCGTTCTCTGCTTGGCTGTCTCTCCCCGCCAGCAACAAAGACGCAAGCACAATGATCGCGGGATAGCACTCCAGCGTGTAGCGCGGCTCCGGATTTTCCAGCGTGCCCAGAAATGCCGAGCGCAGCAGCAGGAAACTGACCAGCAATCCCGCCCAGCGAATTGCTGAGGGTCTGCGGGATTTTCTATGAAGGAGCGCCAGCAGCGCTGCCGCCACGTAAGCCAGGTTCAGTACGCCAAAACCCACCGCGAGGACCGACTGCTTCGCGTCATCGTGGAATTCCCACCAGCGCGGGTCGGGAGGCAGGAGTTCGGTTCGCGGACGCAGCCACATGTCCGCTACCCGCAGCGCGGGCAGCACAACGTAGTAGCGCAGTGGATGAGCGCGAATGCGATTCGCGGCGATTTGGCCGAAACGCGCGTCCAGTTCCGGCGTCATATCGTGCGACTCGTTGTAATCTGCAATGGCGCCCAGGGTTGCGTCCCGTTCATCCGCGTTCTCGATCGCGCGCGACGGCAATTTCTGCGGATCAATCTGGTCGTCGGGAACATTCCAATAGATTTCCTCCACCGACACGTAGTCGACGATCCAGGTTTTGACCCACCGGTTGAACCCGCGGAGGACGAGTTCATCGTTGTCATTGGCGTAGCGCGGCGCCAGTGGCTGGAAATGATGGAGCGTCCGAAAATTACGAATGGTCCAGGGGGCAAGCGGCGCCAGCGCAAACACCACGACAATGATTCCGCCGACCAGAACCCTGCGGAAGAACTTGCGTTTCGTATCAGGGCGCGACCTTCCCGATTCCGGTTTTGTATCAGGGCATCGCCTTAGTGCTGGCGTACGCGCCTCGAAATCAGACGCCCCTTTAGGGGCGGTCACCGCGAGATAGGGAAGCAACGCCGCTAGCAGGATGCCGCCATCGGGACGCAGCAGGATGCAGCCCGCAATCGCCGCGCCGGTCGCGGCCCAGAGCTTGCCGCAAGTCCAGCCGACCGTCTGTCCTGAGCGTGCCGAAGGAACGCGCGTCTCGATCCGCGCCTCATGCATCCGATTCAGCGCTGCCGCCGCGCCATCGAGAGCAAGCGCGGTAAAGAAGATCTCCAAAGTTTCGGTCAGCCCGGCAGCGGCATAGTTCGCCAGGAATGGACACAGCGCCGCCAGCAGAAACGCAATTCTCGCCGCCCGTTCGGAGACCGTCCGCCGGGTCAGGTCGGCAACGATCAGGCAGGTGGCCAAGTCCACCATAATCTGCGCCAGCATGACGGCCCTGAAGTTGCCCACTCCAAAGAGCCAGAAGATCCCGGCCAGAAAAGCGGGATATCCCGGCAGCCGCGCGTCGGTCGGCAAGATCGGCAACTCCGGGTTGCCTCCCTGCATCTGGCCGTAGATTCCGTGCTGCAGCCAGTTGGTGGCGAGGTCGGCGTAAACGCGCGAGTCATCCGTGACCGCCGGGAAATAGACGAAGAAAAATAACCGCAGCACCAGCGCGGCTAGTGTGGTTCCCAGAAAAGACCAGCGATGTTCACGGATCAAGCTGAGCACGTTGGAAATATATCGCGAATAAGGCGATTTGCCGCGCCCATAACGAAAGGCGCGTCGTTCGCTTTTCGCTAAGACTGGCGATCCGCGAAGGACAAGCGAATAGTGAACGCCGAACCGCGAACGACGTCTGACTGGGTTTGACCCCCCGCCCCTCTCACCTTAGGATGAAGGGACCACAACGCAATGGCCAAACAGGTTTTTTACGATCCCTTGCAAGCTCGCTGGAGGCGGATTCGCCGCTTTGTCGACGCGTCTGCCCTCGCTCTTTCTTTGCTGGTGATTTTTTTTATCTACAGCGCATTGCGCAGCGAGCCTCTTCCCGACCTTTCCTGGCTTACAGAAAAGCGTCCCTACCACGCTCTGAAAGAAAACGAAAAGACGAAAGCGCGCGAGAAGCGCCGCCTTGCCACTCTGGCCCGCACCGGACACCGCCACCCATCGCGCAAAGCTTCCCAACTCAAGCTGAACTCCGAGCAAGGGGTGCGCGCCGCATTCTACGTTTCCTGGGACCCGGCCAGCTTCTCGTCCCTGCGCGAGTATGCGCGCCAGATCGACTTGCTCTTTCCGACGTGGCTGCAGGTGCTCAGCGCAGATGGCCATCTGCAGGCCTCCGACCCGGATACGAACACGATGTTTGATGTGATTCACGGACAAACGGTCCGTACCATCGACGACAAGGTCATGCCGTTTCTGAAGGCGGAAGACACCGAGATGGAAGTGTTTCCGGTGGTGCAGAACTTCGATGGCACCGACTTTGTTCCGGGTATCGGCGATTTCCTGGATAATCCGGAAGCACGCGCCCGGTTCCGGCGGGAAATCGGGCTTTTTCTTGCCTCCGATCACTATCGCGGTCTGATGATCGATTTCGAATCCTTCCCGAAAAAAGGGCAGACCGGATACGTTGCTCTGCTCAACGAACTGGCGCCGGACCTGCATGCCAAGGGCATGAAGTTGTACGTCAGCGTCCAGGTGCGCAATGAGGATTTTGATTACGTGGCCATTTCGTCCGCCGTGGATGGCGTCGTCATCATGAATTACGACGAGCACTTTCCCGGCGGTACTCCCGGCCCCGTCGCTTCGCAGGACTGGTTCCTGGACAACCTTCAGTCTGCCGTCAAGGAAATTCCGAAAGAGAAACTCATCTGCGCCATCGGCAATTACGGATACGACTGGGTCGAGAAGCCGAAAAAAGGCAAACTTCCGCCGGGAGAGGCAGACAAGAGCGTTTCTGTCCAGGAAGCCTGGATCGGGTCGCGCGATTCCGAAGAGGAAGTCGATTATGACGGCGACGAACTCAATCCGCACTTCAGCTACCAGGACGACGATAGCTTCCGCCACGATGTCTGGTTTCTCGATGCGGTGACGGCGTTGAACGAGATGCGTGCCGCCCAAACCCTCGGCATCCAGACTTTCGCATTGTGGCGACTGGGCGCCGAAGACCGCTCCCTGTGGCGTGTCTGGGACGTGCCCGGCGAAGCCAATGCGTCGGATCGGCTGAAAGACGTTCCTCCGGGCCAGGACGTCGATATGGAGGGCGAGGGCGAAATCCTGCACATCGAGGCGCGGCCTGCCGATGGCGAGCGCGATCTAACCCTGGACAAGGCCACCGGTCTCATTGATGGCGAGACCTTCAAGAGTCTGCCCGAGCCGTATCGTGTGGCGCGCTATGGCGCCAGCAAGAACCAACTCGCTATAACCTTCGACGACGGCCCCGATCCCGAGTGGACGCCGAAAATTCTCGATGTTCTAAAACGCGAGCAGGTGCCCGGAACATTCTTTTTGATCGGAATCCAGGCGGAGAAGTTCAGCAGTTTGACGAAGCGCATTTACCGGGAAGGTCATGAAATTGGGAACCATACTTTTACTCATCCCGATATCAGCTCGATTGGATCAGGTTACATGCGGGTGGAAATGAACCTGACCGAGCGCTTGTTCGCCAGCCGCTTGGGCATGCGGACCATGTTGTTCCGTCCACCGTACTCAGTCGATGCAGAACCCGATACCGAAGACGAGGTGAAGCCGCTCGAAGTCACGCAAAGCATGGGCTACATCACCATCGGCAACAAGATCGACACCAAGGACTGGTTTGACAATCCACCGCTCACGCCGCAACAAATCGCCGCATCTGTGCTCGACCACCTGCCTCCCTGCCAGCCGAACGATCAGAAGTGCGGCAACATCATTCTCATGCACGATGGTGGCGGCGACCGGGCAAGAACCGTGCAGGCGCTTCCGCTGATTATCGACGGCGCCCGCGCCCGTGGATTTCAATTCGTCCCCGTATACCAGCTCATGGGCAAAACGAAAGCGGATGTCATGCCGCCGCTTCCCACCAACGAGTTTTGGTCCGCACGCTTGAATTGGATCGGTTTCTGGCTCTTCAGCGCGACCATGACCGGCATCACCCTCATCTTCTTCCTGGGTGACATCCTGATGACCGGCCGCCTGATTTCAATCGGCGTCCTCGCCCTCTATGACCGCGCCCGCTCACATGTATATGGAACGCCCGCGCAGATTGCGGCGTACCGGCCCCGGGTCGCGGTTCTCATTCCCGCGTATAACGAGGAGAAGGTCATCGAACGTACTGTCCATGGCGCGCTCGATTCCGACTATCCCAATCTGCGCGTGATCGTCATCGACGACGGTTCTAAAGATCGCACTTTGGAAATCGTCCGCCGCACGTTTGCCGCCGAAGAAGCTGCCGGCAGGGTACTGATTCTCACCAAGCCGAACGGCGGCAAGGCCGAGGCGCTTAACTTCGGACTGGAGCACATCGGTAACGCGGAGATTTTTGTCGGCATCGACGCCGATACCATCATCGCTCCCGATGCGATCCTTCGCATGGTGCCC
>Ga0182030_10013085_pt1 | contig 16554 bp, 14 predicted proteins | sample 812S3MmetaG_FD_121299 | JGI IMG/M metagenome (GOLD analysis project Ga0182030, IMG submission 121299) | Permafrost microbial communities from Stordalen Mire, Sweden - 812S3M metaG (Illumina Assembly) | ecosystem: Environmental > Terrestrial > Soil > Wetlands > Permafrost | place: Sweden...
GATGAGCAACGCTTCGGGTCCAACTGTAATTGCTACGGCGCCGACGGCAGCACCGACGGCCACATCAGTTAATATCTGACCCGGGTGATTGACCACTTCGTTTACCGCCCCGGTGGCTATATCACCGGCGACTTTTAGAACTCCTTCGGCCGATCGTTCTAGTCCGCCAAAAAAACTATTATCTTGTGGTGCGGGCGCAGGCGCGGGCGTCGGAGGCTTGCTATCGGTTAATATTAGATTCGGTAAGCTTTTAACTGCTGGTGTTGGGGTGGCACTGCTTGAATCATTGCCATGCTTTGGCTGTGACGCAACAGCCTTTGAGGCATTAGCTTTGTGAAGGTCGGTCGCCTCGAGTGAGAGCACTGTCCGCGTTTGTGCATCAGTGCTCTTTGGTTCAGTAGTAATTTCTTTTGGTGGTCTTGCTACAGTGTCCGTCATGCCTGCTCTCCAGTCGCTGTTGAGAGCATGATAAATTGTAAGGAGTGCCGCCGGTGGTGCACAAATGTGTCTGCAGTGTGTTTGGGAAGTAAAAACAAATCTTTTGCACATCCCTATGCTATTTTTTTTCGATCGGCACAGTTCTGTCACCAGCAACGGCATCGACAACTTTTTCATTTAGTACCTCAGCGCCCTGATCATTCAGGTGGACGGAATCTGAATATAGGCTCTTCGGCCAACTAAGCTTTTCGTTCAAATCGACGTAAACAGCATTTCCAGAAATGGACGCTTTTACAACCCTTTTGAAGTCATCATAAAATCCATCGGGAAGGAGGCTCAGGTTCTCGTGAGTCAAAGGCATATTGACCACAATCAACTTGATGTTATGAGAAGCACACAACGAAGTGATCTGCTTTAGAAAGTGTAATTGCTTCTCCATCTGGTAAAGGTTTATCAGGAAATATCTGCCTTTATAGTCCTGCAGAGAATATTCAAATCTAGCTGGCGTACCTGCGCCGATATCGTTCACGATCGGCGAAACAGATTTAACTTTCGGATCGGTCGATTTTTGGGACTCTGCCTGGAATGAACCAAGAGGATTGAAGTCTGACTTCCAAGTCGGTTTGAAAGATCCATGAACTATATTTTCTGATAAAGAGCGCCGATGCTGGTACATAAAACAGAGCTTGCAGCCCCAGTAGTTTAATTTCATTGACAGGGACGGCAAATACTCATGTCCTAGCAAGAGAAAATCAGTTGGATTAAAGCACCACTGAAAGACAGACGTCGCATCAGGTTCGAACATGCCACTGTCGTAGAAGGAACGCGGCGCACAATCAAGAATTACATATTGGGGCGCTGGATGGTGCTTCCGCAAGTAATGCACCAGTAACAAGTAAGAATCCGACATCATGGCTCCACCTGTAGCCAGGCTGTATGTCGTCACAGCGACATTTCGCTTAGCGAACTGTCTGTCGAGCGATTTAGCATAATGATAATGGTTTGAGTCGACCGCATTTGCACCATCAGACTTATCGATGCGCCACATTGGATAGAGAAATAACGAAGATCCAGCCAGTACCAAATTTGGTGCAAAAGACAGTTTTTCAACACTTGACTCTGTACCCGAGAAATCAAAATGCACAGCGTCTAGTGACAACTTCGTAAATGGGCCGACGCTATCCTTGTAACCCAAGAATAAATTGAGCATTCCAAATAAAGCCATAGCTACTAAAAAGGCGCTTACGTGGCGGTTCCGGATCGCAGTGACATCGGCTCTGTTTGATAAACCAAAAGATGTTTGCATGGAAATCAGATTTAAAATTTGGATGCGCTAGTGAACCGGCTGCACCGTGAGGTGACATTGCAGCTAGTTTCAGGAGTGTAGCCTTCAACAACCTTTCAACAGCTTCGGATCGAGCGCAGTGTAACTGCGAGTATACAACGCTCTGAAAATATTCGTTAAAGCTCGAGAGAGAGGCTTTCCACTTCTGTGGCGCACGACCTTGCAGTCTAGTTCACCAGGGAACTTCAACCTCAGTTCATTTGCTGCCTAATGGATAACGCACAGAACGCTTCAGAAAAATGAAAAACCTTACGAACACCACCCAAATATGGGTTAGAAAGAGTGGCTCCGACTGGATTCGAACCAGTAACCTGGCGATTATGAGTCGCTTGCTCCGCCATTGAGCTACGGAGCCACACAAAGGTGTCATTCTATATCATCGTGCGCTCACCACGCACATTGTTCAGTTGCGAGACTACGCTTTCACCTCTACCGGGGTCATATACTTTTCGATGAAATCGGTCGATACGTCGCCTTTGATAAACGCGGGATGCGCCAGCACTCTTTGATGAAACGGAATAGTCGTTCTAATTCCGGTAATGGCATACTCATCCAATGCACGGTGCATACGGTCAATTGCTTCCTGACGGTTTCGTCCCCAGGTAACCAACTTACTTATCAATGAATCATAATGCGGCGGAATCGAATAGCCCGGATAACAATGACTGTCAATGCGGACGCCAGGTCCACCGGGAGCGATATAAGCATCGACGCGACCAGGTGACGGCAAGAAATTACGATCTGGATCTTCCGCATTGATGCGGCACTCGATCGAATGGCCGTTGAATTTGATGTCTTCTTGTTTGAAGGATAGTGGCAAACCGGATGCTACGCGAATTTGTTCTTTAATCAGATCGATGCCGGTAATAAATTCAGTCACAGGATGTTCCACCTGAATGCGCGTATTCATTTCCATAAAATAGAAATCGCCATTAGCGTAGATAAACTCGATGGTTCCAGCACCTTCGTAATTTATCGAACGAGCAGCCTGTACCGCAGCATTCCCCATGCGTGCACGCATTTCAGGGGTGATGACCGGGCTCGGTGATTCTTCGATAAGCTTCTGGTGACGTCTTTGCACGGAACAATCGCGTTCTCCCAGATGCACGACATTGCCATGACTATCGGCCATAATCTGAATTTCAATGTGCCTGATCGGTTTTAGATATTTCTCGATGTAGACGCCCGCATCTCCGAAAGAAGCTGCGGCTTCGCTTCTGGCAGACGCAATTGCGTTCGAGAGACCAAGTCGGTCGTTAGCTACGCGCATCCCACGCCCACCACCGCCAGCGGTGGCTTTAACAATTACTGGGTAACCAATTTCATCAGCGATTTTGAAAGCTTCGACTTCGTCTTCTACCAGTCCTTGAGTTCCAGGAACAACTGGCACGTTAGCCTTTCTCATGGTTTCCCGAGCAGATGCTTTATCGCCCATTGAATTGATAGCGTATATGCTGGGCCCGATGAATTTGATGCGATGGTCTGCACAAATCGAAGCGAAGTTAGCGTTTTCAGACAGAAAGCCGTAACCAGGATGAATAGCGTCAGCACCAGTAAGCACAGCTGTACTGATCAATGCTGGAATGTGCAGGTAGCTGCGCTTCGAGGGTGGCGGTCCGATACAGAAAGCTTCGTCTGCGAGCTTGACGTGAAGAGATTCCGCGTCGGCTTGTGAATAGACCGCAACGGTTCTAACTCCCATTTCTCGACAAGCCCTGATCACACGCAAGGCGATTTCGCCCCGATTTGCAATGAGTACTTTCTCGATCACTTTTAGTTGCCTCGATGTTCGCCCAGATTTTAAGCTTTAGCCCTTAGGATCGACGAGAAAGAGTTGCTGCCCATATTCAACGGTACTTCCGTTGTCGACGCAAACTTTGACAATCTTGCCGGATACTTCAGACGGCATATCGTTCATCAATTTCATTGCTTCGATAATGCAAACCGTTTGTCCAACGGCAATTTTGTCACCGACGTCAACAAACGGTTTAGTTGTCGGAGAAGAAGAGCGATAGAAAGTGCCAACCATTGGCGAAGTTACCGGCACCAGATCTGATGCCGAAGGTGCAGCTGCTTCAAGTTTCGCCTCAGACTTAGCTTCATTTTTTGGTTCAAACGACATAGTCGCCGCAGTGGGTACGCTTCCACGCGATACCGCGTTTGGTGGCAGAGCATCAGCCATCAACATGGTCGCGGCGTACACTGGTCCGCTCTTCTTGACTGTGATCTTTTGATCACCAGACTCTATCGTTAGCTCAGTTATATCATTGCTGCCAACTACAGCCAGCAAGTCACTAATCTGCTTCAGGTCGATGTCCACCAATTTGCCTCGAGAAGGGATTGTTCTAACTGTTAAACCAAACGAACTTGCTTTCAACAGAACCAGACGTGAATCATAGCAAAGGTTGACTTCTGACTTGTCTGGACGGGCTTCCAAATTGTTGCGCTTACCAACTAGCGGGAAACGAAAACAGTTGTCGAGAGCGGACTAAACGCGAGTCAAGTATTTACGTGAGCGCGTATCAACTCGAATTTTGTCACCGACTTTTATGTGGAACGGCACAGTAATTGACGCGCCAGTCTCAAGAACGGCTGGCTTACCACCGCCGGAACTTGTGTCGCCGCGCTCGTCAGGTGCAGCCTCCTTGACTTCGAGCTCTACAGTGTTTGGAAGTTCAACACCGATAACTCTATCTTCATACACCAACACAATTATGTTTTCCTGGCCTTCTTTTAGAAACTCGTGCGTTGACCCGATTTCTTCGGCTGACATTGCGACTTGCTCATAGTTCGAGGAATGCATCATGATGAACTTGGAGCCTTCCTTAAACAGGTATTGATACTCAGACTTCTCGACGTTAGCCTGTGCCACTTTTTCACCAGCCCGGAATGTCTGTTCAAGTGATTTGCCCGTTTCGACATTTTTCATTGTCGTGCGTACGAATGCGGAGCCCTTTCCAGGCTTGACGTGCATTGCTTCCACAATTGTCCAGATACCGTTGTTCAATGCAATTGTGACGCCAGGTCGAAAGTCGTTAGAAGAGATCATGACGGTTGAATCCTTTTTTATCCGTTTGTCAAAGTTCTTATCGTTCAATGCCTACTTTGTGCCGTCCCGCTGCGCAATCCTGCCCAAAGAACAGATTTTCGATTGTAGTCAAGAAACATAGCCCGCTAATCGGTTAGCTGATGATTTTAACATCACTCGGCTGGCGAGTCTGAGCCCGGCAAACCCATCTTTTTATTTCACAACGTGCTGGCTTGAACTTGTCGTGAAGCCCACAACCCGGCTATAATCGGCGTTTTTGCGACTTGTGAGGTACTTGGACCAGATGTCCACGACAATTACACCGGAAGAAACCGGCGAAACAGCCAGGGGTGGTTACAATTGGCTCGAAGTCGAGTCTAAATGGACCGAATCCTGGCACAAAAATAAAGTCTTTAACCTTGACATCAATCCTGATAAACCGCCTTTCTCAATCGCTTTGCCGCCTCCAAATATCACCGGCAATTTGCACATGGGGCACGCGCTCAATGGCACCTTGCAGGATGTGCTGATTCGCCTGAAGCGCATGCAGGGCTACAACGTGCTCTGGCAGCCAGGCACCGACCACGCTGGCATATCGACCCAGATAGTCGTGGAGCGACAGCTAAAGAAGGAAGGCAAGAATCGTCACGAGCTTGGGCGCGAAAAATTTGTTGAACGTGTATGGGAATGGAGAAATCAATACGGCAACCAGATACTGAGCCAATACAAAAGGCTCGGCGTAAGTTTTGCCTGGGACCGCATCGCCTTTACGCTTGACGATTCTTACGTCCAAGCGATTTATCGAGCCTTTGTCACTTTGTTCAAGGAAGGTTTAATTTACCGTGGAAATAGAATCACCAACTGGTGTCCCCGTGACTTGACGAGCTTGTCGGACCTGGAAGTCGAGCATGAAGACGAAAAAGGCTTCCTGTATCACATTCGCTATGGACTTTCGGATGGCAGCGGCGCCCTGACTGTTGCCACCACAAGACCAGAAACAATGTTCGGCGACGTTGCAGTCGCAGTTCATCCTGATGATGATCGCTATAAACAGTTCATTGGCAAATCAGTGAAACTGCCCCTCACCGACCGCACAATTCCAGTTATCGCCGACGAATATGTCGAACGAGATTTCGGGACTGGCGCTCTTAAAATCACGCCTGCCCATGATGCGAACGACTGGGAAGTCGGTCAGCGCCATAAGCTCGAATCACCAGTCGTAATCGACTCGCATGGCAAGCTCATGGTGAATGAGTTCGTTCCCGAGCAATTCCAGGGTAAAGATCGATTCGATGTTCGCGACCTTTCAGTAGCTGCACTTGAAGAAGCTGGTCTCCTGGCTGAAAAACAAGACTATGTTCATGGTGTCAGTTACTGTGAGCGATGCCACACTGTTATCGAGCCTTATCTATCTGATCAGTGGTTCCTTGCAATGAAGGAACTCGCCGCACCAGCAATTCTTGCAGTGGAAGAAGAGAGGGTAAACTTCGTTCCCGAGCGCTATGCGCAAACTTGCCTCGAGAGACTGAAGAATATAAAAGATTGGAATATCAGCCGCCAGCTCTGGTGGGGTCACCGAATTCCAGTTTGGACTTGCGAAAACGAACACGTGGATGCGTATGAAACAGCACCAGACAAGTGTTCACAATGCGCGTCGGTGAAGTTGTCTCAAGACGAAGACGTTCTCGATACCTGGTTCAGCTCTGCGCTCTGGCCATTCGCAACGCTTGGATGGCCTGATGAAAGCATCGAGTACAAAGTCTTCTATCCGACGACGGTGCTCTCTACCGCAAGAGAGATCATCAATCTCTGGGTCTCTCGAATGATTTTCATGAGTCTCAAATTCTTGAAGAAGATTCCATTTAAAGACGTGGTCATCCATCCTGTTATTCAAACAGCTGATGGCAAGCGCATGTCTAAGTCTAAGAACAACGCCATTGATCCATTAGTTATGATCGAGAAATATGGTGCGGACGCAAATCGCTTCTGGTTTATGTCCGTGGGAGTGAAAGGCGATCAGGACGTTCGCTTCCGTGAAGACCGACTCGACAAATACAAGAAATTCGCAAATAAGCTGTGGAATTGCGGACGATTCGTATTGTCGCAACTCACCGGATACACTCCTCGCGCTGCCGAAGTAGACAAGCTATCGATTCCTGACCGCTGGATTCTGCATCGTTACAACAAAATGCTACAGACGGTAAGTCAGGCATACAACGACTACGACTTTCATGTCGCTGCTCGTGAGCTCTACGATTTCACGTGGGATTCGTACTGTGACTGGTATCTAGAAATCGCAAAAATCCAGCTAGCAAAGGAAGATGCGGCCGGCGTACCGACTAAAGAAAGCCAAACCAAACGCGTACTGCATGTAATCTTTGAAGGGCTAATGCGTTCAATGCATCCGATCATGCCCTTCATTACTGAAGAACTCTGGGAGCAGACCCCCAAATCCGAGCTGTTCAAGCAGTTGGAATCAGTAATGTTTGCACCGTATCCGCGTGCAGACGAGCGGTTTTTCAATGCTGCGGATGATGAAAGCATGCAGTTTTTTATGCGTGTGATTACTTCCATTCGTAACATGCGACAAACTTTCAATGTGCCCGCCTCAGCTGATGCAGAGATAGTTCTGGTTACAACAAATAGTGATGAGACAAAAACTCTCGAGGCTTGCCTTGATTACATAAAGCGACTGGCCAAAGTGTCTCCGACAATCACTACAGGTGGTGCCGCACCGGCTATGGCTGCTCGAGATACTATTTCAGGAACAACCATCTATCTGCCTCTAAGCAAACTTATTGACGTAAGCAAATCACGGCTGAAGTTAGAGGAGCGTGCCAACGCTGTTCGCAAAGAGCTTGCTAAGGCAGAAGGAATGTTGAACAATCCGGGTTTCAAAACCAGAGCCCCACAAGATAAGATTGATGCTATGGTCATGCAGGTCGAGCAGCTAACTATGCAGCTAAAGAGCATACAGGACCAATTGAAGATTCTGGACGAAAAGCAGTAACAACGATGAGTTCTCTTCCCTCTACCAAGAAAGACGACAAATATGCCAACAAGCTTCTTGAGCTGAATACTCAAGAAGATATTCCTGAATTATGGCGCGGCACGCCAATCGAAGCTCTGATCATGGCTCAAAATATGGGCTGGCCGATCGTGCCTGGCGAGCATCCTCAAATGCTCATAGTGACGTGCATCGAGTATCGCTACACTCCGCCTATTCCGAGAATGTATGCTTACATGATTCGTCGCGCAAGCGGCCGACTCGTCGGCTCTGAATTCAGCGTCGGCTTTGTGCTCAGCCAGGGCGTCAAACATTTAGTGCTCGTTGGACACAACGATTGCGGCATGGTTAAGGTTCCTGAAAAGGGAGCTGCAGTTGTTGAAGCGTTAACTGCACAAGGTTGGAACCGTACCTTGTCTGAACAATTCGTTCGGCACTACACACTGAAGCACAAGATAGTAGATGAATTGGGCGCACTCGAAGCCGAGTATCTGCGACTTGGTCATCTCTTTCCCAAGCTTGTGATCGCACCATTGTTTGTCAACTTGTACGACTCAAAGCTTTATCTTCCGAAGTTTTACCTTGAACATAAGCAGCCAACGCATGACCACGTTCCAGATGATGACGTGTTTAAATTGATCTGGTAGCTGGACCTGGTAGCTGAGATGTGCATAGCTTGCATATTGCAGGCATCCCTCAATCAAAGATCGAAGAGTTGCTGCACTTGTGAATGTGTTAGTAAGCGCCACTGACCAGGCACTAATTTTAATTCAAAAATTGATAAACTTCCGATCGCCACGCGCACCAAGCGTAAAGTCGGGCATCCGACAGATGCAGTCATTTTTCGAACTTGCCGATTCTTGCCCTCCGTCAGCGTTAACCTAATCCAGGCAGTTGGAATATTTTTCCTTTCTCGTATTGGCACGGCCCGTTGTGGCAGCTCCGGTTCAACGTTTAATAGCTCAGCGCCAGCGGGCATTGTTTGCCGCCCTTCTATAACGACTCCTTTTACAAGTGTCGCCAGTGCCTTTTCATCAGGAACATTTTCGACCTGCGCCAGGTATTGCCGACGGTGCCCGCGAATTGGATTTAATAGATGATCGTTTAAGCGCGGGTCATCAGTAATTATTAGCAAGCCTTCGCTGTCAAAATCTAATCGACCAACTGAATAGACATCTGGTGGAAAGTGAAATTTAGCCAGAGTTTCTTTAGGACTATTATCCGGTTTGGAAAATTGACATAAGATTCCATACGGCTTATTGAATGCTATATAAGAGCGATCGACGGATGGGTTGTAAGTCAAAGTGATTAATCCAAACAGGGGCGAGCATCGAAACAAGGACATGAGCAAATAAGCTAGATCTGTATGATACCGCCTCAAGCTCTATTGGACCGGGGACCGCGCAAAATTTCAATAGCATTAAGGTATACGGTCGTCTAAAATATAGTCTGAATTACCGAGGAGCATTTCAAGCATGGCTGCACCCAAAGTCGCACATTATGGATCGTGGGAATCTCCCATTAAGTCTGCCGAGCTTTCTTCCGGTACTCTCCGCCTGGGCCAAACACAATATGACAACGATGACTTGTACTGGATTGAGGGTCGTCCAACAGAAGGCGGCAAGCAAATCCTGGTGCGCAGAGAAAAAAATGGCACCATCACCGACGTTTCACCTCGCGGCTTCAACGTAAGGACGCTCGTAAACGAATACGGCGGCGCACCTTACTTAGTGCGAAACGGAAGGGTGTTTTGCAGCAATTATTCCGACCAGGTGGTTTATCAAATCAACCCAGACGCCAACGCTGCCGTTGATGAACGACGGATCCCTTTAACTCCAGAGGGCGAATATTACTTCGCAGATTTTGAATATGACAGCAATCGGCACCGCCTATTATTTGTCTGCGAGGATCATTCAGATCCAACGCGACAGCCGGTCACCACAATCAATGTCGTAGCTACTGCAAAATCAGGTGAAAAATCAACCAGACAAAAAATGGAAATCCTCGTTTCGGGAAACGATTTCTATTCGAACCCCAGATTTAGTCCAGATGGGAAACTACTGGCATGGATCTCCTGGGATCATCCTAATATGCCCTGGGATGGTACAGCGTTGTGGATGGCGGAAGTGGGTGAAAATGGCACCCTGATGAAGCATAGAAAAATTGCCGGGGCCGACGACGAATCAGTAATGCAACCAGTATGGTCGCCAAATGGTGATTTGCTTTTTATATCTGATCGCCTTGGCTGGTGGAATATTTATGCGCTACCAAACCCTACCAAGAATCTGAATCCTGTTGCTCTTTTTGAGAAGAACAGCGACTTTGCTACGCCACAGTGGGTCTTTGGTCTCTCCAACTATTGCTTTACAGGCGAGAGAACTCTCGCAGCGACCTTCTTCGAAAATGGAAAATGGCAGCTGGCATTAATCCAACTCGATGCCCTTTCGAAAACGAAAAATACAACTCTTATCCCATCGGACCTCACCGAGATGGGCTATCTGACCACCAACGGCTCAAAAATTGCCATGGTCGCCGGTTCGCCTACACAACAATCAGCAGTTGTGGACCTTAAACTAGACGACCTCTCCTTCGAAGTTGTGAAGGCATCCAACACTGCACCAATTGCCCAACGATACACGTCAATTCCAAAAGCAATCGAGTTTCCTTCGGAACGCAATCTAATTGCAAATGCCTATTTTTATCCTCCATACAATGAAGACTACGTCGCGCCGGAGGGTGAATTACCGCCATTACTTCTCACTGTACATGGGGGGCCGACAAGTGCTTCGAGCAATTCGCTTGACCTGGCAATCCAGTACTGGACAAGCCGTGGCTTTGCAGTCATGGATGTAAATTATGCTGGTAGTTCCAATTACGGTCGGCAATATAGACAGCGGCTGACTCTAAACTGGGGACTGGTCGATCTAGAAGACTGCCAGAATGCTGCCAAATTTGCGGCGAGACAAGGCTGGGTGGATCCGAAACGTATGGCTATCACTGGTGGCAGCGCTGGTGGCTACACGGCGTTGTGCGCCCTTACCTTCAGCGATGTTTTCGCTGCTGGTTCCAGTCACTACGGCGTAAGCAATCTCGAAACGCTTCTGCATGACACACACAAGTTTGAGTCGCGTTACCTGGATCGTATCGTCGGACCTTATCCGGCATACAAGCAGATTTATCAGAACCGCTCGCCAATAAACAATGTTGAAAAGCTTTCGCGCCCTATCATCTTTTTCCAGGGGCTAGACGACAAAGTAGTTCCACCCGCCCAGACAGAAACGATGGTGGCAGCAATGCGCTCAAGAAAAATTCCTTTTAGTTACCTGTCATTTGAAGGCGAGGGTCATGGATTTCGAAAAGCTGAAAACATAAGGCGCACAATTGACGCTGAATTTTTGTTTTACTCAAAGATTTTCGGTTTTGAACCTGCCGAGTCCCTGGAAGCTATAGAGATCGAAAACTTCTGAATTTGACGAAAATACTTGTATTCCCATCAATAAACAGCGATAGATTTCATTTGTAACAAATGCAGGAACCAGCAGATGCGCGCCTGCGTCATGCAAGAAGTTAGTGCGAAATACGTCTACCGTTTATACATATGGAGTGTCCTCATGAAATTAGCTATGTTTGTAACCGCTGGCGCTTTGAGTCTCGCAGCAGTATTACCATACGCAGCCCTGGCTGATTCGGTAGTCTACGAGTCATCACCTGCGTCAACTATGACCACAGAAACAACGACCGTTGCACCATCTTCAACAGTGGTTCGTGAACAACCAGTCTACGTTGCTCCGACTGAATCGAATACGACAATCGTAGACAAGCGTAAGAAGCACCACCTTATCAGCCTTCCATTCGTTCACATCCTCTAAATTAAATCGCGCAAGCGATTATTTAGGGGTGGTGCTCAGCACCAACGAATAGAAATCTTGTGGCGAGCGTTCTCTGATTCATTCAGAAGGACGCTCGTCATGTTTTTGCGTTGCGCAAGAATCCAATGGATACAGAGACCGGGATAGGCAGCGGCATCAGACGAGATCGAGATAGGAACCGGAATTAGCCGCGCTCAACCGTGAATGAGTCGCCTTGCACCGATACAGTATCGCCAACTCTGAGTTTGCGTCCGCGTCGCGTTTCAACTTCGCCGTTGACCATGACTTCTCCGCTTTTAACTAGATGTTTTGCCTCTCCGCCGGAAGCCACAACTCCATTCAGTTTTAAAAACTGATCTAGTTGAATTGAATCATCAGTTGAGTCGGGCATTCATCTTCTCCCTTAGCTGCTTCAGTATTATTCGAGTTCGGTTCAACACAAAGCGGCGAATTGTTCTTAACAGAATTCACCAGATCCGAAACCGCGTACACTTCCATTTCCGTAGCCGGATAGGGTGTCAGCGCTTTGCAAAGTGCATCGGCGTCGAACCGACTTGTATCTAACCACAAAGCCTCCAGGTGCGGTGGCAAAATTGCCGGCATCCGGTCGTGCACAGTTTGAACTAGCTCATTCGCTGCAACCGTAATGATCGAGCAGCTTTTGATTACGTCACCTTCCGGGCTATGCCATTCATCCCAGATACCGGCAAAGCCAAACAAACTGTGCCCCTTCAACAAAAATCTCATGGGAATTTTCTTGGCAGGGGTCTTTTGCCACTCGTAAAAACTTTCAGCTGGAATTATGCAACGACGACGCATGAAAGGATGCTTGAAAGTTTTTGACTCCAGCAATGTTTCAGCTCGTGCGTTGATTAGTGGTTTTGCCTTTTTGAGATCCTTCACCCAGAACGGGAGAAGTCCCCATCGAGCGCTTTCAAGAATGCGAGGTGCATTCACATCGGAATCTGCGTCAGGTCTGAAGATAACTGGTATTTGAGTCGATGGCGCAACATTAAAGTTAGAACGGAGCGCAGCAGCATTATTTGTTGTCGCGATCGAGCCACTAGCTTCCGCAATGATTGCTTCGAAGCGTTCCAAAATATCATCACTGCTATGCGCAATCGTATAGCGCCCGCACATAATCGACTGACCTTGATTTCCGATCACGCTTACACTTTACCAAACTAGAGCAAAATGCGAACGCGATCGAGAGTCCGTGATCAATAGGCCGTGATTCACTAGCCGTGACTGAAAGTCCCTTGTTATAGCGTGTGATAGCAGCTGAAGCGGCTGATTGAAGATTATGAGTAGAAGCCTACGCCACATGTACAGCGGAGTTAGCAGTTCGACGTCGCATTGGAAGAACGCTTCCTGATCTTTCTTGAGCCGGAGCGAATTCGGCGTAATGAGGCTGTTGAGCAGTAGCTGCTGATTCTGTCTGACGTTTGACGATATTCACAGCTTCGGTGTATGAGAGCAAACTCAAATAATCATTTGGATGCGACTTTTCCCAGATCTGTACAGCTTGTTGAAGAAGGACACGAGCTTCTGAATATCTTTGTTGATGCACTAGCACTTCAGCGAGATTGTAGGTATTGAGGGCAATAGTGCTCGTCTCTGGTCCAAATAGATTTTGTTCGAGAATGATCAGCTTTCTGTATGTCTCTTCAGCGAGCGCATATTGCTGAGTCAACTTGTAATTAGTAGCTGCGAAGTGCAGTTGTTCCAAGTCAGCGCTCTTTATCAATCTCATTTGTTTGCTCCCTTCAAGTTCGAATGGGCTAATAATATGCATTCGAAAGACCCAAGTAATCCAGCCTCTGGGTTATCACTCGACATAGGTAGCAACATGGAAACAATGAACTTGTGGGACTCTGCACGGCTCACATAATCAGGTGAAAATTCTAATGCGTGCCAGCTTCATCGAAGTTGGCACGCATAGACAAAATTTGAAAGTATCGAAGCTACGATTTCTAAGTCTAAATCTAAGTCTAAGTCCTAGTCTGCAACCTGCTACTCAGACAAAGGTCCAAGTGTGCGGATGAGCAGCTCTTCTTTCATTTGACCCAAAATAGTCTCGAGCTGCATTGCATCATTGCGTGTTGGCGCTGTAAACAAGAAGGATTTCAGGGCGACGACACACGCTCTCAACTTTGAAGTCTCTGTGCTGTCTAGCATTACTGGCACGCAACGAGCAGCGCGCTGGCTCCATCCTCTCGACTTCACGGGAGTCTTCTCGTCAGCCAGGATGCTTTCGATAACCCATTCGCGCTCTGATTCATAACCAAATCCCAGCGCATTAATGTCGCAAGAAGGATCACCATAAAAGAGATAGTGTCCGAGCGTGAAAATCGCTTCAGCTTGCTTAGATGGTGAGAAGGTCCCCGAGCGGAAATATTCTTTTCCGGCAGTCCATAGGAAAGGTTCTATGCCAGGAGGCAGTCCAGAGAAAATCTTTTCAACGTCCCTTGCTTCCTGAGTTTTAAAGGGAACGGTGCACTGACGTCCGTAGTCTGTATAAACGACATTACCAGTGGTGCGAAGATAAACCGCCATTTATAGTTTTGCCTCGATAAGCTTCAGCGCCAATTGCCCTGCGCAACTGCTGCAAGCAAGAACTATGTTATGTGCTTAACGCTGGAATGTCGATGACAACCGGGATTACGAGTCACCCGATTTGATATACATGCGATAGGTTGTGATACCAAATTTGATAGCGAAACGGATTTTCGTATGTTATTTTCGCTTCAGATTGCGAAACTGTAACGTTACTGAGACGGTCACGGTATGCAGATTCCTAGCGTGCGTATGTCGACCCTTTGCGATCGAGTAACCTGATTAGGGCTGGCCAGACGAGCTTTTCGGCACCTGCTCTTTCCATTTTCGCTTGTTGTGCTACCAACTCCTGTACCGGGTGCTCAGGTGCAAGCAAGTGAGTGCCACCAGCCATTGCAGCAATTTGTATTGCGCAAGCACGTTCGAGGAAGTACATAGTCATGAATGCGCCTGCAACCGTTTTGCCCACGGTTAGCGTTCCATGATTTCTAAGAAGCATCGCTGATTTTGTGCCAAGGTCTGCAACTATTCGTGGACGCTCGTCGTGATTAAAAGCAATCCCTTCATAGTCATGATAGGCAAGCTCATTATTCAAGATCATTGCTGTTTGGTTTATCGGCAGCAAGCCCTTCTCCTGGCTCGACACTGCTGTGCCTGTCACCGTGTGCAAGTGCAAAACAGCATTAGCATCCTCACGACCAGCATGAACTGCACTATGAATCGTGAAACCAGCCTTGTTTACCATAAATGGCGTCGGATCAAGAATATTGCCGTCAAGGTCTATTTTGACAAGATTGGAAGCGCAAATCTCGTCAAACATCAAACCGAACGGATTTATCAAAAATCGATGTTCTGGACCTGGGATTTTTGCCGAAATGTGCGTAAACACCAGATCGTCCCAGCCAAAGTGGGATACAAGATGATAGGCCGCTGCAAGGTCGACACGAATTTGCCACTCTTCAGCAGAAACCCGCTCTTTAACCGATGGGGCATCCGAGGTTGCTTTAGTAGTTGCCATTCATCCTCCTCATCAAGTAGATAGCTGGGTCCGCTTCCTAATTTTAGGGGACTCTTCCTAATTTTAACCGATCACGGTTGAGTGGGTTTTGAGACCTTAGTTAGGACACATTGGTTTGGACAAGCAAAATTCCTAAACAGTGATTCGGTATCTGCAAAATGAAACGGTGTTTGCAGGGAGCACTACAGGCAATATCATTGCGCCGCTAAAAGAATATTCAGTGCGCCTTTCGATTTCATGTTGAGCATTCCCATGAAACTGATAGGACAAAACAGCGACTCATAATTAAAGGAAAGCGGCTACAGACGTATGTCTGGCAAGCATCAATTAAGTATGTTTTTTGAGTTATAACGTGGTAGGAAAGATATATTGACACTAGTATCACGCTGTAATCGGACGGGGAGGTTCAACCCCCGACATGGGAGAAATCATGGCAGCATCGGTTTGGTCGGGTCTAATTACCTTTGGTCTGGTGAGCATTCCAGTCAAATTGTACTCAGCGACTGAAAGCAAGGGAATTTCATTCAATCAATTGCACGCACCGTGCAAGTCACGAATAAATCAGCAACGCTGGTGTGCCACGTGCGACCGTCAGGTTGAATATGGGGAGCTTGAAAAAGGCTTTGAAGTATCAAAAGGTCAATACGTTGTAATCACGAAAGATGAACTCGAGTCGCTGCCGCTGCCCAGCAAACAAACAGTGACAATGACTTCGTTTGTGGCTAAAGATGACATAGACATGGTTTATCACGACGTGAGCTATTACGTTGAGCCAGACCCCAAGGCGCAGCGGCCATTCACTCTTCTGATGAAAGCTCTGACTGATAAAAATATGATTGGGATAGGCAAAATCGCTTTGAGAAATAAAGAGCGTCTATGTGCGTTACGCCCAATGGGTGGAACCTTGATGCTGGACACTCTGCTTTATCCTGATGAGATTCGAGTACATAAAGAGACTGCTCTTCCGAATATCGAATTGACTCAACCAGAACTATCGATGGCTGGCAGTTTAATTGACATGATGTCGCAAGAATTCGACCCGACCGCCTATCACGATCACTATCGCGAAGCGCTCGAAAAAGTCATTTCAGCCAAAGCGAACGATATCCAGCTACCAGAGACCAAACCGGTCGCGATTGGTCCTGCTCAAGATTTGATGGAAGCTCTTCGCGCCAGCGTAGAGAATATGCAGTCAAATAAGGTGGTCGCGCTTCAATCAGTCGGCAAGCAAGACAGTGCCACCACCGAGAGCAGAAAAGCAGGAGCAAAAAAAGAAAAAGAAAAAGAAAAGGA
>Ga0182030_10013089_pt1 | contig 16553 bp, 15 predicted proteins | sample 812S3MmetaG_FD_121299 | JGI IMG/M metagenome (GOLD analysis project Ga0182030, IMG submission 121299) | Permafrost microbial communities from Stordalen Mire, Sweden - 812S3M metaG (Illumina Assembly) | ecosystem: Environmental > Terrestrial > Soil > Wetlands > Permafrost | place: Sweden...
CCGATCGGCCTGATCCCGGTCGACAGCCTGTTCTCTCCGGTGCGCAAGGTCTCCTACAAGGTCGAGAACACCCGCGAGGGCCAGATCCTCGACTACGACAAGCTGACCATGACCATCGAGACCAATGGCGCGATCAGCCCGGATGACGCGGTGGCCTATGCCGCGCGCATCCTGCAGGACCAGCTCAACGTATTCGTCAACTTCGAAGAGCCGCGCAAGGAAGTCACCCAGGAGATCATTCCGGATCTCGCCTTCAACCCGGCGTTCCTCAAGAAGGTCGACGAGCTCGAACTGTCGGTGCGCTCGGCGAACTGCCTGAAGAACGACAACATCGTCTACATCGGCGATCTGGTGCAGAAGTCGGAAGCCGAAATGCTCCGGACCCCGAACTTCGGGCGCAAGTCGCTGAACGAGATCAAGGAAGTGCTGGCCCAGATGGGGCTGCATCTCGGCATGGAAGTGCCGGGCTGGCCGCCGGAAAACATCGATGAACTGGCCAAGCGCTTCGAGGATCATTACTGATTTCGTCATTCCGGGGCGCGCGCGAGCGCGAACCCGGAATCTCGAGATTCCGGATCGCCGCTTCGCGACGTCCGGAATGACTGGGGCGAACGCAGGCGGCCCACCTGAGCCACGTGTCCGACGAGCCGTCGCGACCGAACAAAGTATCGAGGAATATCACATGCGTCACGGCAAGGTTCATCGGAAGCTCAATCGTACCGCCGAACATCGGCGCGCGATGTTCGCCAATATGTGCGCGGCGCTGATCAAGCATGAGCAGATCGTCACCACGCTGCCGAAGGCGAAGGAACTGCGCCCGATCGTCGAGAAGCTGGTCACGCTCGGCAAGAAGGGCGGTCTGGCGATGCGCCGGCAGGCGATCTCCGAGATGCGCGATCTCGATCAGACCAGGAAACTGTTCGACGTGCTCGCCACCCGCTACAAGGACCGCCAGGGCGGCTATACCCGCATCATCAAGGCGGGTTTTCGCTACGGCGACAACGCGCCGATGGCGGTGATCGAATTCGTCGACCGCGATGTCGACGCCAAGGGCCTCGATTCCGGACCGGATCAGGCCAAGGCCGCAGAAGCAGCCTGAGCCGGCTTTGCCCCATGACGGTTTGAAAGAGCGGCGCCCGGGGCGCCGCTTTTTTATTGTGTGGCTGCCCCGCCGGGCCGGCGGATTGCGGCGGCGCCTGCCGCTCCCGATATCCCTGTGATCCATCACGGAGACATCCACATGAACATCGATCTCAAGGGAAAGACGGCGCTGGTGACGGGCTCGACCGCCGGCATCGGCCATGCGATTGCCAGCGGGCTGGCCTCGGCCGGCGCCAGTGTCGTGGTCAACGGGCGAACCGAAGCCAAGGTCGAAGCCGCGGTCGCCAAGATCACCAAAGCGGTGCCCGGCAGCAAGGTCCGCGGCATTGCCGCCGACGTCGCGACCGCGGCCGGATGCGACACGCTCGCCGCGGCACTGCCGGATCCGGATATCCTGGTCAACAATGCCGGGATCTTCGAGCCCAAGGGGTTTTTCGACATCCCCGATGCCGACTGGAGCCGCTTCTTCGAGGTCAATGTGATGTCGGGCGTGCGGCTCTCGCGGGCCTATCTGCCGGGCATGCTGAAGCGCAACTGGGGCCGCATCGTTTTCATTTCCTCGGAATCCGCCCTGAATATCCCGAAGGAAATGATCCACTACGGCATGACCAAGACCGCGCAGCTTGCGGTATCGCGCGGGCTTGCCGAGATGACCCGCGGCACCGCGGTGACCGTCAATTCGGTGCTGCCGGGGCCGACCATGTCGGAGGGCGTCGAAACCTTCGTCAAGGATCTCGCCCGGCAACATGGCCAGTCGCTGGAGGAGGCGGCGTCGCAGTTCGTCAAGCAGTTTCGTCCGACCTCGCTGCTGCAGCGCTTCGCCACCGTCGATGAGATCGCCAATTTGGTGGTCTATGTCTGCTCCAAGCAGTCGTCGGCGACCAACGGCGCGGCGCTTCGCGCCGAGGGCGGCATCGTCCAGACCATTGCGTAGGCAACGCAGATCTCGGCCTGTGTCATTTGCGGAGTCGACCTGCATGAGGCCGGCTTCGACAACCGCCGGACGATCGTTGCCAGGACGATCGCAGTGCAACTGACTTTTCACAGCCCGCCTCTCGGCGGGAAGAAACAGGTCGGCTTGCCGTCCACGGCGAACATTATGGCTTCCCCGGTGGGAGAATGCTCGTCCCACCAGATGACGTCCGGCGGTACTTCGATCCACTGGCCGTCCTTTTGGTAGTACCACTTGTCGTCGCCCGTGGCTCTGTCGACCTTGAATTGCGTTTCCACTTTGTCAGAGCCGTCACAACAGCTTTTGAACGCGAAGCGCTTTGCGGCGGCCTCAGTCAGTTTCCGCGACTTGTACCAGTCCTGAACTTCCTGCGTGTTGGAAGCGTATTCAGGCTTCCACTTGGCCTGTGATGCAACCGGCAACAGCGTTGTGGCTGCCAGCGCCAGATAGACCGGTTTCATGGCGACCTCCTTTCATCAGGAACAGCCGCCACTGATTGTACAACGCGAGACGGAACGGACCATTGCACTGAGGTTGATGCAGCCGATCGCTTAGTTGAGCATGACTCATACCTAGGTTTACAGTCCGCCAGCTCCGCTGTTGCGACTGAGCACGTGCTCAGGTCAAACTCAAATCAAATTGATAATCGTGAATTTTAGTTGAGGCGGCGGACAGTCGTCCCAATCTTCATTGCATAAACGCGACGAGGCAATCGGCGTTTTTCGCGCAGACAGAAATGGAGATGAAAATGCGAACGAAAACTCTTGCCCTGCTTTTTGTCCCGCTGATGGCGGCATTCACCGCGCAGGCGAAGGCTGCCTCGGTACACCACCCCACGCGAACGAAGAGCCGCGCGGTGGCAGCCGAGCAATGGCGGGACAGCAATGCCCATGTCCCCCCGGTTGGTTTTGCGGCGCCGCCGGACTCGACGGAATTCGACGATGGCGCGATGGCGTCGGGGATCGCCGGTCACTGATCCCCGATTGCGGAGGGTTCTGGTGTTGCCGGGGCTGCTCTCCAGGCCGGCTCAAACAAGGGTGGGCAAAGCGAAGCGTGCCCACCCTTCAACACGCGAGATGGTATGTCGTGGGCACGGCGCGAAGAGCGCCTTTGCCCCACTACGCCGGAAAACGCGACCTACCAGCCTTCCAGCACGATCTTGCCGCGCGAGGTGCCGGATTCCAGCTGCGCATGCGCCCGCTTGAGATTGGCGGCGTTGATGGTGCCGAAATTCCGGTCGAGCGTGCTGCGCAGCACGCTTTTGTCGATCAGGTCGGCGACGTCGTTGAGCAGCGCATGCTGGCCGATCATGTCCGCGGTCTGGAACGAGCTGCGGGTGAACATCGATTCCCAGTGGATCGACACCGCCTTGCCCTTGAAAACACTGACGTTGAATTCGACGGGATCGTCGATCAGGCCATATCTGCCCTGCGGCGCGATCAGTTCGGCCAGCGCCTTGTAGTGCTGGTCGGTATTGGTCAGGCTTGCGATCAGTCCGACCGGCGGCAGCTTCAGCTTGTCGATCTGTTCCTTGATCGGCTTGGTGTGATCGATCACGGCATGGGCGCCGAGCTCGAGGCACCATTTGCTGGTTTCCGGCCGCGACGCGGTGGCGACGACGGTCAGGCCGGTGAGGCGGCGGGCGAGCTGGATCAGGATCGAGCCGACGCCGCCGGCGCCGCCCGTGATCAGCAGCGTGCGCGGATCGACGCTCTTGCCGGGCACCGCGCCGAGGCGGTCGAACAGCAACTCCCAGGCCGTGATCGAGGTCAGCGGCAAGGCTGCTGCTTCCGCAAACGTCAGCGAGGCCGGCTTGGCGCCGACGATGCGTTCGTCGACCAGGTGAAACTCCGAATTGGTGCCCTGGCGCTGGATCGAGCCGGCGTAGAAAACCTCGTCGCCGGGCTTGAACAGGGTGACCTCAGGGCCGACGGCATCCACGGTGCCGGCCGCGTCATAGCCCAGGATCTTGGTCTGGCCTTCGGGAGGTGCTGCGCGCTTGCGCACTTTGGTGTCGACCGGATTGACGGAGATCGCTCTGACGGCGACGCGGATGTCGCGGCCGGCCGGCTCCGGTTTGGCGGTCTCGAAATCGATCAATGCATCGGCTGCGTCGATCGGCAGCGATTTGGTGTATCCGACGGCCTTCATGCCCATGGTCTCCTTCTGTTGGCACAATCGCCTGGCGCCTACCTGTCGCTCTGGCGCCAAATTGGCAAGTACGGTAGATTTGGGGATATAGTCCCTGTTTGGATACTATTGGAAAAACAGCCCATGAAACGCCGAGATTTCGACCGCCGGCCCGGCTGCGCGGTCGAAGCAACCCTCGATCTGATTGACGGCAAGTGGAAGGGGGTCATCCTCTACCACCTGCAAGGCGGCACCCAGCGTTTTGGCGAGTTGCGCCGGCGGATGCCCGGCATTACCCAGCGGATGCTGACCAAGCAGCTGCGTGCCCTCGAGGTTGACCATCTCGTCATCCGCAAGGTCTATGCCGAGGTGCCGCCGCGGGTCGAATACCGTCTGTCGGAGATCGGCGAGAGCCTGCGCCCGGTGATCGACACGCTCAAGGCCTGGGGCGAAATCCATCAGGAAAGGCTATCCTGCGGGCCGCCACAGCCGACCATCAAAGCGCCCGATCGCGCAGCCTAGATGGAGCGATTCCATGAAACCGATCCCATGGGAAGTGATCCATTGTTCGTCATTCCCCGATGTGCAATTGCAGATCGTGGATGTGCTCCGGCCGGCGATAGCCGGACGAAGTGCTGGCCCGGCATCCATAGCCCCCCGCGGTGGTTATGGATGCCGGGCTCGCTCGTGCCGCGCTTCGCGCGTTACAAGCGCCCCGGAATGACAATTGTTGAACTAGATAGCGTCTCTCGCATTGGTTCTCTTTTCTCGCCGCCTCCACCGCCTATATCCAAGGCTACAAATTTCAAGGTTTTCCACATGACGTTGATACGCAGGCTGGCCGTGTTGTTGATTTCGGCTGTGATTGCGACACCTGTTCTCGCGCAGGATCGCCGCGTGCCAGCCTCACAGGCGGAGTTGCGGCTTTCCTACGCGCCGATCGTGCAGCGCGTGCAGCCGGCCGTGGTCAACGTCTATGCCGCCAAGGTGGTGCAGAATCGCAACCCGCTGCTCGACGACCCGATCTTCCGCCGCTTCTTCGGGGTGCCGGGCCAGCAGCCGGAACAGATGCAGCGGTCGCTGGGATCGGGCGTCATGGTGGATCCGTCCGGTCTGGTCGTGACCAATGTCCACGTCATCGAAGGCGCCGATGAGGTCAAGGTGTCGCTGGCCGACAAGCGGGAATTCGAGGCCGAGATCGTCCTCAAGGACAACCGCAGCGATCTTGCGGTGCTGCGTCTGAAAGACACCCACGAAACCTTCCCGACCCTGGATTTTGCCAATTCCGATGAACTGATGGTGGGTGACGTCGTGCTCGCGATCGGCAATCCCTTCGGAGTCGGGCAGACCGTGACCCACGGCATCATTTCGGCGCTGGCGCGCACCCAGGTCGGCATCACCGACTACCAGTTCTTCATCCAGACCGATGCGGCGATCAACCCGGGCAATTCCGGCGGCGCCCTGGTCGACATCACCGGCAAGCTGGCCGGCATCAACACCGCGATCTTCTCGCGCTCCGGCGGATCGCAGGGCATCGGCTTTGCGATTCCTGCGAACATGGTCCGGGTCGTCGTCGCCTCGGCCAAGAGCGGCGGCAAGGCGGTCAAGCGGCCGTGGCTCGGCGCGCGATTGCAGGCGGTGACGCCGGAGATCGCCGAGACGATGGGACTGCGGCTTCCGAGCGGCGCGCTGGTCGCCAGTGTGGTTCCGAACAGTCCGGCGGCGCGGGCAGGGCTGAAATTGTCCGATCTGGTCGTCGCCATCGACGGGCAGTCGGTCGATGACCCCAACGCGTTCGACTACCGTTTTGCGACCCGTCCGCTCGGCGGCACGGCGCAGATCGAGGTGCAGCGCGCCGGCAAGTCGGTGAAGCTGACGGTGCCGCTCGAAGCCGCGCCCGATGGCGGCCGCAACGAAATCGTCCTGACCAGCCGCTCGCCGTTCCAGGGCGCCAAGGTGGCGAACATCTCGCCGGCGGTGGCCGACGAACTGCATCTCGACGCCGACACCGAAGGGGTTGTCGTGACCGATCTGGCGGAGGACGGCACCGCCGCCAGCGTCGGATTCCAGAAGGGCGATATCATCCTGTCGGTCAACAACCAGAAGATCGCCAAGACCAGCGATCTGGAAAAGGCGACGCGCGAGTCCGTCCGGCTGTGGCGCATCACCATGGTGCGCGGCGGCCAGCAGATCAACGTCACGCTCGGCGGATGAGCCCGAAGCGACCACGCGAAGGGGCCAGTCTGTTCGCCGCGGCGGGGATGGAGCGGGACGCACCGCATCCTTTGGCCGACAAATTGCGCCCGCGCACGCTGTCGGAGGTAGTCGGGCAGGATCATATCCTCGGGCCGGATGGCGCGCTGACCCGCATGCTGGCGACCCGCACGCTGGGTTCGCTGATCTTCTGGGGCCCGCCGGGCACCGGCAAGACCACGGTGGCGCGGCTGCTGGCGGACGCCACCGAACTGCATTTCGAACAGCTCTCGGCGGTATTTTCCGGTGTCGCCGATCTCAAGAAGGCGTTCGACGCCGCGCGGGCGCGCCGCGAGACGGGCAAGGGCACGCTGTTGTTCGTCGATGAGGTGCATCGCTTCAACCGCGCGCAGCAGGATTCGTTTCTGCCGGTCATGGAAGACGGCACCGTGGTGCTGGTCGGCGCCACCACCGAAAACCCCTCGTTCGAACTCAATGCCGCGCTGTTGTCGCGGGCGCGCGTTCTGGTGTTTCATTCGCTCGACCCGGCGGCCATCGAACTGCTGTTCGCGCATGCCGAAAAGCTCGAGGGCAGAAAGCTGCCGCTCGACGCCGAGGCGCGCGCCGTGCTGGTGCGGATGGCCGACGGCGACGGGCGCGCGGCGCTGACGCTCGCCGAAGAGGTCTGGCGCGCCGCGCGCGACGCCGAGATTTTCGATGCCGAACAGCTGCAGCAAATCCTGCAGCGTCGCGCGCCGATCTACGACAAGTCGGCCGATGGCCATTACAATCTGATTTCGGCGCTGCATAAATCGGTGCGCGGCTCCGATCCCGATGCCGCCCTGTACTACCTGGCGCGGATGATGGACGCCGGCGAGGATCCGCTGTTTCTGGCTCGGCGCGTGGTGCGCATGGCGGTGGAGGACATCGGTCTTGCCGATCCGCAGGCGCTGGTGATCTGCAACGCCGCCAAGGACGCCTATGATTTTCTGGGCTCGCCCGAAGGCGAGCTCGCGATCGCGCAGGCGGTGATCTATCTGGCGACCGCGCCGAAATCCAACGCTGCCTACAAGGCCTTTGGCGCGGCGATGCGCGCGGCAAAAGAGGGCGGTTCGCTGCTGCCGCCAAAACACATCCTGAACTCGCCGACCAAGCTGATGAAGTCGGAAGGCTATGGCGGCGGCTACCAATATGATCACGACACGCCGGAAGCCTTTTCCGGGCAGGACTATTTCCCGGAAGCGCTGGGCCGACAAACTTTTTACGATCCGCCCGACCGCGGTTTTGAGCGCGAGATCCGAAAACGGCTGGATTACTGGGCAAAGCTGCGCAAGGAGCGGGAGACGGAGTAATGCTGCGGGAACCGGCATCGGCCGGTTTCGGCGGCATCCGGAATTTGTTCGACTTTGCCCCTCGTGGCCGCTCCGACGCGCAATTTGTGCTGACGCTACGCCGCATTTGCGCTACCCAACGGCTTGATCAGGAACCCACGATTATGAGCCGCCGCGTCAAAAGACCGCTGCGCCCGGCGGGCGACCGCCCCAAGGGTGCGCGTCCCTATCGGGGTTCGCAGGCGGAGCGGCCACAGCCGCATCGTCCCGGCGCCAAGCCGGCGCGGTCTTCCGCCTCCGCGCCCCGCGTGGCGAAGCCGCCGCCGTTCGTTGCCGAGCCCGAAAAAATCATCGCCGAGCCGCCGCCGCTGCCCACCAAGGTTCAGACCGTGGTGGTGACCGCGGACGAGAACAACATGCGCGTCGACCGCTTCCTGGAGGCCCGCTTTCCCGGCCTCTCGTTCTCCCACATCCAGCGCGTGGTCCGCAAAGGCGAACTGCGCGTCAACGGCAAGCGCGCCGACAGCAAGGACCGGCTGGAGGAGGGGCAAAGCATCCGGATTCCGCCGCTCAGATTGGATACCCCCAAGGTCGCCGGTCACCTCTCGGACGCCGAAGCCAAGACCTTGCAGGCGCTGAAGGACATGATCCTGTTCGAGGATGCCGACGTGATGGTGCTGAACAAGCCCGCCGGGCTTGCGGTGCAGGGCGGTTCCGGCACCACGCGCCACATCGATCAGATGCTGGAGGTGATGCGTGACGCCAAGGGCCAGAAGCCCCGCCTGGTGCATCGGCTCGACAAGGAAACCGCGGGCTGCCTGTTGATCGCGAAAACGCGGTTCGCGGCCACCGCGTTGACCGGATCGTTCCGCCACCGTTCGGCGCGCAAGATCTACTGGGCGCTGGTCGCCGGCGTGCCGAAACCGAAGCAGGGCCGCATTTCGACCTATCTGGCCAAGGAAGAGAGCGAGGACGACACCATCATGCGGATCGCGGCGCACGGCGACGAGGGCGCCAGCCATGCCGTGACCTATTATGCCGTGGTCGAAACCTCGGCGCAGAAACTGGCATGGGTATCGTTAAAACCGGTCACCGGACGGACCCATCAATTGCGGGCGCATATGGCGCATATCGATCACGCCATCGTCGGCGATCCCAAATATTTCAACAAGGAAAACTGGCAGCTGCCGGGCGGCCTGCAGAAGCGGCTGCATCTGCTGGCACGCCGGATCGTGATTCCGCATCCGCGCGGCGGCTTCATCGATGCCACCGCGCCGCTGCCGCCGCATATGCTGCAATCCTGGAACCTGCTGGGTCTCGAAGCCGACCGGTTCGATCCGATCGAGAACGCGCCCGAAGAATAGCGAGCCTGAGCCGAACCGGCCGCCATGATCGCGGGGCTGCGGCATCGAGCGGTCCTGTCGTTTGAGTGTCACCGAATCGAAATACAAAGAATTTGATGACACTCATTTTTTTCCCGTCCTCATGAAATACTTCCTTCTCTTCGGCGGCGCGTTCTGTGGTGTCGCGATGATCGCGCAATTCGTCAGTATTCTGGCGACCCTTCTGCGGTTCAACAGGCGCGACGTATCGGTGATGGGCCCCGATCTGGGGGTAAGTATAATTCGGCCGGTCTGCGGTATGGAAAACCATATCGAGGAGACGCTGCGATCGACCTTCCAACTCGATTACCCCCGGTACGAGGTCATCTTCTGCGCTGCCGATCCCAATGACCGGGTGATCCCCCTGGTGCGGCGGCTGATCGCGGAGCATCCGGATGTCGAAGCCAGGCTGTTGATCGGGAATTCGGCTGTCAGCGCCAATCCGAAGCTCAACAATCTGGTCAAGGGATGGCGCGCGGCGCGCCATGACTGGATCATGATGGCAGACAGCAACGTGCTGATGCCAGAGCACCATCTGCAGCGGATGCTTTCGGCATGGCGCCACGACACCGGACTGGTCTGCTCCCCTCCGATCGGCGGCGCGCCGCAGAATGTATGGGCCGAACTGGAGTGTGCGTTTCTCAATACCTATCAGGCACGCTGGCAGTGCTTTGCGGACAGCATTGGACTGGGCTTCGCGCAGGGCAAGGCCATGCTTTGGCGGCGGGAACTGCTGGACCTGGCGGGCGGTATCGAGGTGCTTGGGAGCGAATTCGCCGAAGATGCGGCCGCGACCAAGGCCGTCCGCGCGCTCGGGCTTCGGGTACGTTTGGTTTCCCAGCCATTCATGCAGCCGCTCGGTAACCGCAGCTGGGCCGAGGTTTGGCGCCGCCAGTTGCGCTGGGCACGGCTCCGGCGCACCACCTTCAAGCTGTTTTTTATTCCGGAGTTGTTTGCCGGCATTGTTCCGCCGCTTGCGGTGGCCGTGGCGCTCGCGGGTGCGGCCGGCTGGTCGATCATGGCGGCCGTCGTTCCACTGGTAGCCGCCTGGTATGCCGCCGAAGCGTTACTGGCCTACAGGGCCGGCTGGCAATTGTCGCATCGGTCGATTGCGATCTGGATGTTGCGCGACGCGCTTTTGCCCGCGCTGTGGATCTCGGCCTGGGTTGGCAACGAATTTGAATGGCGCGGCAACCCCATGAGTGTCGCCGTCGCAGCGACGCAATAGCGCGTGCAAAGTCGAGCTACCTTGTGATGGCCTGACGGATCGCCGCCAGCGGCGCGGTATCGTCGAATTGGATGCCGCCGTCACGGACCGTTATTCCCAGATCGTGCCAGAGCGCATCGAGATCCGGCGTCACCGGTCTTGGTCCCATCTCGTCGTGGAGTCGGCTGAGCACGTCGAGGCCGACCGCCTTGTCGGCGGTGGCCAGAATCCGCTCAATCGGCCAATCGACCTCATGATTGCCGCCGGCCGCGAGCACGCCGCGCATGGCATCCTGCAGACCCAGCCGATTGCCGGTGGCTTTGCGAATCCCGATATCGGCGCGCAGGCAGAACAGCGCGCCGCCCCAGTATTTGCGGCCCCAGCTATCGGTATTGTCGAGGCCCTGGTCACCGGGCTGCGGCAGGCCCTTCGGCATGTCGCGCACCATCGCCTGCCAGATGTCGTTCGCGGCGAGATCGCCGGCCTGCACCCGCGCGATCGGTTCGATGTAGACCGCCAGTCCTTCCGACAGCCAGCTGTAGCGCTCCGCCATGTCGGGGAGGGCGAGGTGCACCATCTCGTGGACCATGATCCAGTCCTGCCGCAGATCATCCTCGCTGGACTCCCGGCCCAGCAGCACGCGAATCGCGGCGCCGCGATAGCCCCATGTGGTCCCGCCGCGCACACGCGGACCGTCGACCGGCACCAGCAGGAGCTTCAGGGACTTGACAGGAAACCGGCCGTAATAGGTCGAGACCGCGCGCGCCGAGGTTCCGATCCAGTCCAGAATCTCTTGTCTGGGCAAGGCGACGTCGCCGGGCGCAAACGCCACATGGATCGCGCCGCCGCCGACTTCGAGGTCGGTCTTGGCCAGCTTGTCGAAGGCATCATACGGCATCCGGTCGCCCTGCAGGAACGCCGATTGCGCGCTGCCCGGCGAGGGCATCGCGCCCAGCCATGCCAGCGCCACGCCGAACAGGGCGACCCGGCGAGCGGTTTTGCGATGCCTCATGGCGAAGCGCCTTTGTGCGGGGCCGAGCCTGACTTGGCTTTCGCCGGCGCGCCAAGGCCGAGAAAGACCGTCGCCTGTTCGATGAGATCATCGACCATCGCCGCCAGCAGGATTTTGCCCTTGGCGGATGTCGCCAGGGTCGGGTCGCCATAGCTGCCGGAACGGCTGTAATTGGGCGAGCCGATGTCGGACGGCGTCAGGCATCCCGGCGTCTCGTATTTCAGGGCAGCGCTGGCTTCGGCGCGCGACATGTCCACCAGGTCGGGCGCAAGCGCCAGCATCAGCGAGGTCTCCAGTTCGTCGGCATGGCTGCCATGGCTCTGCTCGGCAAGTTTTTGGGCGGCGCGACGATAGCGCGTTCCCCCGTGGATCCGCAGATGCAGCGCGTTGCCGGCATCGAGACGCGCCAGCGCGCGATCGACCGGATCGATCGTACTGATGCCGGTATCGAGCACGAGCAGGGCACGGCAGCCAAAGCCGACGATCCCGCTCGCGATTTCATGGACGGTGGCCTCGAACACCGCGGCCGACAGGCCGCAGCTGCCGGCATATTCGGCGAACGCCGGATAGTATCCATAGGCCACCGTCGGCCAGACCAGCGCGTCGATGCGATCGGCGATCGCCGCGGCCAGAAATTCGGCCTGGATCCGGTCGGTGTTCATCGGCAGATGGAAGCCGTGCTGCTTGGCCGCAGCGCCGATCGGCAGCACGGCGGCGGCGCCGCTTTCGATGCTCGCGGCAACCTCGTCCCAGCTCAGGCGTTCGACAAGATTGCGGTCCGCGTCCTTGCCCATGCGTCAGACCCCTAGCTAATTCAGCAATTTCGAAATTCTATTCATATCAAGCAACGAGGTTCCGAAGGTGTCCACCTCTCCCCGCGCGCGGGGAGAGGTCGGCGCACGAAGTGCGCCGGGTGAGGGGGCGTCAGCGACAACAACGCGGCTTCGATGATCCGATCCGCCAGCGCAATGAATCAGGACCTCGTTGTTCACATTTGCTTCGCGCATGTGGAGGCGCCCCCTCACCCGGAGCCCTCGCTTCGCGAGGACTCCGACCTCTTCCCGCGCGCGGGGAGAGGTGAGGCACGGCCCGCAGATCAGAGTTCCAATCGGACCGGGTAACTCGGATTCTGAACTCAGAGACAACCGCCGCATACGACAATCCAAGGAATCGACCGTTCAATCGCCGCCAAAAACCCCCGCCAAAAGTCCTGCCGTAATCCAGCTGTGCAAATAGCCGGCGCCGCGTGCCGCGGCGCCATCCGGATCGTCATAGGTCGCCAGCATCGAGCAGAGCACTCCGAACGGTATGCCGCTTGCAGCCTCGTCCCACATCATCGCCTCCTCGGGAGCAAGTTCACGGAACATCGGCGTGACATCCTGGCGCCAGATCAGCAGGCGGCAAGGCTCCGCCGGCGCGCCAGCCTCTGGCGGCGTCTCTTCGGACTTGAGCGCCAGCCAGATGGTGGACGCATTGGTCGAAAGATCGAGCCTGGCCGCGCTGGGGTGGGGCCTGAACCGGAGATCGTTCCAACGTTCGGGCACAAAACCCGCCATCGCGGCGAGTGTCAGAACCTCGCAATCCTGCGCATCGAAGGCGTCGTTGAGCGCCTTCTCGAGGGCGGCGAGTTCGGAGATCACCGGATGCCCGCGGTAGGGCTTCGTCGATCGCAAAAAATCCGGCAACGCGGTCGAGAACCAGCGCAGGTTCGCATTCTGCGATGGATGAGACGCAATATAGGCCCTCGCCATCTGGTCGAACGCTTCGTCGCCGAGATAGGCGTGCAGCAATTCATGTTCGCTGCGCATCGCCTCGACCAGCCGCGCGCTGTAGGCGTGCCGGTAGACCGCGAACAGCGTTTCGCGCTTCTCTTTCGGGCTGTCGAGAAGTTCGGCCAGGACCGAATCGTCGCTGGCCAGGATGCCGCGCTGAAACTCGCCCTGCTGCCGGGCGAAGTCGCTCATCCGACGTGCCGACCGGGCGGCGACAGAACCTTCGCCGCGATCGCCCGGGTGCGGTCGACTTCGACGATCAGTTCCTCAAGCGGCGGAATATTGTCGTCGCGCTCGATCATGGTCGAGACCTGGCCGAAGCGCCGCAGCGCGGCGGCATAGAGCTCCCAGACATCCTCGCATACCGGGTGATCGTGGGTGTCGATGATGTGGGTGCCCATATGGCTGTGTCCGGCGATGTGAAACTGAACCACCCGATCCGCCGGGATACCTTGCAGAAAAGCCAGTGGATCGTAGCCGTGGTTGAAGGCGCTGACATAGACGTTGTTGACGTCGAACAACAGCCAGCAGCCGGAGCGGCGCGACAATTCGCTGAGGAACTCCCATTCCGTCATCTCGCTGTTGCTGAACTGCACATAGGTCGAGACGTTTTCCAGCACGATCGGGCGTCCGAGAAATTCCTGCACCAGCTGGACCCGGCCGACGACGTGATCGAGCGCCTCTTTGGTAAAGGGAATCGGCAGCAAATCGTGCAGGTTCTTGCCGTGCACGCCGGTCCAGCACAGGTGGTCCGAAATCCACTTCGGCTCGACCCGCCGCGCGAGGTCGCGCAACTGCCGCAGATATTCGAAATCTGGCGGCGCGGTCGAGGCAATCGACAGCGACACGCCATGCATCACCACGGGATAGCGCTCGCGAATCCGCTCGAGCACAGCCAGCGGCTGGCCGCCCGGCAGCATGTAATTCTCGCTGATCACCTCGAACCAGTCGATCGGCGGGTTGCCGTTCAGAATTTCGTCGTAATGCTGGGCGCGGAGGCCGAGGCCGAAGCCGAGGAAGTCTGGCCTGGCGGCGCCGTCCGGCGGCGCATGCGGCGCCGGGCTCGGACGTGGATCTCTGATTTTGGTCGAGACGTTCATGTTGTTTCCGCCGCGGCTGAAGCTTCAGGGAACGAAGCGGCCGCGCCCCTGGTCAACATCCGGTTTCGCGTTTGATCCTATCACCAACCGAGGGCGAGGCCTATGTCCTGCGCCGCCACCGGTCAGGACCCGGCACTGCCGGGCCCCTCCGCATCCGTCCGGATCAATCAGGACTTGACGAACTTGCCGGCGACGCTTTCACATTTCTTCTCGGACATCAGGGAGAAGCCCTGGCCCTTGCAGGAGTTCAGACCCTTGCAGGAATTAGCGGCGCTCTTGCACGCGCTCTGGCCCTTGCAGGCGTTGGCGGCAAAGCATTTTCCAGCGGCCGCGTTTGCAGGGGACGACACCGTCGACACCACTGCGCCGGCGAGAAACAGCGTGGCGGCAGCGGCTGCAAGCGTAGCACCTGATTTGGAATCCAACTTCATGACGCTCTCCTCAGTCTGGGGTTAATTGAAAGTGAAGCCTGGACCTCACCTGGATCAGGAGATGGATTACGCCGCGACAGCGTCGTATCGAACCACGTTCCCCGAAATCAGACGCAGCGGGAGTGGTCCGCGGCTGATTTTCAGGGCGTGATCGACGGTTCGCCGCCACCTCGATGCCCATCAAAAGCTAGCTACGGACGGCGATGGATTTGGTTACAGCGGTTTCAGAAGAAAATTGCTTTTTTTTCGTCTGGGCATTCCATCCATCCCGGAAATCCCGGGGCAAGCAGCATTTCGTTGCGCGGCAACAGCACCGCGGCTGATCGCGCCGGGCTGTGATTGGATCGATAATTCAAAGGCTTGATGCGCCCTGCGCGGGATGCAAGGCCTGAACCTCTGCCATTGCAACGCGCGGCCGCAGCGCGCCCAAACGCACCCACCCCTCAGTTCAACGACGCCCGTGAAGGCTTCAACTTTGCCATCTGCCGGACGGTGGCCTGCAGTTCGTCGGCGGTGAATGAAGGGTAGGAACAGATCCGGTTGCTGCAGGCAAACGCGGCGGGCTCTCCCATGTCGGGATATTCGACATCGGCGTTCGGCAGTGCACCCTCGCGCAGATCCAGCCATTCCAGCCGCTTGTAGCGCGCCGGAAACGCCCGCGCGGCCGCATGCAATCGGCGGGCGCGCGGATCGTCCTTCGAGCCGACGATCGTGATATGGGTCGGCTCGATGGCGAACTCTTCGTCGGCGAGCAGAACGCCGGCCAGCGGCCGATCCATCTCGGCGGATGCGGCGGTGAGATAGCGCATGGCGTGGCTGGCATCGTCCTTATAGACGTCTTTGCCGAAATAGCGGTTCAGCAGATTCATGAAGCGGGCGACCCCGATCTGATCGTCGATCAGCCTGGCCGGCCTGGCGAACACGCCGACTTTTGCTTCGCTGGTCTTCGAGGTGAAGAACCCGCCGGAATCATCCCGAAAGGTCTTGCCGATGAAATCGCCGGCTTTGCCGGCTCGTGCCAGCCAATCGCGATCACCGGTCGAAACATAGAGATCGAGAAAAGCCTGTCCCATCGCCAGCGTGTCGGAAAGAAATGGCCCGCCGCGGTCATTTTCGCCGTGCCGGAAACCGCCATTTGGCAGCGTCCTGTTGTCGTCGACCCATCTGGCGGCGCGTTCGGCCAGCGCCAGAATCTTGGTATCGTCGGCGACGTCGTAGAACGCCGCCAGGCCGCTGATCGCCCAGCCGTTTTCACGTGCGTAGATATTGGTGTCGATGCGGGGAATGCCGAGCCGGCGGCGCCCGCCGTCGTCGAGCGCATAATAGGCGTGTCCGTCGACCTCGTGATTGAGATCGGCATCCTGGCTGACATGGAACGCGCCGTCGCGGCTGATCAGGAAGGACGTCAGATAACGCTCGATGTCGCGCGCGGCGGCGAGATATTTCGGATCCCGCCACAGCGCATAGGCCTGGCTGTACTGGCGCAGATATTGCGCCTGGAACGAGATGATTTTCTCGAAATGCGGCTTGGCCCAGCTGCCGGCTTCGGAATACTGGAAAACGCCGCCCCACACCGGGTCGATCAGCGCGGTCGCCGCGTCGAAGGTCTGGCGGGCGCGCTTGACCGCAACCGCATCGCCGGATTCGGCCCTGGTGAGGGCGTAGTCCATGCTGTCGGAATCGATGTATTTCTGGCTGTCGCCCCAGCCGCCGAGTTTGTCTTCGTAGGATTCATCGTAAGCCTTGACCAGCTCGGCGCGCCGCTCCCTGGTCAGAAATGTCGATTCCGATGGCTTGACCCCGAAAGCCTCGCCAACGGATGGGCCGGGCGAGGGGTCTTCGATGATCGCCTTGAGCAGCGCCTGCATGCGTTGCGGCTCGATATAGCCCCGGATCTTGGCAATCTCGCTGCCGTCGGAATTGAACACGATGGTCGCGGGCC
>Ga0182030_10013091_pt1 | contig 16549 bp, 19 predicted proteins | sample 812S3MmetaG_FD_121299 | JGI IMG/M metagenome (GOLD analysis project Ga0182030, IMG submission 121299) | Permafrost microbial communities from Stordalen Mire, Sweden - 812S3M metaG (Illumina Assembly) | ecosystem: Environmental > Terrestrial > Soil > Wetlands > Permafrost | place: Sweden...
CGGCGTGATGGCCTTTTCGATCATGGACGCCTGCAGGTCGAAGCCCTTGTCTTCGTCCGTGTCGACGAAAACACATTTGCCTCCGGCGAAATTGACCACGTCCTTGTAGGTGACCCAATAGGGCACCGGGATGATGCACTCGTCGCCCTCATCCAGCAGCGCCTGCGTCAGGCCGAAGATGGCGTGCTTGCCGCCGACCGTGATGATGCATTCTTTCGTGTTGTACGCCGTGCCGTAATTCTTGGCGTGGCTGTCGCAGACGGCCTGCTTCAGCTCTTCGGTGCCCGCCGTATTCGTGTACTTGGTGAAGTTCGCGTTGATCGCGTCGATGGCCGCCTGTTTCACGTTCTGGGGCGTGGGGAAATCGGGCTCGCCCGCACCGAAATCGACAACGTCTTTGCCTTCGCGACGCAGTTTGTCGGCGTCGGCCGCCACTTTCATGGTCGACGAAACGCTGATCCTCGAAATTCTCTCCGCCAATGTCTGCACACTTTGCATTTTGTTTCTGCTCCTTAATCTCGACGCGGGCCGGGTGCTCCCGATTCCGCACACTTACAAATTCTTACTCTCCACGCGCGGCGCCACGAAGCGCTTCAGGCGATCTTCCACCAAAGGCGGGACCATCCCATTCACGTTGCCGCCGAGCGACGCCACTTCCTTCACCAGCTGCGAGCTGATAAAAGAATATGCCTCGCCCGCCATCAGAAAAACCGTTTCGACGCCGGGACTCAAGCGTCGGTTCATATGCGCGATCTGCAACTCGTATTCGTAATCCGAAATCGCGCGGATGCCGCGGAGAATAAAATTCGCGCCCCGCTCCTTTACGTAATCCACCAACAGCCCGTGGAACCAGCCGACCTCCACGTTGGGATACGGCTTCACCACCTCGGTCAACATCTCCACCCGTTCCTGGATCGAAAACAGAGGCTGCTTGCGCCGATTCTCCAAAATCGCCACGATCAGGCGATCCGCCAAGCGGCTGCCGCGCTCGATCAAATCCAAATGCCCATTGGTGATGGGATCGAACGAACCGGGGTAAATCGCGACAATTTTCGAACGTGGCGCAGCCACACGAACTCCTATTCCGAGACTCTTGATATGCGGGGGATTGAACTTCCAGTTTAACAAACGCTAGCCGGAGGCTGGACGTGAGGCCAAGGCGCGCTGGACGGCCGCTTTTAGTGGCGGGAGATCGTTGACTACCGTGCGCCAGATGCCTTGAACATCGATGTTGTCGTACTGATGGCGGAGCCAGTTGCCGATACCGCGAATGTCGCGCCAGGCAAGCCCAGGACACAGCGCTTCAGCTTGATCGTCCAGACGAATGGCGGCTTCGCTGATGACCAGAAGCTTGCGTTCGACCGCTGCAACGGTTCTAACGTCGGCTTGAAAGGTGGCGGCATCCATGCCCGCTGTAAATCGTTCGATCAGCGCGATCGCGGCCAAGATGTCCTGTAGCGGCAGCCATGGTTCCTTAAAAGGCAAGGACGGCCTCGCGGGTGGCCCTTTCGGCAACGGGTCTCTTTAACGTATGAGCTGGGGACAGATCGACGGGAGCGCCGAGCAGATCCGACAACTTGTTTTCCAAGCCGACCATGTCGAGGAGGGACAGACCCTTTTCAGGATCGAAATCGGCGATCAGATCGACATCGGAGGGTTTGGCTTCCGCGCGCGCCAGCGAACCGTGCAGGCGCAGGTGGACGATCCCGGCTGCCTTCAGCTCCGGCGCATGGCGACGCAACGTTGCGATGACCTGATCCCTGTCCATACCTTGCACTGTGCCACAAACGCGGAAACTAGGCAAATCGCCGCATTTTGCGCCGAGCTTCATCGGCTTCCTCGAATAGAAAATCGAGTTTTCCGCAGGCGGAATCCCGATCCATTTGCTGGTCCCGCTGGGACTGCTCCCGCTCAAGGAACCACCGCGCAAGGCGTTGATATTCTTCCGGAGAAAGACGGGTAATCGCGTCTTCAATCTCCTCAACCCGGCTCATGATCGGAGTTTACCATCCCAGTGCCTGTCACGGATGTCCAGCTCACAGAGTCCGCTTATGATGGAAAGGCGAGGATCGCTTGAGCGAAACTGAGAAATTCCCGCCTATTCCAGTGCGCGACGGAGGTCTCGTCGCCTGGGCTATTGAGACGCTGGGAGTGATCTTGCTTATGGGGCCGCTGCTCGTCGTCGTCTTGGGGCGCTCGAACGATGCAGGCCTGTTTTTTGATATGTTCAGAGGCCAGCTGTTGACGGCGCTCTTTGTACTGCTTTCCGGCTATTGGTTTACGACAGGGGTCCTGTCGGCACTCTCACGAAGTCATAGGATTTGGATGTGGCTTTACCCAGGCGCCGCGACCGTGCTGTGGGCCGTTCATATGCAGCTGTATTTCTTTTCTAGCCTTGGGCGACACACGCACTCAAGCCTGACGCTTCTAGCTATTGGCGCATCGCTAGTCCTCTTCTGCACGCTTGTTGGGACCTGGTCCCTGTGGAAATGGCGATGACGCCGGGCTAGGGGAAGTTAGTGCCCGACCTGCCGCGAGCCCAAATCAATCCCGAGCTTCTTCATCTCTTCGGCGTAGTAGCGCTTATGCAGCAAATCCCACTCTTCGGTGCCTTCGGAGATTTCGAGCCGACGTGGGGCAGCCCTTCGGGGCTGCGAGCCGGGCTTCTGCCCGGCTCCTTATAGATGCGGATAGATTGCGATGGTTTGAGTGCGCCGGCTGGAAAGGCGGCGCGCAGGGCGGAAGCCCTGCCCCACAACTTAGGCTTTTTCGAGACTCAGAAGAAGGCCTAGCGGAAGTTAGTGGCCGACTTGCCGCGATCCCAAATCAATGCCGAGCTTCTTCATCTCCTCGGCGTAGTAGCGCTTGTGCAGCAAATCCCACTCTTCGGTGCCTTCGGAGATCTCGCGCTTCTGGGTGCGGATCTTCGTTCGCGCCGCGCGGTCCACTTTTTCTTCCGTCTGCAGCAGTTCGGTGGTGACCTTGACCAGCTCCAGGCGAACCTCGTTCGGATCGCGCTTGAGGCGCACTTCGCGGCTCTTGCGCAGCGCCGCGACAATCTTATGCGAAAGGTCGTTGATCTTATCCCGCGACAGCTTCATGGCGTCGCCCGAATCGCGCCCGGCGGCGCGGATGACTTTGCGCTGCGAGATCAGGGTGTTCTTGATCTTGCGGAACATATCCTGATAGCTCACGCCTTCTTTGCGCATGTAGTCGCTGTACTGTTCCAACATGTCGCGCACTTCGTCGTTGAGCTGGTCTTCAATGGCCAGGTCGGCCTCTACGACGCCCGCGATATTGGCGGCCGCCGAATCCGGGCTGGACGTTTCCATCCACTGAGGAGTCAGCCTCCGGACCATCTGTCTGGAAATGTATTCGATGAGCTCGCTAGCGAGAAGCACGTTATTTCAGTCTATCGGCCACGCGGTGACGTGTCAATTTGGACCCCGCCTTCGCTCAACGGATTTCGCGACCGGCACCCGCGTTTCAGGGGGAGGATCTAGATGAACTCCAGCTATGGCGAGCGGCTAACGTCGATTGTGTTGATCCTGGAATTCCTTGAGACGCGCCACGTCGTCGGCCAGCACCGCTCGATCCCGTTGCGCCAGACGGTCGTCGTCGGAGGACTTCCGAATGGAATCGATCACGTCGTTGAGGATGCCGTTGTCCCAGCGCCCCTGATCGAGATCCGCCTGCATTTTCGTCAGCTCTTCTTTGGTCTTATCCAGACGGGCGTGCTCCCTATCGGCGGCATTGCCGGCGCTCCAGATATGCTCCAGGTCGGTCCGCACATGCACAAAAACGCGTGCCCGCCACGCCTCTCCGCGAAAGCGCTCTTCGCGATCGTGATACCAGTCCTGGGCGACGGCGGTAAACGCCAGCGCCGCCATGATTACAACTACAGTAAAAATCCTCTTCACGATTTAGTTCCTCCTCCGACTATTATCGCGAAGCGGAGGGCGGCTCAAAGTCAATAGTCCGTCAATTCGGACTATCGCCGCGGTGGTTCTCGCGGAACTCGTCGTCGATCGGTTTGCGTCCGCGAAAACCCTCGTCCACGCCGTGCCAGAAGGCGATGCGGTCCTCTCCCAGTTTCCAGCACAGCAGCACTTCGCGACCTTGATACAGCGCCGGAAAGTCGATCAAGCCGATCTCTAGATCCTTGATCTGTGCGCCGAGTTCGTTCACGCGCTCCACGGCTGCGGCCACCGCGGTGCTCGCCCCATCCTTGCGAGCTCGCAGCGCCAGAATCGGCCCCGGGCTCACGCGCGATCCTCCCGCCATGCGGATCTTTTCCATCGAACGTTGCAGCTCGCCATCGGCCGCCTCGTACTCGGTTTTCTGGACGATGGCGTCGCGCAAGGCGCGCTCCACTTCGGGCAGCAGGCGTTCGGCTTGTTCGAGCCTAAAGTGTCTCGACATTTAAATCCAGACCAGACCATTCCACACTACACTATGAAGAGAGCGGCAATCCGAAGAGAGAGACGAACCGATGAGCGAATCCGATTTTCCACTTCCTCCTCCCACTTTTGAGTTTCTGGTGTTTTCGCTGAAGACACAGGCGGAGATGCATCTTGGGCTGGTGAGTTTCGGCGAAGAGACGTCCGAGGCGCCGAATTTGCCGGCAGCGAAACACGCCATCGACATGCTCGCGATGATCACGGAAAAAACGCGCGGCAATCTGGTGCTGGAGGAGCAGCGGCTGATCGAGAACTCGCTCACCGAACTGCGCTTCCGCTTCGTACAGGTTTCCGATTCCAAAACGAAAACGGGCGAGGGCTCCCCGGCGGCATAGCACGCAGTCAGAAGACTCATGGCAGAGCCATTGCTACGCATTACCGTGCTCGGATCGGGCACCAGTTCGGGAGTTCCCACCATCGGCTGCAAGTGCGCCGTGTGCGCCTCCACCGATCCTCGCGATAATCGCCTGCGCCCGTCCGTGCTTCTGCGCTACGAAGGCCGCAACGTGCTGATCGATGCCACGCCGGATTTTCGCGCGCAGATCCTGCGCACGGGGATCGACCGCATCGACGCGATCCTCTTGACGCATTCCCACGCCGATCACATTCTCGGATTGGACGACGTTCGTCCTTTGAACTTTCACCAGGGCGGGTCGATTCCGGTCTACGGCATGGAGAAAACGTTCGAGGTCGTCCGCCGCATTTTTCAATATGCGTTCGATCCGCGCCCGTCGAAATCCTCGGCGCCGCGCGTGGACCTTCGCACGATCGACGCCACGCCGTTCGAGCTCTTCGGACGCCAGATCATCCCGATTGAATTGCCGCACGGCGATTCTCCCGTGTTGGGCTATCGCATCGGCAACGCGGCTTATCTCACCGATCACAACGATATTCCCGACGCGGCCAAAGCGCAGCTGCAAAATCTCGACGTCCTGTTTTTGGACGCTCTGCGCCATCGTCCGCATCCGACGCATTCCACCGTGGAGCGTTCCGTCGCTTGGGCGAACGAGCTTGCCGCGCGCAGGACTTTCTTTACCCATATGTCTCACGATTTAGGACATGCGCAGACCGAAGCGCAGCTTCCCGCAAACATCCGGCTGGCGTACGACGGCCTGGAGATTGAGGTCGCCGACGAGTCGGGGACTTCCGACCTTGGGGTTATTTGATTCACTATGCGCGTTGCACGTTCTCTCCACGAAGCGGCCGAGTTTGGTCCCACCGCCGTCGCTATCGGAAATTTTGACGGCGTGCACATCGCCCATCGCGAATTGCTCTCCACTGTTTTGCGAGCCTCGCGCGAGCACGCGCTAGCGCCTTCGGTGATGACGTTCGATCCTCATCCGGCGACCATCGTTGCGCCGCATCGCACACCGCGTCTGCTCTCCACACCACGCGAGCGTTGCAATCTGCTGGCGCGGGAAGGCATCGAAAACGTTCTGATTTTGCCTTTTACGGCGGTGGTCTCCCGTTGGACGCCGGCGGATTTCGTGGAGCGTGTGTTGGCGAAAGCGTTTCATGCGAAAGCCGTCATCGTCGGCGACAATTTCCGCTTTGGACATCGGCAAGCCGGCGACACGCGAATTCTTGCCGAACTCGGCCGCCACTTCGGATTCGAAACGCACGTGGTGAACTCCGTCTCGCTGCGCGGCCGCGTGGTTTCGTCGAGCGAAATCCGCAGAGCGATTGAAGCCGGTCATGCCAGTCTCGCGGGACGCATGCTGGGGCGTCCGTACAGCGTTTCGGGCGAGGTGGTTTCCGGGCAGGGCATTGGATCGAAGCAGACCGTTCCCACTTTGAATTTGCGGACGCCCGCGCAGGTGATTCCCAAGGTGGGCGTTTACGTCACGCGCACGAGCGACGCGACGAATGAATCTTTGCGCTGGGATTCCATCACGAATGTCGGCTTCCGTCCCACATTTTCGGCGGCGCATGAACTGACCATCGAAACATTTCTGCTTTCTCCGTTCACGCCGCCTGCGCCCGAGCGCATTCGCGTGGAATTTCTCCATCGTCTGCGTGACGAGCAAAAGTTCGAATCGGCCGAGGCACTGAAGGCGCAGATCCTTCGCGATGTTGGCCGTGCCAAGGCTTTTTTCCGCAGAATTGCAAGCCTGGGACAGGAACGGGAAGAGTTATTACAATAGGTTATGGCACTCTCCGCAGGAAAACTCAAACACATGAAGGCGCTGTCCAACAAGGACGGCATCATCGCCGCGGCCGCTATGGATCAGCGCGGCAGTTTACAGAAGTCGTTGGCAACCGCCAAGGGCGTCGCGCAGAAAGACATCACCTGGGACATGATGTCGGAGTTCAAGACCGCCGTCACCCGCATCTTAACGCCTCACGCTTCGGCGATTCTTCTCGATCCCGAATACGGCCTCGATGCCGCGAAAGCGCGCTCGTCCAATGCCGGCCTGCTGCTGGCGTACGAAGAGTCCGGTTACGACAACACGAAACCAGGCCGTCTGCCCGATCTTTTGCCGCACGTTTCCGCCAAACGGATCAAGGATTGGGGCGGCGATGCGGTGAAGATCCTGATTTACTATTCGCCGTTCGACGATACCCAGGTCAACGATATTAAACACGCCTTCTGCGAACGCATCGGCTCCGAATGCGAAGACAACGAGATTCCGTTTTTCCTGGAATTTGTCGGCTACGATCCCAAGGGCGGCGACGAAAAAGGTCTCGAGTACGCCAAGATCAAGCCCGACGTCGTCATCGGCTGCATGCAGGAATTCTCCAAGCCGCAATACAAAGTCGACGTGCTGAAGGTCGAAGTGCCGATCAACGCCGAGTTTGTCGAAGGCAGCTCCGTATATAAAGGACAGAAGGCGCAATCGATGGCCGAAGCGATGGATCTCTTCCGCAAGGCCGCCGCAGTGGCTTCGAAGCCGTTCATCTATTTGAGCGCCGGCGTCGGGAACGCGCAGTTCGTCGAAAGCCTCCGCATGGCCACGGAAGCGGGCACCGATTTTTCGGGCGTTCTGTGCGGCCGCGCGACGTGGAAAGACGGCATGCCGATCTACGCCACGAAAGGCATCAAGGCGCTGGAGGATTTCCTTTCGACGAAGGGCGTCGAGAACATCAACGCGGTGAACGCGGCGCTGAAGGGCGCCACCCCGTGGTTCAAGAAGCTCGGCATCGCGGCGTAACGAGGCCTTCGATGGCGGAATATACCTACACCGTGTTGCTGGAGCCGGCCGAGGAGGGTGGGTTCGTCGTAACCTGCCCTGCGCTCCCCGGTTTGGTGACGGAAGGTGACACGTTGGAGGAAGCCCGCGCGATGGCTGAAGACGCGATTCGCGGATACGTGGAAAGTTTGCGCAAAGATCGTCTTCACGCCTAGCGATTCGAGATGATCGTCAAACGCGTCGCCGATCTCGCCAAATTTTCGCCCGAGAAGATGGGCAAAGTTGATCTCGCGCGCGGCGAGACTTTGTTCGTGGGCTTGAATTGCTTTGAGCCTGGACAACAGCACGCCGCGCACGCGCACCCCGGTCAGGACAAGCTTTACGTGGTGCTCGAAGGCGACGCCGAAATTCAGGTCGGCGATGAAAAAGAGCTTGTGGGCGCGGGCGCCGCGGCCTTTGCCCCATCCGGAGTTCTGCACTCCGTGCGCAATGCCGGATCCGGACGTCTGATCGTGATGGCCGTTCTCGCGCCTCCGCCTGCAAATACGAAGTAGCCCCCTGTCTTGTCATCCCGTGCGCAGTCGAGGGATCTGCTTTTCATGCGACCTTGCCACCAAGTCGATTTGATTCGCAATATACTAACTTAGACATTGAACAAAAAGGAGCGCATCACGATGAAATCGGACGCCATGAAATCGGATCTATCTCGACGAGACTTGCTGGCTCTCGCCGGACTCGGCCTCGCCGGTGCGACATCGACTCTCGCCTATCAGGGTTCCAAAAAGCTCTACGCGTACGTTGCCTCCTGGACCAAGGGACCTTTCGGTGCCGGAGGTGGCGGCGGCATCACGACCTTTACGGTCAACACGAGCGACGGATCGCTCACGCAGGTCGGGAAAACGCCCACGGAGTTCGACGGCCTCAATGGCGGCAATCTGTGCATTTCGTCCGACGGACGCTTCCTCTATTGCACGCACGAAGCTCCCACGATGGATGGCAAGGCGGGCACCGGCGGCGGTGTCCACTCGTTCGCGATCAATCCTGCGAAGGGGGCGCTCACGCACTTGAACGTGGTGCCTTCTCTCGGCGTGAATCCCTGCTTCATCGTCATCGATAAGAGCGGCAAGCGCGTCGTCGTGGCCAATCACGGCGATTTCAATAAGGCTGTGCATGTGGTCAAGGTCAACGGCGTACCGACGCTGGAAGACTACCGGGACGACGGCTGCGTCTCGCTTTTCCCCGTGAAGGCCGATGGTTCTCTCGAGACTGCGAGCGATGTCGCCGTGTTCCCGCAACGTCCCGGAGCGGAGACCGGCGCAGGCGCCGCCGCGCATTCCGTGAATTTCGATAACACGGGACGCTGGATTGTCGCCTGCGACGTCGGCTACGATCATATCTACTCTTATCCGTTTGATGCGAACTCCCGCACGCTCGGCAAGCCCAAGGTTCTGGCGACGCCTCCCAACCGCGCGCCACGTCACTCTGTCTTTCATCCGAAGCTACCGTATTTCTACATCACGAATGAGCGCGAGTCGATTCTTTCGTCCTTCCACTTCGATTCGAAAACGGGCGTGGTGACGCCGATCAACACTGTCCCGACCGTTCCCGCGGATTTCAAGGAACGCAACGCGCTGGCCGATATTCGCATGCATCCCAACGGGAAGTTCGTTTACGGCAGCAATCGCGGACACGACAGTCTGGTCATCGCTGGAATTGAGGAGTCCACCGGGAAGCTGATTCCCGTGGATATCGCGAGCACTCTCGGCGGCAATCCGCGCGAGTTCGATTTCGAACCGTCCGGCAAGTTTCTCTACGTCGGCAATCAGACCACGAATCAGATGGTGGTGTTTGCGGTCGATCCAAATACCGGAAAGATCACGCCCACGGGCGCGAAATCCGATGTCCTAAAGCCCGCGTGCGTGAAGTTCGTGATGCTGTAGGCGGCCACATTCACAAGATCGTGAAATTCGGGGAGCGCGATTAACCCCAGGGCCCTTTATGGGCCCGCAAGGGGCATTTTAATGAGCCGGCACATTGCCCCTGGCGGGACCCGAAAGCCTCTAAAAATGCCTTTAAACGCGATCTTTTTTAGGCGATGATTTGCGGAACTGCAAGCGGCTGAAATTTGGGCGGTTGCTGGAAATCGTCCGGCAATTCCGCACAAACGGTTTTCATGCTCCGCCCAGCTACTTCCCGACCATCAGAATCGAGAACGTTCCCGGCAGGATCGCTCCGCGTCCGGGACCCTTCTTGCCTTCCTGGACCGGGGGTGGGGGGCCGAACTCGGCCGAAATCAAAATGATGTGGCCGGTCTTGGTATCGAGAGCGCTGGTCCGCGCGCCGAACATCGTCTTCAAATTCTGTTCCACCGCAAAACTGGTCGGGCTGTTTTCCTTGACGACCGTGAGTGTGCCGTCGGCCTGCGAGCTGAAGGCCTCCATCGTTTTGGGATTGAAGAGCGTGCCGTCGCTGAGGCCACTCAGCGGCAAAGTGGTGACGATCTTACCGGTGTCCGCGTTCAAGACAACCATGCTCGCCGGCATGCGGCAGGAGGCAAACAGGAGGCGGTGCTTGGCGTCCATCGCAAGACCCGCGCAAGTTGCGGCAGTGCCCTTCACGTCGTAATGCGCCGTGACCTCCAACGTTTTCGCGTCGATCACCGCGATGTTCTCTTTATCCTCCACGTCGACGTACAAGTGGCCTTTACCGTCGGAAGCCATCTGCTCCGGCATCCCGCCGATGTCGAACGCCTTGATGATGGAGCCGTCTTTCGTATCGATCGCCGTAATGTGCGGCGAAGGATGGCTCAGAATGTAGGCGCGTTGATTAAACGCGTCGAAGAACGCGCCGTCCGGATTGCCGTCCACCTTGATTTTCTTGATCGCCTTGAGCGTCTGCGAATCGAACATGGTGATTTCGCCATTGGTGGTCGCAAAGCCGTGATGCGTTTTCGGATCGATCACGGCGCCATGGGCGCTCGCGTCGTCCACGGTGCCCACCGGTTCCAGCGTGTCCAGGTTGTAAACGAAAATCTTTGGCGGCATGCTGCGTCGCGCGACGTATAAACGACGGTTCTCCACGTCCACGTTGACGTAGTCCCATCCCCCGTCGCCGCCGACCTTCGCGGTTTTCAAGATCTTGTAGGGCCCATCGGCGGGCGCTTGCGCCAGACTCAGGGACGCAAACGACGCGAGGGTGAGCGTGATGCCTAATGTTTGTTTGAGCATGTGGATTTTCCTCGATTGAGTATAGCTTGTGATGGCGATCTGCAAAAAGCGACCCCCGCTCGATCCGGGATATCCGTTTCGGCGCAGGAGTGGATCGATTTATCAGGACCGTTATCGCGTGGCCGGATAATACCCGTCGCGCGCTTGCACCAGGAGGTCCTTCTTCTTGGTGGTCACCCGAATTTTCCGGTAATACGATCCGCCGCTTTGGTCCGACGTGTAGCCCAGATTGTATTGCGTGCGCAGATCCTCTTCGATGCGATCGTAGATCTTTTCGAGCGGCATCTTTTTCGTGACGTCGAAATATTCGCCGCCCGTTTCGCGCGAAATCTGCTGCATGATCTTCTTCCCGTCGGGACGATTCGACTGCGGAGAAGGCATCGGCATGCGTCCCATCCCTCCGCGCCGTCCCATGCCGCCGTAGGAGGGCATGAAGGCCGGTGCGTTCTGGCTTTCATCCACGAACCGAATGGAGTAGACTGCGGTGTCGGCGCGCTGTGCCGATTCAATCGCCGTGCTCATGGAAACCTTGCTGCCATTGTCTTCGCCGTCGGAGAGCAAAATGAGCGCCTTGCGGTTCTGCTGCTTCCGCATCAATTCATCCGAAGCCAGAAGAATCGAATCGTACAGCGCCGTTCCGCCTCCTCCACGGCCGCGTCCTTGGGGAGAACCACCACCCTGCGGATAGCCTCCACCCTGGGGATAGCCGCCGGCGCCTTGTCCCCGCCGGTTCATTTGCGGCCGGTCCACGTTCAAATCCTGCAGCGCGGCTTCGAGATCTTTGCGCGACGAAGTCAAATCCTGCAGCAGTTCCACTTCCGTTGCGAAATGAATGATGAAGGCTTTGTCGCGGTCTTCGCGCAGCACGCGCTCAAAGAACTGATAGCTGGCGCGGCGTTCCTGATCGAGGACGTTGCGCACGCTGCCGCTGGTGTCCACCAACAGGCCCAGCGTCAGGGGCAGATCCAACTGCTGGGAAAAATATTGGATGACCTGGGCGTGCCCGTCTTCTTCCAGGTTGAAGTCCGTCTTGGTCAGATCGCGCACGCTTTGCCCCTGCTTGTCGTGGACGTTCACCAGCACATTGACGACGTTGACCGCGGTGGAAAATTTCGCGTCGTCCGATTGCAACGGTTGAGCGGTGCCAGACGGGGCCTGCGGTGGATCCTGCGCCCACAAGCGGCGAGATCCGATCCCCATTCCCAGAACAGCTCCCCATGCGACGAAAGCACGTCGGGACAAATCACGCCGGGACAGGCCACCCTTGGACAAACGACGCGCCATATCGTTGAAGATACCCTATTCACTTGGCAGACGGGTTATCCGGCTGTTAGGGTTACGCTTTGTTCATCTAAAGTCGATCGGCGTTCATCAAATGCTGCTGATCCACATCCAGGAGCGCCACCGCCGCCATGGTTGCTCTAGTTGAACCGTTAAACTATCTTCAGAGAGAAACCTGGGCTCATCCAGGAGCCGTCTCTCAGCATAGGAGGATCTTTCATCATGCGGCTAAACCGCAGAATTAGACTTTTCGTAGTTCCCGTCGTGGCGATCGCTATGATGGCGCTGTTGGTCGGGCCCGTGCTCGCGCAGTACCCGGCAGGTGCTCCGCCGGCAGGTTATCCGCCAGGTGCTCCGCCCGCGGGTTATCCGCCAGGTGCTCCGCCCGCGGGTTATCCGCCAGGTGCTCCGCCGGCAGGTTATCCGGCAGGTGCTCCGCCGGCAGGTTATCCGTCAAGTGCTCCTCCGCCGCTGCCGCCGCCTGCTCAACTGGACCAAATGGTCTCGCGCATCGCTCTTTATCCGGATCCTCTGTTAGGTCAAGTGCTGGCCGCCGCAACCTTCCCGGATCAGATTCAGCCCGCGGCCGGCTGGGCCGATCAGCACCATTACCTGACTGGAGCCGCTTTGGCTACCGCGATTCAAGGCGATCATTTGAACTTCGATCCCAGCGTACAGGCGCTGCTGCCGTTTCCTTCGGTCCTCGACATGATGGCGATGGATATGAATTGGACTAGCCAGCTCGGTAACGCGTTTCTCGTCAGTCAGCAGGCGGTGATGGATTCCGTCCAGCGGATGCGTCAAAATGCCCAGCGCTACGGCTATCTCCGCAGCAATCCGCAGGTGGTTGTCGGCGGCGGTCCGTACATCACGATCAATCCCGTGAATCCGGGCTACGTGGTCGTACCCTACTATGATCCGAGAGTGGTGTTCTACGCTCCTCGTCCCGGATTCTTCGTCGGCGGCGCCGTGAACTTCGGATTTGGAGTCAATATCGGCGGCTTCTTCTCCCCGTGGGGTTGGGGGGCGAACCGCTGGGATTGGGGCGCGCATCGCCTCTTTATCAATAACGCCCCCTGGGGACGCACCTGGGGCAATCGCGGTGCGTATGTTCATCCTTATGCTGGGGTGACTCGATATAACGGACCCGCCGCTGCCGAGCATCATGAATTGATCCACAGGAGTGAAGAAGAGCGCAGGGCTCCTCGTGGTGGTGGCGTGCGGCGCGAAGAAGAGCACGAGCGTCGATAGCTCGATCAGATTCTTTTCTTGCTTGATCATGCGAGGTGCGTCGGCTTCACGGCCGGTTCGCCTCGCGTTTTTGCTTGCGGAGAGAAGATCGACGCAAAGCCAAGATTGGCACAAGAAGATTGGCATAAGAAGCTTGGCACGATAAGTGCACGCAACCGAATCGAGTTGGTTCACATCTACTAACTTGAGAGCTGGCGGACTCCCGGTTCCTTTTGAACCGGATTTGATCTAAGCTCAGAAACAGGAGGGACTCGTCCCATGAAGTTCCCGAAAATGGCGCTTTGTGTTGCTTTGCTTTCGCCGGTTCTTTTGACTCCGGCTTTTGCCCGCGGCGGTGGCGGTGGCGGCGGACATGCAGGTGGTGGCGGTGGTGGCGCGCGCGGTGGCGGTGGTGGGTTCTCCGGCGGCGGAGCGCGTGGATTCTCCGGCGGTGGTGCGGTCGGCGGCTATCGTGGTGGAGTCGGTGTTGGCGGCTATCGCGGCGGTTATGGTTACGGTTACCGCGGCTATGGCTACGGCGGCCTCTATTTTGGGCTCGGCGGCTACGGTTATCCGTATTGTGGATACTACAGCTATTCTTATTGCGGCGGCTACGGATACGGCGCTGGTTACGGATACGGGTACGATCCGTCTTACTACGGCTACGATCCAAATGCGTACAGCTATCCGACGGCTCCGGCTCCTGCGCCTCAAAGTTACGGCTATCCGCAACAGCCTTACCCGCAACAGGGCTATCCGCAACAGGCTTACCCGCAACAGGCTTACCCGCAACAGGCTTACCCGCAACAAGGTTATCCGCAGCCGGGTTATCAGGGTCAGACCCAGCCCCAGGTTCAACAGCAATCGGCGAGCGGCAATGCAGCTGGCCAGGGCTTCTATCTGATCGCGTTCGGCGATCACACGCTTCAGGCCGCGACCGCGTACAAAGTCGACGGCGACCAGATCCACTGGATCACTCGCGAGGGCCAAGAGAAGCAAGCTGCGCTTTCGACCGTGGATATCCGTTTCAGCCAGCAGATCAATCGTGATCGCGGCGTGAACTTCCAGATCCCCTAGTCGCGGATCCAAATAACGAATGGAGAGAAGGGGCAAGTTCGCTTGCCCCCTTTTCATTTTGCGGACTTGTCTAATTTGTCGCCGGTGCCGCGGGCTTCGCCGTCGCGAATAACGCGTCCAGGAACGACACCAGATCCACGCCGATTCCGATGCGGTAGGTATCCCGGCGATTGGATGGCACGCTGATCGTATACACTCCCGGATCCGTGAGCGGCACGGGACTTGCATTCGAAAGTGCTGGCGCCAACGTCACGGGAGGCGTCAGCGTGGAATGCGTGAAGCCGGTCGTAGCCTCGCCGAAGAGATAGACTGTTACGGCTTTACCGCCTGCCGTAAACGTAAACGGATGCACTGCGGCGACGTGCCCGACGAATCCCGACAAATGTCCGCTGGTCACCATTTCGTTTTGGCCTACGGAAAACTCAATCGTGGCGGGAAGCGCTCCCATGCTGTTCCTGGAGTTCGGATACATCGTATAGAGGCGAACACCGCTCTGCCACTGGCGCAGGAAACGATTGTTGGAATCCGGCAAGAACGCCACGTAGCGGGCACCGGCCGGCGGAGCGCCGAATTCATTGCTGAATGCCGTGAGCGCGGGCGTGCCGGACGCCGGCAAACTGAAAACCGTTTCGGCGTCGCTGGGATTGTTCGGACCCGCAGCGCCCGCGCCCCCAAATAGCGTCAGCTGAAAACGGCTCGCGCGATCCGGCGTGATCACGAACTCGGGGCCGGTGATGAATTCGACGTCCTGCGCCAACTGGTTCACCCTGATGTTTCCGAACGTGGCGGCGAATTGTTGCTCCAACGCTACCACCTGGCTGTTGATCTGCTGCGGGAACGTGGCAACTTTGACGTCACCCCACCACCTTACGCGCTGTCCCGCCGCCGGGCGTGTGAGGAAGAAATCGAACACAAAACTCTGACTGCTGGCCGTCCCGCTGGCGCCGGTTTGCTCCATGCCGAGGATCGTCCGGACGATCTCTTTTCGCCCCAAGGCCAGGCATTCGTCCGGCACGCCAATCGCGACGGTGTCGGCCACGCTGTCCGATTGACCGCCCATCGCCGTGGCCGCGATCGCGATACTCCGGTTCGCCGGTTTGCCGAGAATCGTGGCGAGCACGTCACTGCCCGTGGTCGAACTCAGCTTGACGAGCTTAGGATCGGCGGTCCATTGCGTGATCTTGGCCAACGCATTCGCGTCCGAGCTCGCAGCGTGGAGCTTGATGGTTTCGCCGACGCAGGCTCTTGCCGTTTGCGCTGAGATCGACCAATCGGGCGCCGCGGCCCACGCCAGTTGGGTTGCCACTAGAGCAGCGTTCGCCAAAATAGAACATGTACGCATCGGGACTCCGTGACCGCTGAGATGTTGGCGCTCCACGGCTGGCTTGTTTGAAATGCTTTGGCCGGGAACACACTATGATCGTCGGGCGCGGAAGGGGACGAAGCCCCGGAATCCTACGGCAAAGTATTCCAGTGTTGGGAGATTTCCGGCATGGGCGCCGTGTGATTGGCGTGGCGGCGCTCAGATTTAGCCGACTGTTGAAAAACAAGGCACCCCGCTCGATGACTCTCGCGGTCTGTGCGAGGCCTCATCGCTTCCAGCGTCGCGACAGTGACGGAGCGGGGATCTATCGAGTTCTTCAATAGCCTGCTTTAGGCTTTCGCCCAGTATCTTTCGCGCGCTTGCACCGTCAGCCCCTTTTGCTTGGTGGTGACTTTCAGCGCCCGGAATTCGGAGATCTCATTGGGATGGTCCGACACGAATCCCAAATTGTACTGGCTGCGCAGCTCTTCCTCGATGGCCGCGAAAATCAGCTCGATGTTTTGTTTTTTGGATACTTCGAAGAACGACGCTCCCGTGTCCTTCGAAAGTTTTTGCAGAACCGCACGCCCATTGGGACCGCCGAAGGACGGGTACGATTCGTCGGAGAACAGGATCGAATAGATCAACGTGTCGGCGCGCTGCGCGGCCTCGACCGCATCGTTCACCGTCGCCGTGCTGCCGAAATCCACGCCGTCGGAGAGCACGATCATAGCCTTCCGGTTTCCCTGCGTCTTGAACACCGTGTTCGACGCCTGCACTACCGCGTCATACAACAGCGTTCCTCCGCTCGTCTGCATCATGAGTTCCTTGCGTGTCGGC
>Ga0182030_10013092_pt1 | contig 16547 bp, 19 predicted proteins | sample 812S3MmetaG_FD_121299 | JGI IMG/M metagenome (GOLD analysis project Ga0182030, IMG submission 121299) | Permafrost microbial communities from Stordalen Mire, Sweden - 812S3M metaG (Illumina Assembly) | ecosystem: Environmental > Terrestrial > Soil > Wetlands > Permafrost | place: Sweden...
ATTCTGTATACCCCGTCTTTGACCAGAGCGGTCTCCTAGACCAAATCAAATCAATTTATGCTTCTCCGACGGGTTATGAGAAGGATTTCAATTGCCTAACACTCAACTGCCTTGTATCGCATACGCTTTCATCTCGGTGCAAGTCAAAGGTACAAGGTAGCAGTGACCGGATGGCGGATGCAGAGCTATTGCGGCCCTTTATTGAAAGTATAACAAGGTCCTTCTCGGCTTTGGGCGAGCTTCAAAAGCCTAGTCTACTCAATGCACAAGCATTAGTATCACTTGTAAGTGACACGTTGAATTCTGTACCTTACCGCAGTTACTAAAGTCATCGCAGTGCCTATTTGCACAAGACAACTTTCCGATCGAGGTGGCCGAGCAAATTTTAGAGCAAGCGTGTTCATGTGCAACTAGCATGGGTCTGCACCGCCGCGGTCAACATACAACCAATGATAACTCTCTTGCCGAACGTCAAAACCTGTTTTGGAGCCTGTTCATTATCGACAAGAATCTATCATTACTGACCGGAAAATCGGCACGACTACCTTGGTATGACTGTGAAGTGCAGCTTCCAGAGCCTAGCCAAAGTGACCTTCCTCAGAGTTATTTTGTAAGCAGAGCCAGGCTTTCTATCATACAAGAACAAGTCTATTCGAGTCTTTACTCAGCAGATGCACTGCGACAAACTGAGTTAGTACGCGAGCAGGCTATTGTCAGGCTGAGTGATAAATTACAACAGTGGCTTCACGATCATGCTCGGCTCCTTTCCAAGAAAGAATTCTTGGGAGACAAAGAGCCGATGCAACATCTTGGCTTAGAGCTCTCTATATTATGCGGTATGCATCTTATAATGGTTTGCCGCCAAGCCCGTACTGCTGCCAGCTTGAATAAATGCTATCAAACTTCTCGGGAGGTGATGGAGAAGTTGTATCAACTTGCACAACGAACAGAGCTTAGGGGAAAAGAAGCCTCATTGAGAAGGTATGTGTTACTTCTGCTTATGTGTATAGCGTATCGCTGATTCTGGATACCCTCTAGGATATTTACCTCTACCCCCTTTGCAGCCTTTCCCGAAATATTTTCGAAAGTATTTCGCTCCGAACATCTCGATACTACACTCCAGGAGAATGTTCAACACCTGAGCCACAGTTTCGAAGTCCTAGAATTTATTACGAGATTTGATGCACCCCATAACTACTGTTCGAAGCTATGCATCGTTACTTCACATTATTCGCAGTTAGCTAGAACGAGGCTTGAAAACACGAGTGAGGCAAAGCAGCACAAGAAGCGCCGATTTGACCATGATTCCAGTTCAGACTCTCTGAAAACTTGGGATCTAACAGTTCCGTTTTTCGACGAGACACCACTGCCATCAATGTCTGTCTCAGATGAGACTGCAGCCTCCTCGTCTGGAGGATCAGAGATATTGGTAGACCCCACAGCTGGTATGGATATGATGCGCTATTTTGAAACAGAGATCAATGACACGGTTTGGGATCGTGACTGGGTTACGCGCTGGTCGGCTCGTGGGAACTGAGGAGTTTGATTTTTTATCTTCTGTTCTGAATACTTTGAATGTAATTAGATCCCTTGTAATTACGGTTAGCAGGAGTATCCTTGACAGTAGTTTTGTATTTCAATAACGCATTTTAACCACGTGCAGTTGCTTTCCAACCTGGGTATTTTTCAGGTGATTCTATCTTGAGTTGATCTGATTAACGGACTTTCGTCTACACGGGGGAACACGATCTTTTTTGGCGGAGCTCTTGCAGATCGGAAATGCGGGAAGGAAGAGGAAGGAACAAGGATTAGTTCGGACAGGCGGTAAATCTGCATTAGGAGTAGATAGCCGGTACACATACACGGGAAGATCACCTCCTTCCCTGCCGGAGCTCCTATGCAACGGGCGACGGACGCCGAGCAAAGACTAGCGCGGCGCCACAACAGTTCTGCAACGGCAATGAATGTTCCAAGCATTTCACAGAAGTAGCAGAACATGTGTGACCGATCATGATTGACTATATAAAAGTCCTTGCTTTGAGCAAGAATAATGCAAAATTCGGATCCGTTTGAAGATTTTGATCGTACTAAGAATAATTACTTATTTACCTGAACGAAAATGGGATACATTGTCGAGCCTCTCAAGCCTAACGGCTCTTTGGACCGTTTCGAGAGATTCAACCTGACACCTGAGATCGGCACTGAATTTTTCAACACTAGTCTTGCTGAGATCTTGCGCGCCGATGACGCCGAAGATTTACTTCACGACCTTGCACTTTTGAGTAAATCACTACTACAAATGGCCACTACTTCATAGAACAGACTGACCAATGTAACACACTAGTATCCACACGGGGTGTTGCCTTTTTCCGAGCTCAGAACGATCTGACTGGCGAGCTCCACAAGGAAGTTATCCAAAGATTGGGTCTTGCTGGGGGAAAGCCCAAGGAGAATGGCCTCTACGTAAACGCGATCACGAAGCCATGGTATCCGGATGAGGATCCCGAATTATCGATTCTTGATCCGGATCGTCTCAAGGTCATGTATCATGCTGATACAGGTGGCGAAGCTAAACAGAGTGCTGTTAAGGAGTGGCACTCTGATGCTACTTTTGAGACTTGCCCACCTGATTATAGCAGTCTCCGAATATCCGCGCTTCCAGAAGGAGGTGGAGGTGGTACGTATCTCTGCTGATAAATCAGCTCTTTGATGATTTCTAACAGAGTGCTCCGCATAGACACCCTATGGGCCAGCGCATATGAGGTGTACAATAGACTATCCAAACCATTCCAGCAGGTAGGGCAGAATTTCCTCACACCATTTAGATTTCAATCTGCATTGCACTATTTGGTCACATGCTAACTTTTGACTTCTTTTCTAGCTCTTCGACGGTCTGACTGTTACCTTCTCTCAACCATCCATCAATAAGATGGCCGAGATCAAAAAGCTCAAGCTGTTCGAAGGCCCTAGAGGAGCTCCTTCGAATATCGGCACGAACATGTGGGCCGTCCACCCTGCCGTACGCACCAACCCTGTCACAGGCTGGAAGACTGTGTTCGGAGGGGGTGTTCATCTCGAGAAGTACAACAATGTCTCGGTACAAGAAAGCCAGCACTTGATTGATAAAGTCCACCACCTGCTTTGCGAGAACCCAGACTTGCAGGCCAGATTCAGATGGCAGAACATCAATGATATGGGTGCGTGCATAACATCTCCAACCCCAGTACATGTATGTTATGAAACTTTTTGAATTGCTGACGATTGGTGATTTAGCTATCTGGGATAACCGTAGTACTTATCACGCCGCGATCACGGATCAGATTGGAGTGCGCAGAGGATATCGCGCTGTCTCGGCAGCGGAGAAACCTTATCTTGACCCCGCAAGCATGTCTCGTGACGACGCTCTGCGTTCTCAGGCTGCGAATGGAGCTAAAGAGAATGGTGTAAAGCAGAATGGACATGTGCAGAAGTGATGAACGAGATATTCCTCAATCAAATCTTATCACTTTGGCTGCTTGAGGAACACGTCCGCTTGAGGAAAAGGCCCCGGACATTTCGGCTGCTTTCCTTTTTATTAAAATAGTAACATGTACTGTAGATTGTTTACAGAAAGTCATTCTTTTGTGCAATAGCCTTCTGTTATGATTGGTCTCTATGATCCATTTTGATGAGAGGTGCTGACAACTGACCGAATGTAGGGAAATAGCTTGATTTCGGCGGTCGGGAAAGGACGCCCGTTGACCGTAACCTGCGTTGTGTATGTACGCTCAAGAGGGCAAGATTTGAATAATGCGAGAGTTGAGTTCAGGCCATTTACGAGAATTATGAGGAGAGAAGATGATAAGCATTTCGAATGACAATTATAATTTCACTGAGCGGCAAAAATGAGGTCTGTAGAGGAAAGCCAATAAAAGATATGGAGGTGAAATAACGCTTCCAACATTCTCTCGCTATGATGTTAGGGAATACCACTAGAGCGAAGCAAAGGCGACCTCGGACGGCAGTAGCTCCCAATAGGCCAGTGGAGCGTCATTGAAAACCCTAATAATTTCTTTTCGAGCGGCAGCGAGGAAACACTACCTATTTCCTTGGGTGACGCTCCGCTAGCCTATTCCGGGGCCATTGCTGTGGAGGCCAGGATAACATAATACATCACAATCAAATAAATCACATGAAAGCAAGCATTTCCCAGGTCACCCATTTAAATCTTTTCTTCTCTAGATTGCTGACACAGCGACCTCGCTAGTACAAATGCGCGCCATTCACAGGAGTTGAAAGCAACGTCAGCAAAGGTCGTACATCATCCACTTCCGACAGCCCAAGAACCGCATCCTCGATCGTACGCGCTCTCTCCTCACTCATAATATCTGCTGTCAATAGCCTGAATTTCGTGGCAATCTCCGCGTTCGAAAGGGGAGGCTCATATCCACGCGGTTTGTCTTTCCTCCCTTCCACAATGAATCCATCAGCGAATTCAATCTGAATACGTGCCCCACAGTAGGCGTCTGGCTTGTCGAAATCGGCCGACGAGAAACACTCGGTCTTATGAATGAGCTCCCATACGTCGTCGCGGTCCAGCGTCTTGGCGCCAAACTGCGCAAGCAGGACTTGCCTATCCACCAACTGTACTGCACCGATATACGCCGCATTCATTTGTGCTCCGGTCGTCTCAAGCGGCCTCTGGTCGGGAATCCAGCCGTCATGATTGAAAATTGGAGGAGATAGCCAGACCTTGATGTGATTAATATTGCGTAATTCCTTGGGCCTGAAACGTTCTGGATTGTCCTTCTGAAGTTGCTCAAGCACTTCGATCTGACCATGACATCCGCCAACGCAAGCATGCAACTTGATACGAATAGCTTCGATCTGCCATGTGCTACCTAGTCCCTCTACAACATCCTTGATCTTATACTGCGGCGAGCGTCCATTTCCCGTGCTGAACATGGACAGAAAGCCACCGAAGGGTCGCTCCAAAACCTTCAGAATGCCCAAGTATCCGTTGCGGGCTATTAAGGTTCCCATCAAGCCGTTACGAGAACCGAATCCATGCTGGACGCGTTTGATCATACCCTCGTATTGGCATGCCATCAACCCTCCTGCCTGGGTACATGCAATGCCCACAGCTGACTCCATATACTCAGGGGAGAGGCCCAGAAGCTTAGAAGATGCGAAAGCTGCAGCTGGAGTACCAAACACTGGGCCAGAATGCCAACCTCGAGTGAGGAGGTCGGACCCGTACAAGCCCGCGCCTATCCGGGGACCAGACTCGAGCCCGACAATAAAAGCAAGGAGAAAGTCGGCGCCGCTGAATGTCTTCGAATTTTCTGGCTTGTTCATTTCACTCTCAACAGCAGCGAAGAGTGCAGGTAGGTTGATACTGGCGCCATGGACGGGGTATCTGCTGTGATAGTCATCCAGCTCAGTCGCTTGAATGAAAGAGCTATTGAGAAGCGCGGCCGCAAGCGGGCCATACTTCTTAGCTTGGCCAAAGACCGTACAGTCTCCAGCTGGCTCATAAGCGTCTATTGCTTCTGTGAGTTGCTCAGACCAAGGAGCGCTGACACCGACAAGACCGCAGCCAATCCCATCTAGCATAAGATACTTCGTCCGCTCGATGATGTGCTCTGGGATGTCTGATAGCTTTAATGTTGAATAGTAATTGCAGAGGGTGGTCGTTGCTCCATCGCCTTCGAAAACCCCATCGCCAGTAGTATGTCCCATGTTCACGGACGGCTCAGTGGTCAAATTCGAGTCAGGTTGTTTTGCTAGCAAGAGTGAAATAAGTCAAGTGAGGTATGCTTGAGTATTATGTTCCAAGAGCTTTGTTCACCGTGGGTGCTATTTTATTATCCATATTGATAGATCAGTAGTGGGGTTGTGCTCACCCCGTTGAGAATGGCAGCGAAATACATGGAGTGCGTACACCGTAATGCGCGGTGATTTCGTTGTACTGCGCTTCGCAATTCAGAGTTCCGGTTTTACCGGGCCCCAGTTTTCCGGCCCTCTTCGATGCTGATCTTTCACTGCTATTTCGTAATGCGATAATTTGTTTACTTCTTCGTAGAATACCTCAGTAGGAAGTTCTTTTCCGTTTGAAATTTTGGAGTGTATCGTGATGGCAAGGAAGTCCTCCATGTTAGAGGAGGCAATATTGTTTTGAAATGATGAATTGTGGAGTATTACAAATTCTAGTATAAAACTCAAATGCAGTCTATTTCCTACTCCTCCTGCTTCCTTGGCTCTCTTGCTGCCATCACAGTATCTCTAGAATGCGTAATCGTAACTTCTATGCTCTTAATACCTTTGTTTCTCGCAATTTCCCCCGCAGCAGCCAAAAAATTAGCAAAATTCATTATGTCAGTAATCTATCTAGTGTCTCTTACATCAACTCTAGGTATGCCCCTCACATCTGCTTCGACCGAAATATCGTGCATAGCGGTTCCGGCATCAGAACTTGGTATTTCAAGACTCTTGAATACGGGCTTTTTGGCCGTCCATCGTCCTGCGTAAGATGATGCAGGTATAAGGTGCCTGCGAACAACACGCTTGCTCTGCGACCGTGAAGTTGCGGTCCACAAGTTAGTATTCGTCCATGGAACATCTACAATAGCCTCGACATCTACTCCTGAGCCGAAATTTTCATCAAGCCCATCTTCTGGATACGATCTCCAGACCATTAGGATTATTGTGGGTGTTTCCAACTAGATGGGACGTTGTCACAGATTCGGATGTCGAGACCTGGCCGTGGATATTTGAATTCTCAAATATAAATTTGCTACTGTAATTAGACGGTCGTAGTTGTCACGTGTATTTGGCCCTCGGTCATCATTAGTCAGCGTCCGGACTATTGGAGGACGGACGCTTGTTCTAGAAATCTATATCCGATCCCTCCCGACTATAATTTATTTATTTTCTACTGTCATAGTCTCGAGGCGGATATGACATAACTCAGATGTTGTGGCACGTGCAAGCGTGAGGGACGCGTCAAAACCCGTGCGTGCCGTGTCATAGATTTTAGCTTGGGCTTTAATACACGAAAATCTACGGTTACTTTTGAGGCTGTTGATCTGTATTCTCTTTTATGCTTATCATGACTTCGGCCGACGACGACAAGCTAGCACGCCTCCAATTGTATGCTGACGCTAACGAGGAACTCTCAACCTGCTGCCGAAGTGAGTGTGGGTATGCGCTGTCCGTTGCCCGCTCCCAAGTGACCTCCCACCTGCGAGACAAGCACAATGTTGCAGACGACCTTCGCAGAGGCCTTACCAAGATCTTGAATGGGTATCCTTATTCGTTCCGTAACCCCGCTGATATTAGCTTGTGCGACGATGGCTCCCCAATACACCCCAAACTTCGATTGTACGAGGGCTTTGCCTGCCGCAAGTGCAAATACTGCACTATCAGCAACAGCGAATTCTCGCGGCACGCAAAGACGCACCTACGTGGCAGGCATGCGTCGCGCTCTCAGATTAGCGATATCTGCAACGACGTCTACCTCCAGACGTGGACACATGGTGCTGCTCGGAGGTACTGGATAATCGAGAAGGATGGTAGTTCGAGTCGCCCAGTTGCACACCAGGCAGCCCACGATCATCTTCAGTCCATATATGAGCGAGAACATAAGCATCTCGAGCTTCAGGGGCGGGAGGGCTTCCGTAGCCAGGACATAGGAGCTCCAACTCTCGTCGCATCTCGCCCGTGGATGGAGCGTACGAGATGGGCTATAACCTATGACGGAATACGCCGCGATGTCCTTCTCAGTCTCGCAGCAATGCCTTACGGCGGCGACCACCTCCTGGGACATGGATGCAGCGATGGTGATCCTGACCTTTTGAGCCCCCGAGAAGACGAGCAGAAGCTTGTCAGCCTCGTGGCCGTGGTATATCGCATGATGGAACGCTGCGAGGAGACCTTGCAGCATACACCTCAAAACTATCTCTGCTGGCTCCGGAGCACCAAGACTAAAGCCTACTATCCAAAACCATTTTCACTAGTGAGTCTCAAGGCGAGCAAGAAGAAGTATATAAGACTTTTTCAACGGTTTGTCGTCTTTCTCTTCCGTGCTTTTCGGATGCCATCCAGTGTGCGTCGACGACTGACGCGGATCCGTTTCACCAAGAGACAGTTGGAACAGTTGGAGGCGATTTGGGAACACGAGGCGCTAGAAAATACTGAGCTTGCTCGAGACTCGCCGTCAGAACCAGCAAATTTTGGGCGTGGGATGAGCAACTTCAAGGAGCCGAGGCAAGAGGACAGAGAGAAGAGTTTTGGGAGTTTGTTTGATGGCGAAGACAATGTCGACTGTGGAAGTGAAGATGGTGGGGTGGTTGGGGAGGTTGACTGGGACAACGATGAGGATGAGGATGAGGATGTGAATGAGGGAGAAGACGACAAAGAGGCCCAGGATGAAGAGGAGTACGACGAGGAGAGAGATGAGCGAGTACAAACAGTAGTAGGAGCAGATGAATCTCCTACAGGCCGGGCTTCTAGAACTCATCTTCCAGCTCAGTACGGCGTTTAGCATGGAGCAGTTTATTAACGTCCAGCCGAGCTCTAGCTTGTTGGTATACTTTAGCGGGATACTTGGCTTCTCGGCAGACGCCCAAAACTTTCTGCCTGCCAAGAATTACACACCGCATCTTTCGGGTCTTATCTATGTTCAACGACTTCTCTTTTTGGAGCATGCTTTGCCGTTCCGCGCTTACCCTTATCTGGGCATTCCTCGGCGTCCACGTCTGCGGCAGCTTGAAAGGCTGGATGTTGTACGACGGAGGTATATGACCACGGGCTCGCAGTCACCTCTAGAGGAGTTTCAAAGCCTGCGGGATTTTGGGCGCCTAATTGCTCGTACAGACCCACCATCCTTTTTGCTCCACTGGAGCGATGACGGCGAGACGGTGTTTTACGGGGACGACTTCAGCCTCACCATGCAAAGCTTTCGTGGTCTGGCAGATCATTTTATCTCAAAGAATACTGCGCGGAACTGCTCTTCGATCTTAACCCTGTTGTCGATTTAACAAAGATCAAAGATGATATGACGAATACTCGGAACGGCTTCTCTTTTGTTTAGCATCCCGATAATGGCCTTGCTCATGCATACCTAGATCTCTCGGCGAAGGCTTGCACCACTCATCGCAATGGGCAGTGGGACTAGAAGGCTATCTTTTTATATCAGAGAAAGGCAGAGGCTCTTGAGGAAATGATCATAGACGGGATGCATACTGCGTGTGGACAGACCCCGCGTGCGCCAGATCTTCTCGGCATTGAATGGGAGAATGGCTCTTTCACGGAACGTGGAATATATGTCTGGAACGGGTCCATGGTATATCTCACCCGTCATCACAAGGCTAAGCGGTCTACCAACCGCGAATTCATTGTGGTCCGCTTCATGCCTGCTCGGCTGGCACATGTTGTGTATAAACATGTCGTTTATATCCGTCGATTTTTGGATATGTTAGATCGTGAGAGGTCCCCTTACTCAGCTGTGGTTGCTTCTCAAAAATGGCTGCTCTTCCGATCTCGCCACACTCCGGACAAGCCGTTGGACACTTCTCGTCTCACAGCGATCCTGAGAAAGGCCACTGGGGAGGTCTGGGGACAGCCAGCCAACTCACGGCTATATCGTCAGCTCACTGTTGGGATCACCGAGAAGCATGTTCAGGAGATTCATCAGCCCTTTAACCGATTCGACGACAAAAGCGCTGCGGCTGATATGAACGTGGTGTTTGCTTGGCAGAGCGGGCATCGACCAATCCAGCGCGCAACTACATACGGCCTTAATGGGGACTTCCCCACCAAGCTACAACCAGGATTGCTGCGTGCTTATGAGTGGGTGTCAACTCGATGGCATGAATTTATTCACCAGTCCAGCAAAGTGATGCCTTCGCCAAAGCCGACCAAGGAGTCCTGGAAACAACCAGCTCCGAAGCCATCAGCCCGAGTGCAACCCGTCAAGCGAAAACTTTCCCAAACCAACCGAGACCCCTCAGATACTGTGCGTGGAGGGTCTCGCAAGCGAAGATTGCAGTCACCAGAGACACCGGAGCGGGCAGAGTCTGCACTGATCAGATCAATTCGGCCGTTCGATGCCGTGGTTGCTCGAATAGATGCTTGGCGAATGGGGGAGGTAGATCGCCCTATGTCCGACAACGAAAGCGACTCTAGCATAGACTGGGACGAGGCTGATATGACTCCATGCGAGGCGACTGGCGGCTCATGGGCATCCTGGAGAAGACACAATGCAAGGATCGAGGCGAAGATCGAGAAGACAAAGCAACTCTGCGAATTCTTGGATGAGAAGGATTTGGCCGAAAATGAGCGAGAGATTTTTCAGACGCTGCGGAAATGGCTAGAAGAGTGGCGCGGCGGTTGCGTAGTATGCCATTTCTTGCCTACGGTTTCTCCGAACAGCCACCGAACAGAAGACTGCAAGGGTGCTCTTGGCGCCCACATTCGGTCTCTAGCCTCGAGATTCCAAGCAAGGATGTCGCAACTGGCAGCTCAGCAGACTCTGTGCTGCCCTTGGTGCTTAGTCCCGCGAATTATCTGCGACCGCTGGGTCAGAGGAGCCGCAAATAGGTGGACCGAGAGTGGTAAAGAGTGTCAGTATCACGGGGTCATTATCCCAGCCATGCTGGTCATGGTAGAGTGTGACATTCGGTTCCGGGACACCGTTGATACTTGGATGGACTCTCTCGGCGTGCACTCGAGGAACCTTGATAAGGTCTGCCAGTGGCTAAGCGGGCGGAGGGTAGGAGATGAGCCTCATGCTATACGGATAGTGAAGGCATTTCTACTTCTCAGACATCCTTGGGTACAGAGATGGCGTGGGAAGGTTGGCTACGGCCTTGTCCCCGATTATAGCTGGATATCATCGACCAGGGATGAAGAAAAGGCCAACGAGATGGCTGACAAAGCAGCGTATCAAGCTCGAGAGGATGAACGGCAGCATGTACTAGCACGGAATCGACGTGAGGGCCGCGATTAATATGATCTGGAAGAACATTTAGATTCGTGGATGGAGAAGTGTCTAGTATGCTACATTATAAAGAGGGCAGGCTGTGATATTAATGTGTAATATAAGTTAAAGATATACAAGAATAAGAAACGAGAGTTGGTAGCTACGGAAATTGCGAAGCTGTAAAAAATCAAGTTTGCAAATGGTGTATGTTACAAATTGTGTGCTATGCTACAAGAAATGTACTACAATATCGTGATTTTCAAAGGACAGGGCAAGAAAGAATGTTTTTATGGAGGGATTGTGCGTAAGACTGTAGCGGCTATAATGGTTGTTGGCCCCGACATTGTTGTAGAGAAGATGTTTGCGTGGATACGGAGCAAAAGGGTATGGACAGAGAACGCGGCATTAAGTGAGGAGGAGGTCTAGCAGGTAATCCGAATAATGCTGGAATGGTTTTCTCGGGGGGCTAGTTGGCGACATTTTACTGCGAGTGTTTTAGTCTAGGTCTTTAATCAGCTGGATCAGTGGGTCGAGGCGCTTAGGAGGGGAGAGGAATTAGAGGATTGGCTTGATTGATATTTATACATATGTGTTTTTAAATTAGATAGAAAGGTTCGCAAGGTTAGGGTATAGGATAATAATGTCTGCTATTATAATTTTATTGTAATTAACAAACGTTAACCCGAACTTGCCTGCTCTGGCATGTGCGCGGTGAGCCACCAAACCACCGGAGCTTCCCGCTTTGAGTCTTTCCACCTTCGCTGTACGCCCACCAGACCTCTATATACACTAGCAGCAACTCAATCCCTTCATTCCGAATTCTGCGAAGGTATCACTATACTGCACGAGTCGCGATGCCATCAGATTCTCCAGCAGGGATAGCGGACTTGAACTTCGAGGCATTCCATGGCTCGCACGCCGGCAGACTCAATGATCTTGCGTATGAGGGGCTATACTCTCGAGAGCATGTAGAATATGGCAGCTTGTAAGCCAACAACTAGTCAAATTGCAAATGCATATTGCTAACCGTGAATAGCCTATTCGAATTCAACAAGTTGCCAAAAGAATTGCGCTCAAAGATCCTAGAGTACTTCCCCGAACCGTTTCGAAAGTCTGCTTGCAGATGGTTCCATCCCCCTATGCGAACACGGCTATTATACGTATTAATAAGTAAGTGCAAACGACGAATCAACGACGGACTTGGGCGTCCAGGCAAATACAAGGTTGCACTGGATGCGTCCGAGCTCTATAAAGACAGCGACCTCCTCGACGATTATAAAGGGAGACAACAAGCAGTGGGGGAGGAGTTTAGCGGGGTCGATTCTTATAATAGTGACGCTAGGCCACAACTAGAGGAATTAAGTAAAGTATTGCTCCACCTTCAAGATATCCGGAGCCTCGCACTTATATCACGCCGTATACGACAAGAGATTGCTAAATTGTGTTTAGAGGAATTTTGTTTTGCAGATCTCTATAGGAGACTTTTTTGCAACTTTAAAATTCCTTTAGCATCGCAAGAACAAGCTTCAGTTACCACTCAGTATTTTCATAAATTTCCAGGGTGACTTACAAAAGGGTTTAAACCTGGAATCGGAACCTACCTGTGAAAACACAGAGCATCTTGACAGTAATCTATACCCTCTAGCCCGCCATTTTCAGGGCAGTTGCAATCTAGCATTCACATTTGGCATTCTTAAGTTATAGGGCTATTTGCGCACGGATTTTCGGATTCGGTATTTCAACCTCTGGATCTCAATAACCGTTAAAGAAGCTAAAAGTCTCTTAAGAGAGGAATCTTCTAGAGCTTAGGTCACTGATTTCAGGCTACTCCCCGTCGAGGATGCGATGTGCCTCAGGGTTAGCAGTCCCAATGACTATAATGAGGCCCGCCTAAAGCATATACAGACTCTAACAATACTTCTTCTCATGCCAAATAGCATTCGGAAGCTGTTAGAGGCAAAAATGGTAGTCTGGTAGAGACTGAGGATTACGGCCTTATCGATTCTTGGGTACTAGCGGAAATGGCAACCTGGAGAGATAGGGAGGCTCTATGGATGCCGTCTCGGTCATAGAACACCCAGCACGTTTATTACTTTACATGAAATCCAGACGATTCAGCCACATGCAGCATTTGTTTATTTTTGGGGTCACTATACCAAAGTGCGGGGATGAATAGAAGAGCTAGCAGATAGGGATTGAAGATGTGTGGACGAGCATTGAGGAATTTGTGTAGTAGAAGGAGGAGTAGGTAGGAAATTCAGACAGCGGGGAGGAGGAGGAGGAGGAGGAGGAATCAGATGAAGAAATTGAATGGGCCGGATTCAGCAGCAGATTTTGCGGTTGTGGATTGCATTATTCAACCAGTCATGGAGCTAATACGCTTGCCACGCAGAGAAAGAAGTCATGGCTTACTTTTTATGGAAGCATACGATGCTTACAGGAAGGAGTCACATTCGATTCAGGTGAGGATGAAGATTTAGGAGAGAGAAGTGTGAAGCTGAATGCGCTAGAAAAGTCGAAACCAGCAGTGTTACGAATCAAGAAGATGTCTATGTAACTACGAAGCCTTGTTCTGACTGTGAGGACTTCCAGAAGCGACGTGACTGGCATTGCTGTCGACCTTATTTTTCTCCCCTCGAAGAAGCCCCAACAGGAGGGCGGTGGGAAGCTGTGAACGTGTAGATGCAGAAATCTAGTACGAAGAGGGCCTACTAGCAAATGTTAGGAAAGGGTAAGTGGAAAGGGCAGGAATAAGACACTTACAGATAGTCCGATGTTGGACGAAAGTCAGGTGGAGAAGAGGGCATTGGTGACGATGAAGGCTGTTCTGGGTAGTAGTTGTCTAATTCTGCGTATTCTTCCTCCCCCTCCTCATCCGCCTCATGAGCATCTGTCGCCCACTGTGCCCATAGAGACGGGCCAAACATGGCTACGTTAGCTGTCATAACTTCGCTACCGCCTCTTCCTATGTTCTCTGTCCATTCGACTCGGAAAGGATCAGACAGCTTCAGCCAACCATTATAGCCAAGAACGCGATATATAGCGACACATTCGACTTCAGTAATAGCGATCGCGTATCTGCATTTCCGCTTGCGCATATAATAATTAATCTGAGCCAAAACTTGCCAGAAGTCGATACGGTTTTTTAGAGACAAAAACTTCCAACAATTACAACTCTAAGAAATTAACTCATATAATACAGTTCTTAAGCACTTGCTTATTAAAGGAAAAAGATTAAAACAATATATATATATATATATTTAAACAGTTATATAGCCAAAGAGTCTATAGTACTCTTGTACAATATCTATTGTAACAATATATAATGTAATAAATGATATTAATATTCAGAATTCTATATCAAGTCTGATTTGAAAAGTGTTTTTCATTAAAAGCTTTTGTATAAGTATCTAGTAGAGGATTAACTTTTGTTTCTCACATTTTCAACTAATCAAAATCATTATCAAATTGACTACCTCATAGATAACTTTAATAAGTATCTTGCAGAATATTGCACAATAACGCAATGGTAAAATACAACTTGGTTTACTGATTCATATAAGTGGGCTTAAACCGAGCCAATAAAATAAGGCAAGCAAAATAGTCAGGTGATCGCCTACATCTCAAACTGCTGCCTGCACTCTTCTCAGGTTATACCTACCACAAAGCAGTCTGCCGTCAAAAAGCCTAGTAGCAGGGCATATAGGGTGCCAAGTTTGTCATTCAAAACATAATTACAGTGCTGGAGGATGGATCCATCTAGAGACACTGCCTTTGGAGAGCTTGTTCCACACTCTTGCGAATATTGTCAAAAGATAGACATCAACTACGGCATACCCACAACAAAACAATTATTCAGATATGAAGAGGTCTGCGAAGCCGTATCATACGGATGTGATCTCTTTCGTGAACGGCAAAGCAAAGTTCCCTTACAGCGGATAAATCTGAATCAGCAATTATTACTCGAGATATATTTCGAGTGGACCGACTGCATCCAACGTATGCACTTTCAGTGGTTAGACGACAAAGAAAAACCATTCGATGACGATAATGGTGATTGGCTTCCACTGTTCGCTTTGAAAGGTATTTTACTCTGCGTAACCCCTCATTGCTTCGACGCACACCTCTAACACTTTGTTAGGTAGCGCAGCTGCTCCTTTCGTCAAAACACGACCGTTAAACAAGGAGCCCTCATCGAACAATACCTATTACCAAGTGAATCGTTGGCTACAGGGTTGCTTAAATCATCATCGGAAATGCAAGGAAGCAGCAATGTCACACTCCTCTGGGTTTACGCCGACTCGCCTCATCAGTGTTGGCAGTAAAGATTCCGTTTTGGTCTACATCCAAGAAACGAGCAAGAAAGAATTGCAACCCTACTCTGCACTGACTTACTGCTGGGGCGGGGATCAGAAGATCAAAACGACTAGAGTCACAATACAGGAGGGACGGCGCGAGATCCAATTTACCGAACTTCCAAGAACTATCCAAAATGCAATAGAAATAACGCGAGAGCTTGGCATACCGTATCTCTGGGTAGATTCTCTCTGCATTGTGCAAGATGACGCGGAAGATGCAAGGAGAGAAATAGCAAAAATGGCGTACGTTTATATGGGCGCTATTGTTACTATTTCAGCAGCCACGGCCAACCACAGTGGTAAAGGCTTTTTGCAGAAGCGCAACCTATCAGGATGTTATGTTGCTATGTATGAGCTGCCTTTTCGTGGTCCGAAGGACGTATTTGGGTCGATATTTAGCTCCGAAGGGTCAATCAACAGCTCTGATGACGAAGAAGTTGATTTAAGAGCTTGGACGATGCAGGAGCACATGTTACCTCTTCGGCTCTTAAGATATGGCAGCAGGCAGGTAGAGTGGAAATGTTTGCGGGAGCACCGCACTGATGGAGGTACTGTGTACGACGAATTTCCCCCGGATGACACCTATTTTCACGGATCTCCCTTTCAAGCAAACTTTAAACGCCCTGCGGTAGGAGAATCCGGCGTATTCGACATCAATGGGACGCTGGATAACTGGGTCTATTTTGTTAAAAAATTCTCCCTACTTCTTATGTGAGGGCGGTGTTTTGGTAAAACACCAAAACCTGGGTGCTATGATTAGGCCAAGTACTACTGACTAAGACAGTTTTTAATAAGATACTATTTGGTAAAATACCAGTTTTCCTATACTACTATTTTATTCCAAATTCGATTCTCTTTGTATATAAACATAATATTTTCATATAATCTAATATACTAAGTAGTTATATACCATATCTACAAGTCCTATATTATTCCTGGGTGCTTAAGCTAAGAGTATTACTTATAAACAAAATTATACCGACTTTCTAGTAAAGTACTTAAGACTATAGTTCAGTTCTTAAGCAGCTATAGTCTAAGAATAGTTAAAGAACTAAGAAAGTATAAGCCTTATATTAGAGATTAATATTAAGTAATTAAGTACTTAGCTTATTATAATAGCTTTTACTGTTTATAACCAAAGTACTAGTATAGTACTTATCATTTCCATAAAATAAAAAAATATATATCTTTAGTCTATTAAATTAAAACTATAGTCTATAAAAAGA
>Ga0182030_10013094_pt1 | contig 16544 bp, 15 predicted proteins | sample 812S3MmetaG_FD_121299 | JGI IMG/M metagenome (GOLD analysis project Ga0182030, IMG submission 121299) | Permafrost microbial communities from Stordalen Mire, Sweden - 812S3M metaG (Illumina Assembly) | ecosystem: Environmental > Terrestrial > Soil > Wetlands > Permafrost | place: Sweden...
AAAACCGCACCGACCCCGATACCATCGTGACCGACTGAGTTATCATTACCGCCGAGCACTTCACCACGCTCCAGACCGGTCACGATAAATCGGAAACGCCGGTCACCATCATCGGAATACACACCTCGGTTGCATCTTGGTTTTTTCTCGACGCGAACGGGCACCGCGAACAAGTGCAAATCAAAAGCCGGTTGCGCTTCGACAATCTCGAAGCGATAGCGGATGCGGCTATAGCGGGCGCGGGCGTCACGTGGCTACCGGCATTTCTTGTAGCAAGGTACGTGGGAGAGGGAAGTCTCATCGAACTAACCTTAGGCAAGCGCAGATTCGGTGTAGATGTTTATGCCATGTGGCCTCAGGCGCGACACTTGCCGTCGAAATTGCGCGTGGCTATCGACGCTCTTGCCATAGGCATTCCCAAAATTCTCGCTATAGCGAACGAGCGCGTACCTGAGAAATAGCCACGAAGAGGGCATTTCTCAGGGCCCTGCGGCGAGAGCTGTCTGCCATCGATGTCGCGGACTTGCCACGCTGCCTCAGGATCCTGAGCGGCCGTTTTGGCGAAGGCAATATTGTTCGATCAACGGCCGGGTTGGGCCGCTCAGAGACCTACGAGTGAAGGGCTTGAGCCGGGCCTTCGCGCACCGATGTATCCCTACGTTGCCCCACATACCACGAAAATTCACACGCTAATCACACTTGGCATCAGCATCCACAGGAAACCGCTTGTTTTATAGTTTCGGCAGCACCTTCCGTGTGGGTTCGATTCCCATCGCCCGCTCCACTCTTTAGGCAACGCCAGCCCACGAAGGGCTACAAGATTGGGGTCAACACGTTGATCCTGTGGGAAAGTATTGGGAATACGCGTCGATTTGGGGGTGTCCCTCATATCCTGCGGTATCCCTACGTTGCCCCAGCATTCACACGTACAGTCACACGCAGCAGTTCCCAGAAATAATCTGTGTGATTCCCTCGCGCTCTTCGTAGCGAGAGCGATCGCAGGCGGCTGGACTCGACTCTTTGCTGACAATGATCGCGGCAGCTTTCAAGCAGATCAACTGCCAGTGCTTCCGCAGTGAGGTGGCCTCGGCGCCATCGGACAGAAGAGTCCCGAGTCATTCTGCCAATCTCATTTTTCGCAAGAATGCGTTATATCGAGGGTCGCCTATCAAGTTCCTCAGAATCGGGTCTCCTATGATATCGGTCAGATTTGTATCGTGTTGCAAGTAGGCGCGATCGAGCCACGCAAACGCGCGATCATTCTCCCCACGGTATGCATACACCCAGGCGATGCCGCTCGGATCTTTGGGGTGCAGTAGGAGATTCTGCAAAGCATCATCTGAATCCATCCTTCGACCCGATCCGTAGAAAGCCAGCGCAGAATCGTAATAGTGCGGACCCTTTTCTTGCTCGATCCGAGCCAGGGCTGCGTTCCAATCACCGCGGGCGATGAGGAGATCGACAATATAGTGATCACCAATCAGTTCCGGGTTGAGTTCGTGTGCTTTGCGCCATGCAACCGCCGCATCGGAGTACCGGGCGGTGCGGTAGTTTAGTCTGGCGATCTGCTCGTAATTCAGTGGCTCGAGAGGGTCCTTTTGAACCGCCTCTTTAGCCAACGTCAGCCCCGCGTCAAAGTGCCCCAGGGCGCCGGCGACGTACGAGGCCCATCGATATGCGTCTCCGTTGCCGGGATCGAGTTCTATCGCTCGCTTTATGTCCACCTCAGCGGCACGCCAATTCCAATCGAACATGTAACGAACTCGCCCCATCGAGAGGTGCGCCGCAGGCAGTTGCGGATTGAGCCCGAGCGCCTGCTGGGCTGCCCCGCGAGCCGCCTCGATCGTCTCACTCAAGGGCAGATAGCCACCATTCCACTGTCGAACGCGGACCTTCGCGATATCAGCCCAAGCCGCCGCGAACGACGGATCGAGCTTAACAGCCTGATTGAGATAACCGAGGGCGGTCTCGTAACCTGTCTTGGTGCCGAGTTGGAACACGGAGCGGGCCTGAAGATAAAGAATGTAGGCGTCCGAGTTGCCCGTTCGTGCAGTCTGCTGCGGTCCGCTATCGAGCGTCACTCGCAGCGCCTTCGCGACCTCCGCACATATTTCATCCTGAACCTTGAATAAATCTCCGACGTTGCGATCGTAGGTTTCGGACCAGAGGTGATAGCCGGTATCGGCGCGAATGAGCTGCGCAGTGACGCGTACCCGGTTGCCCGACCGTCGGACGCTGCCCTCCAAAACATGCCCGACTTTCAACGCCGTGGCGATATCGGCAAGGGCGATTTGCTTGCCCTTGAAATAGAACGACGATGTTCGTCCCGGAACATAAAATCCAGGGGTCTTCGCCAGCAGGTCCAGCAGTTCCTCAGCAATGCCGTCAGCGAAATACTCCTGGTCCTTCTTTTCGCTCATGTCAACGAATGGCAAGACCGCGACCGATTTCTCTGGGATTGTTGCCGTTGGCGCCGATGCTGAGGTCGAGACCATAGGTGCCTTCGCGGCGGACCTACGGCCAAAGGGCCGAAGCCGGTCAGCTGCGAAACCTGCGATAATCAAGCCGACGAGAGTCACGGCGATCGCCGTACGCTTTTGCGACCGTCCGGCGGACGCTGCCGGTACTGGAGCACGCAAAGTTGACGCACCTGCTGGCATCGCTGCTGGAGTTCTTATGGCGATCTGTACGGCGGCAATGAGCCGGGGCATCACGCGCGCAATATCGCCCGTACTTGCGTCCAACCAGTGCGATGTGTTCAAAAAATACTCAAAGTCTGCGGGTAGCGGCAGCTGATCTATCCGCAGCGATATGATCGGACGGCGCTTTGATGCGGCGCGCTCCACTTCTCTCAGAACGTGCGGGGAAGACACCGCATTCTGCGACAAGATCAACACGATAGCCTTGGCGGCATCGATGGCGTGAATAATTTGACCGGCATAGGATGCGCCCGGCGTTACGTCCCTGGGCGCAATCCAGCAGGTCGTGCCGTTCTGCTCCATAGCCTCACAGGCGGTCTCGGCGACGGCACTGTTTGGCGATGCGTAGCTTATAAATACGTCGGGTGTGCTGCCATGCGTGCCAGTCGCCTTCTCTTCGCCGCCGCCTTCAGCCACGTCGATCTCCCTCCGAGACTTACCTCATGTTGGCAGAAGATCCCCGCGTATATCAAAGTTTACTGGGATACAATGAAAATCCAGGCCGAATGTCCCCATGGATAAACCAGAATGCAGGCTGGACAATCCGGAGCTGGGCCGGTCAGAGACCCACGACTGAAAGGCTCGAGGATGGAATCTCGCATATCGCTGTATCCCTACGTAACCTTACGTGGCCGCACATACCTCGAAAATTCACACGCTAATCACACTTGGCATCCGCCATCGCACAATGCCGCTTATTTTCAAGGTTCGGAACTGCCTTCCCCGTGGGTTCGATTCCCATCGCCCGCTCCACCTCCGTGACCTCAAGCGAGGGTTCGTCGCGCCAACTATCAGCGAGATGTCCACGCCATCTATAAAAGCGGGGCATGCCTTGCGCGTCTGGCACTCTTGAAGTCAGAGGCGCATTTCCGCCGTGATGGCGTCGTAGGGCGCAGAAACGCTGCCGTCCTCCCGGCGCAGTAATCCGGACGCAGTCAATGTCTCGACGTCCTCGTGTACACGTTTGTAATCGCGGCCAAGGCGCTCCGCCAATGCCTTCACAGAAGGCGCCGGGGATTCATGGACCGCGCGCAGCAGCTCTAGGCGCTTTGGAGAAAGCGCGTTCAGCATTGCCGCCAGATCGGGAAAAGTGAGGTGCCTCTCTCGCACCTTCTCCCCGTGCTCGAGCCGGCCATGCGTTCACGAAACGCTGACCCATCTCGTCCAGAGTTCCCACGTTGACTTTTACGCGCTTGCTCATTGTTCACCTCGCTGGCGACGCACATCTGTCAAAAAATCCCGAAGGCGCTCACCCGTGCGGTTCTCCGCAACCCTGGACGCTTTCCTGCTGCCTTAATGTTCCAACTTGCGGTGCAGGAGTCCGCCTCTTTAAGGAGCCAATCTAACGGGCATCTCGCGGAATGCGCCAGCTGTCCTTAGCAGAGGTTGAACGAGAACGCTCTAGCGAAGTTTTCGTGCCTCAATATTGCGTAACCAATAGTGAAGGAGGACGCAAACTATTCCAATCAGTGTCAAGGCATAGGTTATCGGCGTGGATTCCCGATTTACGGAGCGGGTAACTGCTCCCACGCCCCACAATAGAAAGCCTACGTATAGGAGTATCCCTGAAAGCGGCTTCCTCATGTCTTGCTCCTTGCGTCATTTACAGAAATGCAACGAATGCCGCGATCTCCGCCACCCCGATGGCGGCACCCGAAACGTATGATTAAGCGGGGTACTCGAACGGAGCCAAAGCAAACCAAATGCGGGGATAATCATTGCACCCCAACCCATCAGCCCATACCGAAACTTTAAGTGCTGACGGATCGTCATGCGCGGCATCCTTCCCCATGGAGTGCCACATAAATATAGACCGCCTAGATCCTTCGGGCAACAGACCCGAATACCAATCGCCGGCCGGTCAGGGACGTACGGACGGAAGGTATGAACCCGGGATCCCGCTTACCGAGGAATGCCTTCGTGTCCAAAGATCCACGAAAATTCACATGCCGTTCGTGCTTGGAACTCGTCGCGCGGCGTTGCAAAACTCGGCAAAGCATTCGCCTTCGAGATGATTTTCCAAAAAATCTTCCCCGTCGCGATCCGTTTCCACCCTTCGGGTCGTCCTTAGTATGTCCGAAACAGAAGGAGATATGACATGTCCGACGGGTCCGTTATTTTGATCAATCTGCTGAAGGTCAAACCCGGTAAGCAGGATGCGCTGATCGCGCTCTTGAAGCAGAACACCGACATGGTTGTCCGCACGCTCCACGGCTGGAGGTCGACCCAACTGATCGCGGCAAAGGACGGCGCGGGCGTCGTTATCTACTCCGAGTGGGCGACCCCCTCAGCCATCGAGGCGATGCGCAGCGATCCGCGAATGAAAGCCTATTTCCCAAAGATCATTGAGCTGGCGAGCTTGGACTCGATCGAAGGCTCGGCGGTGTTGAGCGAAACCCGCCGAGGGTGACGCCGGATGACTCGGCGGCCGAGGGGGCAACAGGGTGGCGAAATGGCGGGCGGCTGCTTATACAGGTCGTAAAGTCAGACGAAGAGGGCTCCGCGATGTCAGCAATCAAAGCAGCTTTTGTCCTGGTCCACGGCGGTCGGCACAACCATTCGGTGTGGGACAGAGTTACGCCAATACTTGAAGCCAACGGCTTCTCGGCTTTGACACTCGACGTTCCCGGGGCGGGGGCAAATGCGATAGCACCAACATCGCTTAGGTGTAGCCCGTTCAACCCCGCCGCGTTCGCCGCCGAAAGGTCACCCACCGGCCATTACATCCGCTGCACACAGGATCGCGCAATTCCGTTGACCGGTCAGGATCACATGATTGCGACGGTTGACAGTGCCATCGGCGGCAAGACAACTACCCACACATTGGAAAGCAGCCACTCGCCATTCCTATCACAACCGGCCACGCTGTCGAAGATGCTCATCGACATTTGCGTCCAATCCTTGGCGGAACAGAGCGCGCAAGCGCCGTAGGTCTCGACACATGAACACGGACGAATTCGAGGATCATCTGAAAGCGCTGCGGCCGCGCCTGCATCGTTACTGCGCGCGCATGACGGGATCGGCGGTCACTGGCGAGGATGTATTGCAGGATACCCTCGTCAAGGCCCTTCATGCGCGAACCCAAGGCGCCGCGGTGGATAATCTCGAGGGCTGGCTGTTCCGCATCGCCCACAACGCGAGCCTCGATTTCCTGCGCGACCGGTCCCGGAACACGGTCGTTCCGCTCACCGAAGACCTCGAAGCGATGCCGATACCCGAGGTGGACATCGTCGCGATCAGCTTTCGGACGTTTCTGCTGCTGCCTGAACTTCAGCGCTGCGCGGTGATCCTCAAGGATGTTCTGGGTCATTCGGTCGACGGGATCGCAAGCATCGCCGATTGCTCGCAGGCAGCCGCCAAATCGGCGCTTCAGCGCGGGCGAGCTGCGCTGCGGCGACTCGCGCAGGCGCCCGAAGACACGCGGCTGCCACTGATGTCCGATTCGGACCGGCGGAAGATCATTGCTTATGTCCATCTATTTCGGAGGCGCGATTTCGACGCAATCCGCGCCATGCTCGCCGATGACGTGAAGCTCGATCTGGTGAACCGGCTCCAACTGGATGGACGCGACAAGATTGGCCGCTATTTCACGCGCTATGCGGAGGAGACGAAATGGCGGTTTGCCCTCGGCGCGGTTGAAGGACAGCCGGCCATGCTGGTCTTCGACAGCACTGGCCCGATGGAAGGACCTGCGCATTTTGTCCTGATCAACTGGTCGGAAAGCCGGATCATCGAGATCCGAGATTTCTTGTTCGCTCCTTATGTGCTTGAAGCCCTAGATTGGGTGCGGTTGGGGTATGTTCGACAACGCACAGACATTTAGCTTCGGCATGGACATGCTCATTGGTCCGAGTCCGTTGATGGCATTGGGTCCGGAACGTTCTTGCCAAGAGGGTCATGAACATGGATAGAGTGATTACACGGCGTGCGCTGGTGAAGGGCAGCCTCATTGCTGGCGCGCTGGTTCCGGTTGCAGGCCTCTTTATCAGTGGCGCCGCTTATGCCGACTTGCCGGCACTTGATCCGAGTGATCCGGCCGCGAGAGGGCGCGATTACGTTATAAAATCGGCGAAGTCCGATGCCTATTGCGGCAATTGTTCGCTGTATAAGAAGACGGGAGATTCGATGGGCTCCTGCGCTCTCTTCGCGGGAAAGAGCGTAGCGTTCGCCGGGTGGTGCAGCGGGTGGGTGAAGATCGGAGCCCCTTGATGTGATTTTCTCGAGAAACCCAGCTGCGGTCTCGCCATTCGCTGAGTCTTTAGGGTCCCGGCGAATAGATCGGCATCGACCACGTTAAGTCACATTCAGTGTTCCGGATGAGGCCCAATCAGCGAGCGCGGCCGGTTGCGGTTTACTGACGGGAACGGGTAGGTGTACGTGGGAACGCTATCGGAAATTCCTGGCGGTGGGTCTGTGGCCGTGTTCGTCAAGGCGGGCGATGCAGTGAAGCTGGTGAATACGCCAGGCACGCAGACCGTGGATACATGGTGTATCTCGGCCCGGGACGTGACCGAATATCTCTCTGTTGAGCACACCCGAAGGATGTTATCGCGATTATTCCCGAGAGAAGGGGATTCACTGTATAGCAACCGGCGAAATGTGCTTTTGACGATGGAGCGCGACACGTCCGGCTGCAACCACGACATGTTGATTGCCTGTTGCGATCATTGGCTTTACGACTTCTACCGTTGTGCGCCGGGTCACCGAAACTGTCGGGACAATTTTTTCGAGGCGCTTTCGCGGCTCAATGTTCGCCCCGAGGTCGTTCCGAATCCAATAAACTTCTGGATGAATGTCTCCCTTGAAGCTAACGAGCGCATCGATCTCCGCGAGCCCGCTAGCCGAGCCGGTGACTTCTTGGTGTTGCGTGCCCGGATGGATTGCTTTTTCGTATTTTCGGCGTGCCCTATGGACATTACACCTGTTAACGGCGCAGGCGGTACGCCACGCGGCGTGCACTACGAACTACTGGAGTAGTCCGCGCTGAGCTCGAGCGCAACCGCAGGCTGTCGATACCCGTCCCAAAGCGCTGGTTATTCGCGAGCAAGCAAGGGACAGCCTGGTGGCGCTGCCGCTCTCTTCGCCGCGAGGATACCTGTACGATATTTTTCGAGATAGTGCGCGATCGTCTCGACGCGAATCTTTACGGAGCCCGCAGGCTTGGTGGAATCCAAGTCCTGGAAAGAGAAGAACAGCGTTCCCGATTGCTCGACGATTTGCTGCACCGGCGAGTAAGTGGGTTGATCCATCCCGCACTCATAGCTCGAGAGGCGGACCACACAGGCGATCCAGGGCATCCGCGCGGCGAACTTGGCTGCCCAGAGGATCTCGTTGGTGTTGGCGCTGTACGAGGACGGCCAGACATCGGCGATGTCGAGCGGCGACTTGATATGTCCGGCGTCGATATCCGCGCGGAACATCCACTCGAGGATATCCGGATCCGTCGGCAGGAATTGTGCCCATAGAATCGGATACCCGTAAGCCTGCAAATCCACTTCGATTTCGTGTCCGATGCCGGGATCCATGTGGTAGGGGCGCGCCAACACGAGGATGCAGGCACTGTCGGTGTCTGCGCACTGCGCCAATGTCGCCCGTGCCGTCGCGCGGAGATTGGCGCCGAAGGAGTCGAGCGCGTCATATCCCGCCTTTACCGCATGCTGTGTTTGCTTGAGTGTGAGGCCGGGCAAAACGTCGCGCAGGCTGCTGTAGAGCTGCTTTGGCACGAGCGGGGCGTCGCCCAGCGAAACCATCGGCGACACATGACGGACGCCGTGCTGCGCAAAGACATCCTTCTCCTTGAGAAAGCCCGCTTTGATGTTTTCGGGCGCCGCCGTGACACGCGGGCACGCGAGCGAGGCGACCACGTGCCCGTTCAAGTACGACGGCAGCGAGTAGATCATGGGCGAGAACAGCACGTCGATCTTATGGCGCCGGTCGCGCGCGAGGAGCTCGCCGTAGTGGCCGTTGATGCACTTCACCGGGTAGCAGCAGTCGACGGTGCCGCGTCCCCTGCCGAACCGGCGCGCCTGATCCTCCGAGCTGTCGGAAGAAAATTCGAGCTGGCGTGCATCCACGCCGAGTGCGCCGAAGAATCCGATCCAGAATTGGTGCGTTGACCAAAGATTGAGAACGCGGGGTATGCCAATACGCAGCTCGGCGCGCGGCTTCGACTCCGCCTCACGAGACGAGTTTGGAGCGGCGGAAGGCGCTTTCGCGAACCATTTCAGCAGTGTTTGGGTGGGCATCCCGGATAATCTCCAGATTCTTCTTCACGACCCGCATCTCGTTCACATCTTCCAGCAGTCCCTTGGGACAGGAACTGCCGCTGATGACGCGTTCCCAGCCGACGGTGAGCGGGACCTTGCTCCACGGGCGCCCCTTGCCGTCCGGCAGACGCACATCGATGAAGGTGCGCTTGCAGCTTACGGGACACCAGGTGCACGTCGTATCCTCATTGGTGGTGCTCGTATATTCGAGCGCATCGATCACGTCGTACCCGCGAAAGCGCGTCGAAGTACCCGGCTTCACCATGTCGCCGGCACACAGCGCGGCGCCGATCGCACCCGCCTCACCGGAGTAGGGATGCACCACGATCTCGGCGTCGTGCACCTTCGCACGGATGAAGTCCACCTGGGCTTTGACGACCGCGAGGTTGCGGTGTGTGCCGCCCTGCAAGATGAACTTGCGCCCCGCCGCAGCGAGGTTTTGCAGTTGCCCGGCATAGACCCACACGTTGAGCGGTAGAACGGCGGCGAGCCCCGCCATGATCTCGTCGGCCGACCAGCCCTTGCGCTGCTGGTTGACGATATCCGACTGAAGGAACACGCCGCAGCCCATGGCAAGCGCCGGCACTGCCCGGGCCTTGAGCGCGTGCTCGGCGTAGCGCTCGAGCGGCACAGAGTAGCGCTCGGCGACACCCTGGAGAAACGCGCCGTTGCCCGACGAGCACTGTGAGTTCAAGCGAAAATCCGCGACCGTGCCCTGGCGCAGGATCATGATCTTCACGTCGCAGCCGCCGACGTCGCAAATCACGTCCGCGTCCGCGAAGTAATGCAGGGCCGCGGTGGCGTGCGCCACAGTTTCGACGATTCCGAGATCGGCACCGATCACATCTTTGAGCAGATCCTTGCCGTAGCCGGTCACAGCGAGCGCAGCGACTTCCCCGAAGCCTGCCCGACGCAGCTGGCGAAAAACCGCCTTTGCATCCTCAATCGGATTTCCGTTGGACTGCGCGTAGCAGCTGAAAAGCAGCTCGCGTTCGGACGAGAGCACCACCGCTTTCGCCGTGGTGCTGCCGAAGTCGCAGCCAATCAACACCGCCGAGGACGACGACTTCCGGCTCGCTTGCTTCCCGGGGCTCGAATATTGGGCAATGAAGCTGTCCAATTCGTGCTGATCCTTCGCCAGGCCCTTGGCACCCTCTTTCGCCTTCGTTACCCACTGCCCCTGCTCGATCCACCAGGCAAGTTTCTCCCGACCGGTAAAGACTCCGACGCCGGGCTCGGCTGCGGCAATCTCAATGCAGCCGAGGCATGCGTAATACACCGCTTCCTTCGGCACCTTGATCGCGGTCGCTGGATCGGCATCGATGTTCCTTTCCTTCCAGAGCTTGCCCAACTGATGACGCCACGCCTCCTGCAGTCCCCTGAAAAACAAGTTCGGGCCGCCCAGCAGCAAGACACCCGGCATCGGCGTGTTGCCCTTGGTGAGGGTGCTGAGGTTTTGGTAGACCACGGCTTCGTAGAGGCTCGCGACGATCTCGTCTACCGGCACGCCGGATTTGATGAGCGTGTTCGAGTCACTCTCGGCGAAAATCCCGCATTTGGAGCTGATTCGGTGCAGGGTGTAGCCGGCATACCCTGCCTGCGCCAGTCTCTCCGGAGATACTTGCAGCTTGCGCGCGGTCTTCTCGATGAACGTGCCCGTGCCGCCGCTGCACGCAGACTGCATATACACCTGCTTCGACTTGCCCACGCCGCTGGGCGCGAAGAACAGCGTCTTCATGTCCTCGCCACCGATCTCGGAGACGAAATTCACGTCAGGGTGTAGCCGCTCGACGGCTGCGGACACTGCAACGACCTCTTGTACCATTTTCGCTCCGATGAGCGGGGCAAGCAGACCGGCTCCCGAACCGGTCATGAAGACTCGATCACGTCCGGGTGTCAGGCCACAGTCGGACTCCATGCGGACCAGGAACTCGAGCACCATTTCGGCCTGCTTGGTGTCGTGGCGCATGTAGTCCTGCCAGCGGATCGAGCCGTTTTCCACCACCGACGCTTTGATGGTGGTGGAGCCCACGTCGAGGCCAACGGTCAGCATTGGGCAAGGTGCAGCGCGTAGTTGGCCGCCGTGCCGACCGCGCCGTTGCGCGGCACGCGATAGGTGGCGCGACGCATCTCAGATGTCTCGCGCTCCTTCAATTGATCCGCGGTGCGTCCGATACGCGCCAACACCTCTTCGTATTCGTCCTGCGCGCGCTTCTTTGCTTCGGTCAGGATCATCTGGCAGCGGGAGAGCGCGTGCACTTCGGCGTCGCCTTTGATCTCGAGCGGAGCGTACAGCAGATCGGGATGCTTTCCGGTCACGGCCGCCATCGCGCCGACGCTCATCGTGTTCGGCATGCAAGAGTAGGGGGAGAGCTCGCAGATCATGTGAGCCTTCTTCTTTTGGTGGGCCCAAAGGGCCTTGCCGACCAGCATGTCGCCTTCGCCTCCGTTCAGGCGGCTGTGGTAGTAGGGCTTGGCGAGATCGCGTAACTCGGATTGATGGGGCAGTTCGTGCGGAACGCCACCGAGCGCGCGTCTGAGGCGTCCATACGTCCAGCGCAGCAGTCCCTGCGCCGCGTGAATCCCCTTCGATTTCAGATAGGAGCCGCGGTTGATGCCGATGTGGTCCTCGAATTCCTGGGCCGCCATGCGCATCAGATAATCGAACCACACGGTAATGACCGCCGGATAGACCTCGGCGCCCTCTGCCTCCAACCAACGGTGAATGTTGTAGTTCGGGTCGCCTTCCACGGTTTGCAGATAAAACTCGCCGGTGATCTTCACCGTTGGTTTCACGCGCAGGCGGTCGACTTGAACCTCGTCGAAGCGCCGCCGCACCTCCCGCATGGCATTCACGAAGTAGGGCGTGGCAAGGTGCCAAGCCAGGGAGCCCCATTTCCTGCCGCGCCGCGGGCGATGAAGCAGCGCCTGATACAGAATTTCGATGCCATCTCTCGCGGCGCGGGCGGTTTCGCCCGGCCTCTCCTCATACGGGCGGATCTGGTATTCCAGGTCCTGAACGACATCGGCGAGGACGACCGCCCACGCGGCGCCGAGCGTGAACGGCAGATTGAGATCGAGGCCGCCACCGGCCGCAGCCCCTTGGTCGAGGCCCTCTTGGCCGATGAGAAACATGCGGAACGCGCGCATCCCCGCGTTGCGCAGTGCAAGCTCATAGCTTTGGTGGTACTGACCGAAGCGGCAGGCGCCGCAGGATCCCGCTGTGAGGTAGACGAAGTTCCTCGAGACTTGCTCGGCGCCAATCCGGTTCGCTTCGCGACGCAAGACGTTGACGAGGTTGCCGGCCGTGAAGCTGGTGGGACAGCATTGGCCGATGTCGGCGACCTCGCGGCCGGTGAGCAGGTCTTCGCGCGTCGCCGTCGGCATGATCTGGGCCCGGTAGCCGAGATTCTCCATGGCACCTTGCATCACCCGCTCTGCGCGCCAGTGGAGATTTCCGAAAAGAATGGTGACGCTGTCTCGCTCTGCACGGGTAAAGGGCTGCGGCTTGTAAGCGCGATAAGGCTCCGTGGCGCTGCGGGACGGGGGCGCGACGGCACGAGCTTTCGCGGATGCGGTGTCTCGAGCGACCACGACAGGGATATGGGCGAGACCGCGCCTGTGCGCAGCGGGCGGCGGTTCAGGTGGCATCGCTACTCCTCCGTGAATTCCGGTCGATTGTTTCGTAGAGTAGCCTCTCGGGGCGTACGGTGAGTAGAATTATTCGCACAAGAGTTCAGGGAGAAAGCCGCTTTGAGAACCTATAACGCAATCGGATACGCGATCATCCTCGTCTACGCGGCGGCGTGCCTGTATTTCGCCCCGGCCCATCTCGGTTCGTGGACGGGATTATTGATCGGCATGGCGTATCTCATCGTTTGCTGGTTTTTCGCGGGTTTGTATCTGTCTTGCGTCATTCACATGGGCATCGCCCACCGTGCGCTCGATTATAAGGAATGGTTCGTGAAGAGCCTGACGGTGGTGAACAACACCTTCGGGGTCTACATCAATCCCGTCACTTGGGTAAACCGGCATCGGCTTCACCATCGATTCGCGGATCATCCCGGAGATCCCAATAAGCTCTCGTCCGACGGCTTCTGGCGAACCCTGTATCTCTGCTTGATCCCCTACCAGACTGAGATCAATGTGGCCAACGACGCCATTCTCACGACCTGGCCATTTCGTCTCGTGGCGAATCCGATCTTCGCCATGGTGGCCCAGACACTCAGCTTCTTGCTTCTGTGGTGGTTGATGGGCGATCTGCGTTTTGCGGCCGTGCTCTGGGTTGGCACGCGCTTGTTTGCGTTGTGGGTCAACATGGTTCAGAACTACTGGACCCACGACCGCCGGTTCGGCTACCGCCGTTACGACGACGAGCGCGACAACGCGATGAACATCAGCGACTGGTTACCCGTTACCGCGACGTTCAGCGCCTGCCTGCAAAATAACCATCACCATTCCCCCAGTTTTTTGCGCCTGAGTCATGATGACTCGGAGTACGACCTGGGCTTCGCCGCCGTCAAGGTCATGAAGTCGCTCGGCTTGGTGCGTGCCACGACCAAGGGCGCGGAATTGCCCGAGGACATTCAGCTGAGGTCTGTCAGCTTCTAGCCGGCGCTATCTCGCTCGCCTTCGGGTCAACGGATAAAAAGCCTGTCCCCAAAATCCGGCCGGGATTTTCTCGTCGTGCAAACCGTAATTGTCCGGCCACTTGTCCTCGGGCAAGTAATGGGTTCCGAATATCTTGTCGATCCACGGAAAGTGAATGGCGAAGTTCTTGTCGATGGCCTCTGCCTGCGAGGTGTGATGCCAGTGATGGTATCGCGGCTGAATCAGCAGGGGTTCCAGCCACTTGATCGTGGGGCCGAAATTGCAATGCGCCCACGTGGCGTGAATGTTCACGAAAAACAGATAGGCCACGAGCATGTTGTGAGAAAACACGCACATCATGGGAATCAGGATGAACGCTCTCACGGCGACGTCGTCCACGATGTGGGAGCGTGAGCCGGCGAGCCAGTCCAGAGATTTGGAAGAATGGTGGATCGCGTGAAAGCGCCACATGAAGGGAACCTTGTGAAACGCGCGGTGAATGAAATATTCAGCCAGATCGGCAACCAGGACCGCCAGAAAGAATTGCACGATCAAGGGCAAATGGCCCATCGCGTTCGTGAGGAACGGGATGTTCAAGACGGAACTGAGTTGAGTAGCCGGCAGAAGGATCAGGAAGGTCGTGATCTGAATCGGCAAATGCGTGGAGAGGAAATACACGATGTCCGTCAGCCACTGACTTCGAAACACGCTCTGCTCCGGGTAAGCGGGCCAAATCACCTCAATGGGTGAAAAGATCAATGTCATCATCAGGATGTCGAGCAAGAACCAATCGAGACCGATTGCCGGACCATTGTGCAGATCCTGGTTGATCGGAACGCTGGCTCCGCCCAGAAGGCTCGCGAAGAGGGCAAACAGTATGCCGGTCAATGCCAGAACCTTCTTCCGGCGCAGCATTGCGGACGCAACACCGAAGAGGATCGCGCCCACGATGACCGCCTGGATCACCAGGCGCATGAGAGCCATCGGGTAATAGGGGCGCAGGTCGGGGGAAGACAACAGCTGGGGGAAATGCAGGCATGCAACCGCGCCGAATGAGAGCAGCCCGAAAAAGGCTGACAGGACGCCGCTCCACCAACCGGTTCCGAATCCGGCGGGGTCCTTGTCACCGAACAGCTCGTTGATTCGTTGTTCGAGCATCAGTATCCCATCGCTTGTCGGCCAGACCAGAAAGCTACTCCAATCCCAGCCGAAACACCCAATTCTTGGGCATAACTGGGATCTGGGTTCGATTCCCCATCGCCCGCTCCACTTTTTCGCTGGCCGGCGCGTCCCGACGTGGTCCCAAAACTCGATTAGCTCATCTTGATCTCGATGGTCTCGTCCCTCCGGCATCGGACCCACAAGGGTTCGGTGGGGGAGCGCAGCTATCGATCAACGAAGCGGATGCCGATCCGATGTGCAACCGGCGTTGAGACGGCGGTCTACGAGTGCGCCGGGCTGTGGCGGGAGCGGCTCGTCACTTGCCATACGACAAGGGCAGGGATGCCGAACAATATTTCGCGCATTCGTTTCGCCAGCGATAGGGCGATGGCCACATCGCTGCCGAGCCCGAGCAGTTGACCCACCTCGACCAAACCCGCTTCTTGGACGCCGAGCCCGGCCGGCGCCACAAAGATCAGGCTCCTGGCCGCCTGGGTGACACTTTCGAGCGCGATGGCGGCCGCCGGGCTAAGCGGGTGCCCAAGCAAACGCAACGCGAGCCAGGTCTCAGAGCAGCCGACGATTAAGCCGGCAAGCTGCCAGACGACTGCCAGCGCGAGGAGATCGTGCGCCGACATAACTCGGCGAATGGCGCTATCGAGCTGAGCCAAACTGCCCAATGCGCCGAAACGCCCGGGATTGGCGGCGAGCATGCTCGCACCGAATTTCTCGGCGGCCTTAAATAATTTTCCGCTCTTCAACAGCCACAGCAGGCACACGAGAAGCGGGACGGGAGCCGCAATCGCCAGGAAAAGCGCAACGGAGGATCTGACACTGTCGGTAATCCTAAGGAGGAACAGCAATCCGACGGCGAGGAAGACATATTGGGCGGCCACGTTGAGCAGCATTTCAATGACCACGCTCGCGGCCGCCGTCGTGCCGCTGACTCCATGACGCGCGAGCAGCCGGATCCCCACCAATTCACCCCCCACGTTAGCCACCGGCAGCAGACGATTAATTGCCTCCCGAATTGCCGCGATCGAAAAGAGCGAGGCAATGCACGTCTGCTCGAGGATCAGTACGCGCCATCCCATCACGTCGAGCAATAGGGGAGCGATGTGAAGTGGTACCAGCAAAAGGAGCGGCCATCCGGCCTGCCTCAGCAGGCCCGCAATCGACTGGGCGCCCTCTCGAATGACGAGTACTACCAACACGGCAACGCCGAGCGCAAACGCAATGCGAGTCAGGTATTTCACGTCGGTGGATGCTCGCGCGACGGCAGGGCCGGCACGCAGGAGATCGTCAATCTGCCGCTCGTTGCAGAAGCGTGGCCAAAAAAAAGGCGCGCCGAAAATCGGCAATGCAATCGAGACTCGGCGCCCACCGGAAAGCATCATGAATCTGACGCGTGTCCCTGGAAGCGCGATCGACGCCGAAAAAATAGTGATTGACGATCAGGATCAGACCGCCTGGTGTCAGCTTCGATGTGAACGCGCGGGCGAGGGTCTTCAACGCAACCGGAGTTCGGGGATTCACGTAGTAGAGAGTGTCCGCAATAATGATCAGATCGAACTCGGATTCCGTGGGAGGGGCGTCAAGCATGTTTCGTTGCGCATAGGTAATGTTCGGATGACTGACAGATAGTCTTCTTGCCTGACTGACGGCCTCGCCAGAAATGTCGGTGCCAAGCACCTGCTCGCCGAATGGTGCGAGCTTGCGCGTGAAGGTGCCGAGACCGCAGCCGACGTCGAGTATGTTTCGATAGCGGCGTTGCGGCAGCATCGAGAGCAGACAGGCGTATTTCCGCTGCTGATAACGGTATTGCGGC
>Ga0182030_10013095_pt1 | contig 16544 bp, 16 predicted proteins | sample 812S3MmetaG_FD_121299 | JGI IMG/M metagenome (GOLD analysis project Ga0182030, IMG submission 121299) | Permafrost microbial communities from Stordalen Mire, Sweden - 812S3M metaG (Illumina Assembly) | ecosystem: Environmental > Terrestrial > Soil > Wetlands > Permafrost | place: Sweden...
CGCGGCATCGCGCTGAATCGGATTTACACCAAGCGAGGCGACACCGGCAATACGAGCCTCGTCGGAGGTCAGCGCGTTCCCAAGGACGCCCCGCGCATTGAGGCCTACGGAACAGTCGACGAGCTGAACTCATTCGTGGGCATGGCTGCCGTTTCGTGCGTAGAAGATGCGAGGCTTGCGCCGTTGGGAAAAATTCTGCTGCGCGTGCAGCACGAGCTCTTTAATCTCGGCTCGATTCTCGCGACCGAGCCGCAGGACGTGCATCCGAAACAGCCGCGCGTCACGGAAGCGGAAGTGAAACAGTTAGAGCACGAGATCGACGCGATGAACGAAGGTCTTGGGACGCTACGTAGTTTTGTACTTCCGGGAGGGACTCGTGTAAACGCCGAGCTCCATGTATGCCGCACCGTTTGCCGTCGCGCGGAGCGCTTATTGGTGGGTTTCGCGCGCGACGCGGAAGTTCCGCCGGAAGCCATCCAATATCTGAATCGCCTGAGTGACGCGCTGTTCGTGTGGAGCCGCTGGGCGAATCACGCCTTGGGCGCACCCGAGGTTTTGTGGGAGCCGAACAAAGCCGCCAGCGCCGAGCCGAGTTCGGAATAGCGGAATTCGAATCCCGCGGCCAGCGCCGCTTGCGGAACCACGCGTTGACCGCCGACCAGCATCGCAGACATTTCTCCGAACAGAAGTTTTAAGGCGACCTCAGGGACCGGAAAGATCGCGGGGCGATGCAGCGCTTTCGCGAGCTCTTCTGTGAACTCGGCGTTCGTCACCGGCTGCGACGCGACGGCGTTGACAGGACCTTCTAGCGACGTGTTCGAAATCGCGAACAGGATCAAGCTGACGAGATCGTCGACATGAATCCAGGACATCCATTGCTTGCCGGATGCGATACGTCCGCCGACCCCCATCCGAAACGCCGGCAGCATTTTCTGAAGCGCGCCTCCGTCGCGCCCCAAGACGACACCAATGCGCGGATTGACGACGCGGACGCCAAGTTTTTCGGCCTCGCGAGATTCACGTTCCCAAGCAGCGCAAGTCTCGCCGAGGAAATCGCCCGAGGGCGCCGAGGTTTCGGTAAGGATTTCGTCGCCGCGCGATCCGTAGTAGCCGATCGCGGAGGCGCTGATGAGAACGGAGGGCCTTCTGTCTGCCGGCTCTCTGCAAAGAGCCGCAAGAGAAGCAACTACCGCGCGCGTTCCTGCGACGCGGCTGTCGCGGATGCGTTGTTTGACGGCGGCGGTCCAACGTTGCGCGACGGGTTCGCCGGAGAGATGCACAACAGCGTCGCAATTCGCGAAGGCATCCGGAGCGAGTCTGGCGCGCAGGGAGATCGCGCGAGTCGTGTGTCCTTGAGAAGCAAGCCTGGCGGAGAGATTTTTTCCGACGAATCCCGACGCTCCCGTGATGGCGATGTTCATGTTGACCTCGTGAATGGACCGAGCGTATCGTCACCCGTTCTTAACCATAATGACTTGCTGCGGTATCATCTAGGTACACGATGGAAAACGTAGCCCACGCACGGCAGACATCAAAGCCCAGTGGACACTCGAGGGAAGAAGTCTCCATGGAAAAGCAAGCGCAGAACATTCAGGAAGCGTTTTTAAATAATGCGCGCAAAGACAAAAGCTTCTTGACCATTTACCTGATGAGTGGAGTGAAATTGTCGGGCCGGATCAAGAGTTTCGATAAGTACTCTGTGGTTCTGGAATCCAACAATCAAGAGCAGTTGATCTTCAAGCACGCGATCTCGACCGTGGTCTTTTCGCGACCGTTTCATAGTGGATCTTCGCACCCTCCGGCGGCATCGGCTTCGGCATCCGGATCGGGTGCTGCCGGGCATGCGGCCCCGGGCGCCCCTGCGGGCGATAACGGCCACTGAGAACCAGCGGCGCCTTGCAAGAAATCGCCATTCTAACGGGCCTGCACCTGACCAGCAGACGCGCGTCCACGCGCACCGGTGCCGCAGGCTCAAAGAAATCCGGCCCGACCTCGATTTCAGCCCAGGAATCTTTGGAAGAACTAGCATCGCTCGCCGCGACGGCGGGCGCGAAAGTTGCCGAAGCACACATCCAATCGCGTCCCCAGGCCGATGCCGCAACGCTTGTGGGCTCGGGCAAAGTGGAAGAGCTGAAGTCGCTGATTCATTTCCACGAAGCGACGACGGTCATCTTCGATCGCGAGCTCTCCCCGACGCAGCAGCGCAATCTGGAAAAGGCGCTGGGCGTGAAGGTCCTCGATCGCACGCAGCTGATCCTGGATATTTTCGCGCGGCGTGCGCGGACGCGCGAAGGGCAATTGCAAGTGGAACTCGCGCAGTTGAATTATTTGCTGCCGAGGCTGACGGGTCACGGCGCGGCGATGTCGCGGCTCGGCGGCGGCATCGGCACACGAGGTCCTGGCGAGACGAAATTGGAAACCGACCGGCGGCGGATTCATCAAAGGATCCACGCGATCGAAAAAGATTTGGACCGCGTGCGCACCGGGCGCACGACACAGCGCCGGCAAAGGCAAGCCGTGCCGCTCGCGACCATTGCTCTGGTCGGTTACACGAACGCCGGGAAATCGACGTTGTTCAATCGGCTGACGGGCGCGGGAGTGCTCGCCGACGCGAAAATGTTCGCGACGCTCGATCCCACGGTTCGCCACATCACCTTGCCCTCCCGCCGCAAGGCGTTGGTGAGCGATACGGTCGGCTTCATCCGCAACTTGCCCACCACGCTGGTCCGCGCGTTTCGCGCGACGCTCGAAGAAGTCGTGGAGGCCGAGCTTCTGTTGCACGTCGTCGACGCGAGTTCGCCGCACGCTCCCGAACAAACGTCGCACGTGATGGCGACGCTGCAGGAAATCGGCGCCGATACGACGCCGCAGATTTTAGTGTTGAACAAAGCCGATCAGATTCCCGGCCATCCCGACACCGCCGCTTTGGCGCGTAGGATTCTCGAAGATCCGGAACATCAGCCGGCAGGAGCGGTTTCGCTTTCGGCGATCACGGGTGAAGGCTTTGACGCGCTGTTGAAAAAAATCGATCAAACGCTGGCGCTCGATCCTGTGACGCCGTGCGTGTTTCGCATCCCGATCAGTGAGGGAGCTCCCGTACATTTGTTGCACGAACGCGCGAAAGTGACGGCGACGCGCTATACGGAAGATACGTGCGAGATCGAAGCGCAAGTGCCGGACTCGATCCGCAGACGCTTAGAGCAGTACGTGGTCGTGAAGCGTACGCGTCGCAAAGCGGCGGCGCCGAAAACCAAGAAGACTCCGACGAAATAATAGGTAGATGGGTGCCAACGCGGCGTGGGATATGATTGAGAGCGTAGGATGAACGTCCCCAATCTGCTTACGCTGCTCCGGATCTTTTTTGTTCCGGTGCTGGTCGCCGCGTTGCTCGGCGAGTCGGACTGGCTCGGCCGGTTTCTTTTTTCGCGAGAGACCTGGGCGCTGGCGATTTTTCTGGCGGCGGCGACCACGGACTTACTCGACGGCTTGCTCGCGAGGCGCTGGGGACAGGTCACGACCGTCGGGACTCTGCTCGATCCCATCGCCGATAAACTTCTGGTTTCGGCGGCGCTGGTGTCGCTGGTGGATGTTCATCGCGTGCCGGCCTGGATGGTGATCCTGATCATCGGGCGTGAATTTGCCGTATCCGGGCTGCGATCCATTGCGGCAAGCGCGGGTTATACGATCGAGGCCAGCGAACTCGGCAAGACGAAAATGGTGGCGCAGGTCGTGGCCATTGCACTAGTGATCGGAGGCGTGCGCTGGCCGGTGCTAGCGGAGTACGGCATGATGGCGATGTGGGCCGTGGTGCTGTTCGCGCTGGTGTCCGCCGCCGACTATTTCCTGAAGTTCTGGCGCGTGGTGGATACGCAAGTGAAGACCCGCCGACGGCGCGAGTTGCTCGATCTACAAAGACAGCAGAGGAAGGCGCGGCGCGCCGAATTGAAGTCGGCGCGAAAGGCGGCAGCATCTCCGGCCTCTTCCCCTGCGCGGGCCGCGAGTTCGCGACAGTAACACCGCTAAGCTCGATCTCTGGAAAGCAAGAACGAGCCGTCTATCGTATGAAAAATACTCCAAGCGCAATCTGAAAAATACTCCAAGAAAGTTGATTTCTTAGCAAACCAAATCTATGGCTGAATCTCCCATCACGGCGCGCACGAAGGATTTCGCTGCGTGGTATCAGGACGTCGTACTCTCCGGCGATATGGCGGAGCCCGCGGAAATCGTCAAGGGCTGCATGGTGATCCGCGCCAACGGCTATGCCGTGTGGGAAGTGCTGCAGCGCGAACTCGACGAGCGTTTCAAGGCCACCGGCCATCAGAACATGTACTTTCCGCTGCTGATCCCCAAAAGCTTTTTGGAAAAAGAAGCCGAGCACGTGGAAGGGTTTTCGCCGGAGCTCGCCGTCGTGACCATCGCGGGCGGCAAGGAACTCGAAGAGCCCTACGTGATTCGCCCGACGTCGGAGACCATCATCGGCCACTTCTTCGCCAAGTGGATTCAAAGCTGGCGCGATCTGCCGATGCTGGTCAATCAGTGGGCCAACGTGATGCGCTGGGAGCTCCGCACGCGCATGTTCCTGCGCACCACCGAATTCCTGTGGCAGGAAGGGCACACCGCGCACTCCTCGCACGAAGAAGCCGTCGAAGAAGTCCTGCGCATGCTGGATGTATACGCCGATGTCGCCGAGAACGTCATGGCGATGCCGGTGATCAAGGGGTTGAAAACGCATGCCGAGAAATTCGCCGGCGCGGTGAAGACCTATTCCATCGAAGCGATGATGCAGAACGGCCTCGCGCTGCAGGCCGGCACCAGCCACGATCTCGGCCAGAACTTCGGCAAGGCGTTCGACGTGAAGTTCCAGAGCAAAGAGGGTCAGCTCGATTACGTGTGGCAGACCAGTTGGGGCGTCTCGACGCGCCTGGTCGGCGCGCTGATCATGAGCCATTCGGACGACAAAGGCCTGGTGCTGCCTCCGAAGCTCGCGCCCACGAAAGCGGTCGTGGTGCCGATTTATCGCAAGGACGAGGAACGCGCGCAGGTGATGGAAGTGGCGTCGAAGATCGCGAAAGAGATTGGCGCGAAGCTCGATGATCGCGAAGGGCAGACGCCGGGTGCGAAGTTCTATCACTGGGAGCGGCGCGGCGTGCCGGTGGTTTTGGAGCTCGGGCCGCGCGATATCGCCAGCGGAAACATCGTGCTGAAGCGCAGGAACACCGGCGCGAAAGAAGTCCTCCCGCAGGAAGGGATCGCCGACAAGGTGCGGCAAGCGCTCGACGAGATCCAGGCCGAATTATATGCGGCCGCGAAGAAGCGCTTGGACGATAATACGGTGCTCGCGAATTCAATTGAGGAAGTGGAAGAGATCCTGCGTCCGGTGACCGCGGAAAAGGGCGGCGGGCGCTTCGTGATGGCGCACATGAAAAACGACGCGCGCTGCGACGCTCGCGTGAAGGAATTCAAGGCGACCATTCGTTGCATCCCGCAAGAAGATCGTTACGATGGGCCGGGCAAGTGCATCGTGACCGGCGAGACGGTCGACCGCCGCGTGGTCATCGCCAAGGCGTACTGAGGAATCTCCGCCCGGGCGGGCAACGAGTGTTCTGGCGGATTCCGCAGGTGCCAAGAGAATGTCGGCATCTGCAGCACCGCAAGTGCGCGCCGCGTCAGAGAGACGGGCACACCCGTCCCGTCATTCAGAAAACGTCAAAACTCAGGATGGTTTGGAGTCGCGATGACGCGACACGTGGACCGCCGCCGCTTACGCGACTTTTTGGACTTTTTCGTTCTTAATGCAGGACGTGCACACGCGGATGCGCTTGGGGGCGCCTGCCACCATGGCATGAACCTTCTGCAAGTTGATTTCCCAGCGACGCGACGTCACATTATGGGCATGGCTCACACGGTTGCCAAACTTCGGACCGCGGCCGCAAACATCACAAACCTTCGACATTCGAATACACTCCTGGTACTATTTCGCTTCGTTTAGTTTAACACAACAGGTCAGACGGTGGCATAATCGAGGCGTCGAGTCATGATGACCCACCGCTACATCGACGAGCACAGCGTTGCCGAGCGTTATCTGGAACGCGCGCTCCCGCCGCAGGATCACGACGCCTTCGAGGCCCATCTGGTGGAATGCGACGAGTGCACGGACCGTCTGCTGCTGGCCCAGATTTTCTTGGATCACAAGGCGATCGGCACGGCGCGGGCGAGTTCTGCAACGGCGCACGAGCCTGCAGCCCACACGCTCGCTGCGGAATCGACCGCTGCCGAATCTGAATCAACGGAAACCACGCCAGAACCGGCTGCATCGGCGACGGCCGAGCTAGCTCCACAAGCGTCTGCCTCGGGTGTGCCGGTCTCGGCGGCTGCGGAACGGCGTCATTCGGAATGGCCCAAGCGTGCGCAGTTTGTGGCGCAGTTCACCCCGTGGCAATTGTTCTTTCTCGCAGTGGGAGCGGCGGCGTGGCTGCTGCTGGTTCCGACCGCGTACTTCCTGGGGCAGTTGATGCGGCTTAGCGGGACGCGCTAGCGAGGTCCGCGGCGGAGTGCTGGCGGATTTGCTCTTCCAGAATTCGTTCCTTGGTGCGATCCGCGACCAACGTGTGGTGGCCCACGAAGCGCGCATTGTGGTCGTGGACCGCAACGATGCGGACTTCGAGACCGGCGTAGGTTCCGTCAACCCGCTTCCCGTAGGCGTCGAAGGTGATCTTCCCCAGCAGCAACATCTGACGATAAGCTTCCTCCAGATGAGGCTTTTCTTGATCGGCAAAAAGCGAATGCCAATAGCGCCCTCGGAAATCCTGAACTTTTCCGGAGAGAATTTCGGCGAAAGCCGCGTTCATGCTCTTGATCGTGCCGTCCACTCTGACCCAGGCTACGCCGCTTTGTACGTGCTCGATCGCGACATTTTTCGCGTACAACTCGTCGTTTAAAGGCGTTTGGCGAGCGACCACGCGCCGCAGGGCGAGACCCAAAAGTACAGACAGGCCTAGCAGGTAGACCCACAGCTCGGGGCTTTGTAAGGTTAACCTATCTGAGCTCGCAAGAAACACTAAACCTTACATCGACCAATTTCTACTAAGCTATAGTCCTAAGTTCTTTCGAAATCACCTTAGCCCACTAACAGGCCCGGAAATTTTGACCCGGAGTATCCAGGGAAAACATTGGAAACATTAGGATTCCCCAGATGCACGGAGACCAGCTCGCTGAGGACCGCACGGAAATCTGTGGTCAGATTAAGGTCGCGTTGCTCGTAGAGCTGCTCCTGAGCGAGGCCGGGCCACTGGCCATAGACCTTACCTCCGCGAACGCCGCCCCCCATGGCCATCATGTAATTGGCGTGACCATGATCGGTTCCGCGATTGCCGTTTTCCTTGGCCGTCCGGCCGAATTCGCTCATGGTGACGACCGTGACGTCCGCCATGCGGTCGCCCATATCCTGGTAGAAGGCGGCGAGCGCCTGCCCGAACGTCCCGAGTAAGTTCGCCAGTTGTCCCTGCACGGGAGTCGCGCCGACCTCGTTGACGTGCGTGTCCCAGCCGCCCACGTCCGTGAAAGCGACCTCCATCCCGACGTCGGCCTTAATCAGGCGCGCGATCTGCTGCAGCGAATTTCCCAGTTGCCCGTTGGGATACTTGGCATCGTTGGCGGGCGTGTAGGGTTGCTTCTGCAGCGCGTCCACCATCTTGACCGCCTCGAACGTGCGCACGCCGGTTCCGCTCAGCAGCTTATCGGAGGACGATCCGTACATTGCTTCGTATAGATTGGAACCGATGGGATCGCGCACTTTGAAATCGTTGAGATTGGCGACGGCGAGAGCTTCGTTCGATCCACGCAGCGTGCGGGCGAGCTCGGTTCCAACGCTGACGGCGCGCACCGGGGAGTGCGGACCGGCTTCGGTGGGCAGCGCGCGATTCAGCCAGCCGTCGGTCGTCGCCTTGCGGCCGGGCGTGCCGGATTCCATGTAATCCTGCGCGTCGAAGTGCGAGCGCGTAGGATCGGGCGAACCCACCGCGTGAACGATCGCCAGATTGCTGGAATCGTAAATCGGTCTCAAAGGCGCAAGCGCAGGATGCAGGCCGAAGAATCCGTCGAGATCGATGGCGCTCTCCTTGCCGACAGAGGGGGCCGGAATCGCAATCGTGGGCCGCAATTCGTAGTAACGTCTGTCGCCGAACGGCACGACGACATTGAGGCCGTCGACGGCTCCGCGCTGGAAGATCGCCACCAGCACTTTCTTGCGGGCCGTCACGGAATCGGCGGCGCTGGCGCGAGCGAGCCACGCGGGCGCGGTGCCTAGACCGAACATCGCGATGCCCATATCCTTCAAGAAGATTCGTCGTGTTCTCTGCATGGGGGACCTCCTACTGCCTACTTAAAACTTCTGTCGCCGCTCGAAAATCACCGCCTCTGAAAGTCAGGTGACCCGAGCACCAGTCCGGCAATGGCCGCGGGCTTTGGCGGGGCGCTGGCTTTCTTGTCGCCCGGTTTGACGTCAGGCACAGCCAAGGCCTTCTCGATCGCCGCCTGCGATTCAGGCGAAGGATCGCGGAACAGCAGGCGCTTGGCGATTCCGGGGACATCCGTCTCAAACGTCGACGCGTCCACTTTGATGCCCGGCACGCGATTCTGCGCCAGGTCCAAGCCGAAGTTCATACGCGCCAGCAGCGCCGCCGAATTCATCCACTCCGAGCCCACATTGGAGTATCCGGTGGGTTCCAGCTTGCGATAAAGAGGCTCGCCGAGCTGGTTCAAGCGGTTGGTGAGAGCGAAGGCGAAATCCACATTGGCGCCTGTGGCACGCACCGCGCTGACGATCATCTCGAAGGGCGATTTGACCTTGGCGCGATAGGCTCCCTGGGAGAAAAATTCCTTGGAGTTGAACGCCGTTTGCAGGACGGCGCGAATGTCGCCATGCTTTTCCTGGAACGTTTTCGCCATTTTCTCGACCAGCTCCGGCGGAGGATCGTCGGCGATGAAGCGCTGTGCCAACTTGCGCGAAATAAAGCGGGCCGTGGACGGATGATTGGCCAAGATGTCGAGCACTTTCTCGCCGTCCTCTTTCCCGCCGCCCGCCGGGATCTTCACGCCGAGGACGATCTTTTCCGCTTTATCGTGAACCTTGGCGTTGAAGAAGAAGCCGCCGCCTTCCTTGGGAGCGCGGATGGTCCAGCCGGTGAAGCAGCGCGCGACTTCGGTCACGTCCTTCTGCGTATAGCCGCCATCGACGCCCAGCGTGTGGAGCTCCATCAACTCACGGGCGTAATTTTCGTTGAGGCCGCGCACCTGCTTGCCTTTCTGAGCTTTCTGGGTTTGCGGCGCGACGCTCTCCCAGTTGTCCAAATAGAAGAGCATCGCGGGACTGAGCGCCGTGGCTTCGAGCAGATCGCGAAAATGCGCCAGCACCCGCGGACGGATAGCCTCGCGTTCATAGCTCGGCACCATGAACCGGTCGGAGCCTTTGTCGATGAACACGTTGAAGTGGTTGTACCAGAAATCGACGAGTTCCTCTTCCAGCTGCCGGTTGCTGAGAATGGCGCGCAGGACCTTCGCCTCGGTGAGATCGTAGGCGATCAGCTGCTGCGGTGCGTTCATCAGCAGCAATTTGCGCCGCATCGTAGGGCTGGCGGCGGCCATCAACTGGCCGCGCAAACCTTGCGGCATCGCGATGGCGACGTCATCGATCTTGTCTTCCGGAATGGAGGCTAAGATGGCGCGTTTTTCATCGAGCGTGCCCATGCGCAGCTTCCGAATTTCGTCGGCACTGAGGAGATTTTCGAGCGGAACCACCGGCTGCATTTGCTGGTTCTCCGGCAAATCTTTTTTCAGTTGGACGCGGCGCAGCAGACGCAGGACGGCGGCGCGAGTAACCGGATCCTCCGGCATGGCCTCGCGGCCCAGTGCGATCTGGCGGATCAGTTGTTGATTGGGATAGGTGCGCGCCACGTCGGCCTGCGTCAGCCGCAACGATTCCAGGGGCGCCAGTTTGCCTGCGAGTTCCGGGTTCTCAATAATTCTCTCGGGGTGCAGCTGCAGATCGATCCACTTCTTCAGGCCGAGCTTGCGAATTTCGTCGATCTCGCCGGGCTTGGGGCCGAAGGTCAGACGGTTGGCCGCCTGCAGGATCTGTTCGTCTTTGGAGAGTTTTTTCTGAAAGGCGGAGTAGTCGGGCCCGCTGCGAAGGGTCTTCGCGGCTCCGATCGAAAGCGCGCACAAAAGGATCGTTGCAGCGGTATACTTGCGCATCGTTAACGCCTCACCCTACTTATAACCCAGTAGCGCCAAGAAAGTTGAGATTAAAAAGACTTAGCTCGAACCGTCCCAGAGGAAAGCGCGTTAGAGGACTCTAGGGGTTTCCCCTGGCGACGTAAACGCTTACGGAACTGTTTAACTTAGGTGCTTAACTTAGGAGACGCCGTACTGGCGGCAGGTGCGGTCAAAGAATCCGTCGGTCATGCCGGCGATGTAATCGCACACCTGGAAATGAAGCGGCTGGCCGGCCGATTCCTCCAGATAGTTGGCGGGAAGGTGGTCCGGACGGTTCAGCAGCAGCCGGAACAACTCCTCAATGCGGTTGGCTGCGCTTCGTCTACTGGCGGCGAGCTCCGGAGACTCGTAGACCGTGGCGCGGAGGAAAGCTTTGAGGTGTGCGGTTCCTTGAGCGGTCTCCGGCGTGAAGCGGACCACCCGGGGCGAGGCGGCGCGCACTTCCTCAACCGAGCCTAGATGCGCCGCCGCCGCGACCGCTCCGTCCACTAATCCGGAAACCAGCCAATTGATCAGCGCGCGCAGGGTTTCGTAAACGCGCACACGCTCGCTCGCTCCCGGAAAGTGGCCCGTGACGTCGTCGAAGAACTCGCCGAATTTGGGGACGCTGGCGCCGGCATCCTGCACCGTGATCAGTCCCGCGTGGTACGCGTCATCCAGATCGGCGGTGTCGTAGGCGATCTCGTCGCACATGTCGATTAACTGGGCTTCGAGAGGAGGCCGCAGGCCGGGCAGGTATTCGTCGAGCTCCGGAATTTCGCCGGGCGCGAAGTCGCGGGAGTGCTTGACCATTCCTTCGCGAACTTCGAACGTCAGGTTCAAACCCGGGAAGCGTGCGTAGCTGTTTTCGAAGGATTCGACAATGCGCAAGGCATGCAAGTTGTGATCGAAGCGCGCGCCGAAAGGCCGCATCAGCAGGTCTAATTGCACTTCGCCGGCGTGGCCGAACGGAGGATGTCCGATATCGTGCGCCAGCGCGAGCGCTTCGGTGAGGTCCTCATCCAGGCCGAGAACTCCGGCGACCGTGCGCGCAATTTGCGACACCTCGATGGTATGCGTCAGCCGGTTGCGGAAATGATCGGAGAGGCCGGCGGCGAAGACCTGCGTCTTATTTTCCAGACGGCGGAAGGCTCGGGCGTGCACAATGCGATCCCGATCGCGTTGAAACGGATTTCGATAAGGATGGGGAAGCTCTGGATAGCGGCGCCCGCGGCCCTGCTCCACGGGAAAGCGGAGATGAGCAAGGGGGTGCAGCTGGATCACCGGTGCGAGCGACCGCTATTTCTTCTTGTTGAGGCCGGGGTTCGCCTGATCGATATTGCCGTACTCCGTCACCGCGACGCGAGCCACGGGCTGGCGGGTGGAAATGCGCAGCGGATCGAGAAGCTTCAGCGCATCGGCCGGGTCCGTCTTACTCATCACCTGCGCCAAGTCGAGCGTGGCGGATTCCTTGGAAACGGTGAGCGTCGGATTCTTCGCCAACTCCTGCAGGACTTTCTGCGCGTCGGCGGGTTTCCCCTCGGCGACCAAAACCCGCGCCAGAGCAATACTTGCCAGCGAGGCATAGGCCTTCGGTCCCGAATTGGCCACATCGCGATAGCGTTTTTCCGCCTCGGCCATGTTCCCTTTGTCGATGGCGTCGCTGGCGAGAGCGAAGGATCCAAAAGCGCCTTCCTGCGTGCCGGCGTATTTCGTGGCCAGATCGGTGTAAGCCTTGACGCGGGCCTTGTCCTTATCCGCCGGCGTGTCGTAATGCATGGCCGTCGGCTGAGCCGTGGGGCCGACCGAGCCGTCCTCAATCTGCAGCGCCTGCGCGAGCGCTTCCTGGCGCGTATCGGCTTGCGAACGGTTATAAAGGACCACTCCAACGGCGATGACGGCGACGGCGAGCGCGACGGCTCCGTAGCGCATCACTTCGGCTTTGTGCGCGGAAATCCAATCGAAAATATCGAAGACTTCCTCGGCGAACTTGTCGCCCTTTAGATCTTTGCGGGTGGCGCTATCCAATGGAAACTCCTCAGGAAAACTGCGATTTTTAGTTTAGCACAGGGGATTCCGCAGGGAGCGGCGACGAGCGCCGGATTAGTCCTGACGCGAGCCTACTTCCGGATTCCCGACCATCCGGGAGCTATCCGGAACGGCCAAGCTTTCGTCACTTCAACGAGTAGCGCGTTACACGGGCATGTGACGACCGGCGTTGCGAAGCCGACTTAACGTTCCTGATCCCGTAATACAGCTAGGTTTCTCCGAATCTCTGACGGATTCACCTCACATTCCGGTAACCGGCATTCAGGCGACGACGGAAATCTGCACAACCTCCGGCTTCCGTTAAGCGTCCGGTCGACACCGTGTTGACTGGTCAGGCGGCGCTGAACCGGCGAGCGCTGCGGATAATGATAGATAGAGCCCCCCCTCGTCGAAGCGAACTGGTTTTGCACAACGTCGAATTTTCCCGATTTCACCTTGTCCGCAATAGATCGAGCAACTTAACGGATTCGCGTCATCTCAATGAGATATTCTTCGACACCCTTTAGGTGTTTCGATTTTGCGTTCATGATTCTCTCAATCCATACGCCATCTGCCGCAAGTCTTACGACACGAAGCTCGATCCTCGAATCAGTTTGCGAATGCCTCTTCAGGCGTTCGCTCAGCCAAATATCCCAAGCCCGTCCGACCTGATCTTTAGAGGCCATCAGACTCAAAAGCGCGCCCCAAACTTTACGTTCAGCCGCACCTTCGGAGAATGCGGCCCTAATGTATCCACGAGTAAAGCATCCGTCGGAATGCTCTCCCTCCGCCATCAGTCGATCAAACTGCTCGTCCAATCGGGTCAATAGCATCTGCATCAGTTCCGCCACCAACGTCTCTTTGCTGTCGAAGTGATGAAAGAAAGCCCCCTTGGTGACGTCCGCCAACGCGCTCACCTTGTTGACGGTGACATCAGCCATGCCCTTAGTCGCAGCGAGTTCGAAGGCGGCATTCAAGAGGGATTCCCTGACGAAGAGAGGGTCCTTCTTTTTCATGTACGCGTTTTTTACTTTAGTCGCTTTCATTTCGAAAGTCTCCTCAACGATCCGTGCGCCCGGTGAAGCTGTCCGGGTTCATCGTCAGTTCGTGCACAGCCGTTTCCTCGATGCGCCCGGTAAAGCGCTCGCGGTGAAATAGCCTCGTGCCTTCACGTGGCGCTCCAGCAGCGTCACTAGCACGCGTGGCAGGACCGGCGAACAGATCACTGAATTGCGTGGCTGGTATAAATCGTTATACCGTTATCGTCGGGGTCCTTTATGCAAAAGAGATGATGTCCAAAAAACGTTTCATCAGGGATCTGTCCTGCTGCGATTCCCCGGCTGATTAGCTCCAGCCGATAGTGTTCCAATTCACTCAGGCTTTTGCCTTTGATCATGAGGTCAAATTGCTCAGAAAACCGTTGATGGAATTGTCCTGTCACACTTTTCGCTAGGCCTTCTCCAGCCAACTGATCAACTTCTAACAATAGAAGATGAGTGCCTCCACGCAGTTCGATAAGTGCGATCTTTCCGTCAATGGCAAATGGAGGAATGCCGAGATTCGAGTAGAACTGGCAACTCCTCTTAAGATCGGCCACCTTAAAAACAAGGTGGGCCACTGCTAATTCCGAGTCGACGGAAGTCTTCATCTCGTTCGATCCTAAACCAGTCATGATTCACCTCACAAGTTGTTTTAGAAAGTCCCTGCCAAATACGATCAGCACCACCCATAATCGACGGTTGCGGTTCGTTTTGAAGAGCGTTCTGATTAAAGATACCAAACGGTATCTTTAAAAGCAAGCAGTTTTTTGTGCCACTGGCTCTTCGGATTGGCACAGACACCGAACAAACGTACAGATCGCAGAGGCACAGAAGGGAATTTAGATCATGCCTGACACAGTCGTCGTCTTGCCGAATTGCGGCTGCTATTAATTGGCTCCGGGCGGATCGCGCGCAACTCGGAGAGTGTTGCGGCCTGCGGAAACCACATGGACGTAAAGTCGGCACCTCGTGGAAGTGAACCAGGCCGCGAATCGGCCGCCAACTCCTGGATGACGCGCCACTCCGAAGTGCTCGGACTTCATCTTAGAACTCCGCAAGAGTGTACTGGCGGATGGGCCCGCAGCCCTTTGGCTCAACGTATTCCTTGAAAAATGATCGCCGCTTGAAACTTTCAGCGAGGCTCCGTGTTTCCACATTCGAAGCGGGAGATGAGCGTTCAGCCGATGTCGGAGGCCCGCTTCAAAAAATTCAAAAGGAGTGAAACTCAGATGAAACTCGTACAGGGTATTAGTGTGTTCGCACTGGCCGCCAGCGGCCTGATGGCGCAGACGGTGACACCACCGCCGCAGGTGGCCACGACGGGACTCGTGGGACTCGCGCAGGAGCAGAGAGCTCAGTTTAACGTCCTCAATCTGGGCTCCGTTACGTCCACGGTGCAATCGGTATGCGTTGCCGTGATTTCGTTTTTGGGCGACGATGGCGGGGTACTTAAGACAAAGACGGCGACGATGGCTCCCGGGCAGAGTGCGTTTATTATTCTCGACGCCCTTTCGGATCTTCAATTGGCGGTCGGACAGAGGAAAGAAATCCGCGCGATGTACATGGTCCCAGCCGTGCCTGCTCCCGCGGCCACGACGTCTCCAGCCGCGACCTCGACGATAGTCTTCCCGCCGGTGTGCGCGCTGATCGGGACGCTGGAAATCATCGACGTATTGTCGGACCAGACGCACGTCGTACTCGGAGGAATGCACGCCGTGCCGGGTTCGGCGCCCCTGAACTGATTGTTACTTCGGCGTTATTAGTTTCGCGCGCGTGGCTACATGGGGCTGCGCGGGCTCCGTCGGGCCGACGTCAACTCGGGCCGACGTCAAGATGATAAGCGGTCGAATGGCTTCGCAGGAGGCTGGCCGCTTCCTCTTTTTGTTATTGGTTCATTTGCCGGCGAGTCCGGCGCGGGTGCGCGTGGCAACGAGGATCGCGCTCCAATCGGCGTCGCCGAGACCATTGTCGACGCATTCTTCCATTTTGCTTTCGATCACTTCGGCCAGGTCGAGCGGGCATGCCACGCGCCGCGCCGCGTCCAGCATCAAGCGAACGTCCTTCAATCCTCCGCGCATCGAAAATCCTCCAGCGCCATCGACGTCATGGGCCAGCATGCGGCGGGCATAGTTCTTGAAGCCCGGATGCGCCAGTGACATTTCAAAAAAGTGCCCCATGATTTCCGGCGATGCGCCCATCTTCTCGGCGAACGTATAGCATTCGGCCATCGCTTCAATCAGAGAGATGGCGAAAAAGTTTACGCATAACTTCTGGCTGTTGGCGATGCTCGCGGGTCCCGGGATCGGCAATAGCGTAGCCGCGAACGCCTTGCAGATGGGCTGCACTTCTTCAATCGCGCTCGCGTCGCCGGAAAGAAACTGCAACAGCGTGCCTTGCGCGGCGGCGTCGGGACGGCCGACCACCGGTCCCGAAATGTAGCGCGTTCCATGCGCGCGATGCTGCTCGGCCAGCCAATCGGCGCAGGCGGGAGAAATCGTGGTGGCGCACAGATGAATCGCGTTCGGTTCCATATTGGCGAATAGCCCGTCCGGTCCTTCGCAAACCGCGCGTAGCGAAGCGTCGTCCATCAGGCAACTGATCACCAGCTGCGCGCCTGCGACCGCTTCGGCGGGTGACGCGCATCCGATCGCACCGGCCTTGATGAGGGGCTCCATTTTCACGGCGCTGCGATTCCACACGCGCAGAGGATGCCCGGCCAGCACAAGGCGTTGGGCGATCCCGGCTCCCATATTTCCCAAACCCAGAAGAGCGATGGTCATGGTTCATTTTCGCACCGGAATCCGTCGGCGTTCACCGTGTTTTCGCGGTCCTTTGCGATAATGGGCGAGCCTGCGGATTTCATCGCCATGACCCTACTCGATCTTGTTGTCGGCAAGCCCATCAAGACCACTGACGAACGCGCCGAACAGATTGGTCCGGCCCAAGGTATTCCGATCTTCGGCCTGGATGGCCTGAGCTCGGCGGCGTATGGTCCCGAAGCGGCGTTGAGCCTGCTGATCCCGCTCGGTCTGGTGGGCGTGCAATATATTGTTCCGATCACGGCGGCGATCGTCACGCTGCTGGTGATCGTGTATTTTTCCTATCGGCAAACGATTGCCGCGTATCCTTCGGGCGGCGGATCGTACACCGTCGCGCGATTTAACCTTGGTCCTGGGGCGAGTTTGCTAGCGGCTGCAGCGCTGCTGGCCGACTATATTCTGACCG
>Ga0182030_10013096_pt1 | contig 16543 bp, 9 predicted proteins | sample 812S3MmetaG_FD_121299 | JGI IMG/M metagenome (GOLD analysis project Ga0182030, IMG submission 121299) | Permafrost microbial communities from Stordalen Mire, Sweden - 812S3M metaG (Illumina Assembly) | ecosystem: Environmental > Terrestrial > Soil > Wetlands > Permafrost | place: Sweden...
TCGTCGTCGAGATCGGCGTTGCCTATCAACTTCACAATTGGATTGTACTGGCGTAGTCTGGAGCGTGTGAGCCGCTCGAGTCGTTTGATCTCCTCGGCGCGTTCGGGGAACATCGCTTCATACAGCGGATAGAACAGTGCACCGCCGAGTGGCGACTGTGCGGCAATGTGCTTGTCGGTGCACATCAACTCGATCCAGTGGAGGAACGCGTGTGCAAACGAACGCACTCGATGCGTGTGTTGTCGATACACGACGTCGTGCGAGTTCATAGTGCGCAACACCAGCGGATGTTGGTAGTCGCTCTCCAATGCGTTGGCGTTGATGCCGTTCGCCTGCATCAGTTTGTTGCGGAAGCGTAGTGTGCCAGTGGTGACTCGTGGCGTGTGCAGTTCTCCAAACACGTTGCGACGTAGTGCGAATCGCTCGTCGAGGTGTGCGAACGGTTGCAACGACTCCTCCGAACAGAGGTAGTAGTGCACGAACTGTGCTCCCTTGAAATGCTGCTGCAGGTGGAAGTTGATGGCGAGCGCCGCGATCACAGCGTACGCCGGATTGTCCAACTGTCCGCGCAGCTTCTTCCACACATCGGGTGCTTGCGGTGCCAACAGTTGTTCCTGAATGCGCTTGAAATCGGCCTGGCGTTGCCTCGAGATGCAATTGAGTGGTGTTTGCACCTCACGCGCGTGCATCACAGCGAACTCGGCCATCTCGCTCGGTTGAAGCAGGAAGACACACACCGATGCACGGAACTCCTCGGTGATCGCCTGCCGAAAGCCGCCCGACATCTCTGCACCGATGAGCGCTTCGAATCGATCGATGTGTTGTTGAGTGATCGAGGAGCGTGCGTCGGTGCGGCAGAGCGGACAGTGATGCGCCTCTCGTGCAATTGCGTCGGAGTTGCGCGCCATCGCTGCCCGATCGATGTATGGTGCAGCGAGAACGTCTATCGACAGTGTTGAATCGAGAAGCGATCGACTCAACCCTACAGCCTGGCGGATTTGCACCTGCATGTAGTGGAAGATCATCTCGCATTGGTCGACGAACTCGGTGTTCACGTTCACGTAGCCGTCGTCGCCTATTGTAGCGAAGTTGAAGTTCTCCAGCAGTCCAGAGTGCAGACCAGCATCACCGCCGGCAACAATGTCGTTGGCATCGCCCGACGGCGCAGTGGCGTCAAAGTTCAGCACCGTGTACAACGACGCATGCAGACCCATCACCTTGCGCTCACTCGCCTCGAATCGTTGTTTGGCATCGGCTGCCGAGTACTCTCGATAGGCGAGGAAGAACGCACACCGGCGACGCAGTTCGTTGAACAGCCGCACAACGTAGCCCGACATCGGCAAACGCGGCCAGGCGGCCATCAGCGAGAGCAACGATTGCCAGTAGCACTCGAGCGTGCACGATTGAATGCAATGACACGGTCGGCCTGTTTCGCTGTCGACACTGAGCATGCCGGGGTGGCACGCGTCGTACTCGAACATCCACAGTGCCAACTGAGAGTCGTCGATGCACTCTGCCTCAACGTAGTAGTGATTGTCGATGTACAGATCTCGCCAGTCGTCGTGTCGTGCTCCCACACTCATCATCGGCACAGCGGCAATGGTCGCGGCGGTGCAGTTCTCGAGCACGTTGATGATGCGCATGCGTGCGATGAACAGTGCGTGCTGGTGCTCCTTGTCGAACTGATGCGACACGCCGCTTTCGTCCTCCACTTTGTCGGGTCGGTTCTTCAGTGCATAGTCGTCGTAGACGCGCAGCAGTCGCCGCAGGTCCTTCACATTGCTCGGCTCGCGTAACTGGTTGTTCACCGCTATCCATTCGCACTCACGCACCACAGCTCGCAGGTGCACAATGCGCTCCAACGGCACATCGGAGACCTGTTCCAGCGACAGACGATGCAACAACGCCGGTTCGCTCTTCGGCATAATGCCTTCTGGATTGGCACGTCCTTCACGCACGGAAGCCATGTACCGCGGAACGAACGAGGTGACTTTCGTGACAAATCGGTACTTTCGCTTCTTCTTCTTCTCCTTCGCTCTTTGACGCTCGTCATTCACAGGATCAGCAACGGCGAATTTTGGCGGAGGCGGCGGCGGTGGTGGTGGTGCAAGCGCCGGTGCTGCACGAGAGATAGACGACGCAGTAGATTGCGAACGACGTTGTTTGTGCGATCTCGACGTAGAAGAATTAGCAGGATGTGCGTGAACTGGATTCAAAGATGGCAACCGAAGCTTCAATGATCGTTTGTCAGACCTGTTGCTGTTTCCATTGCTGCTACTGCTCGTTTTCGGCACAGAGAAGTGCAACTCGGCGTCGGTATCGTTGTCGAGTTCTTCGTCGCTGTCGTCGTCGTCAACTCTGAAGCCTGCACCAACTTCTCCGCTGTCAAACGCGCCGCCTCCGTCATCGAAGAAATCTTTGGCAGTGACGCGTGGGAGAATGATGAAACTCGAATCTGCTCCGCTGTTGCACGTGAATCCATCGGCTTCAACTGGCAACTGCTGCGGGAGCAACGGAGAGGGCGGAGGCGTGGAGTACGTTCCGCTGATGTTCTCGTCATCCTCGTCGACTGCAGCGATCGCGCCGTTCTCGCTCATTCGCACAAATCTTTGCCGGGCGCTGTTTTCTCTACGCTCGCTGAGCCCCGCGTAAAATAAACCAGCACAGCTTCGTTGTACATGTCTCTCGACGTTGACTACGCAATGCGGAGAATGCGCGAACTCACTGGCAAACCAGCTCCGGTTGCGTCAGCTCCGAATGGCGCCCAGGGCGAGGGCAAACTACGCACAAACAACTTCGACGACGATGGAATTGGTGCCGCCAAGAAACGCTCGGTTGAGAAGAAGAAGAACTTCCAACCGCCGTCGATGTTTGACGCGCCAGCTGCTCCGCGTGAACCGTCGGCGGCGTCGGCACGTCGAGCACCCGACACGTCGGCAGACTCGTTTTCGTTCTCTGGACCTCTGAAGGAACGCGAACAGGCAGCTGTGGCGGCAGCTAATGCACGTGTACATCGCACAGTGCCACCTCCAGTGCACCAACCAGCACCAGCGGCAGCCAGTATATTCGATGAGTTTGGCGATGCATCTTTTGGGCTGAACGGCTCTGGTGCACGTTCGCCAAACGACTCGTTCAACGTCGTTCCTGACTCGTCGGTGGCGTCTGGTTCGCATGCGTCTCGCGTCTCGGCATCACAAGCGGCTGTGCCACACGCGTCAATAGCAGTGGCAGCAGCAGCGAAGGCGAAGAAGCAAAAGGAGGAGCAAGAACCACGACGGTACCTCTCGATGCGCGAACTGACGAGACGCAACTTCCAACGCGATTTCGGAATCAACATTCGCATCGAAGACGAGATCGATCTCGAGCACACCTCGTGCTCCGAGGAGGAACACAACTACAAGAGGTGGGCCGGCGACCAGGTCGAGGAGATCGACAGCGAACAGGACGAAGATGCTGTGAGGCCCGACGATATTGGTGAACCAGACGCACGTGCCGACGGAGATCGACGCTTCTCGTTGAGTGCTGAGTTTGGCGACGACTACGATGATGATGACGACGACGACATCCTAAACAATGGCGAAGAAGATGAACAGGCTCGACGTGAACGACGCAATCTACACACAGTGAAGGAGCGTGCAGCATCGTTCTTCGCAGCGAAGAAGCGTGCGTTCGACCGAGCCCGTCGTGGCTCGTCGTCTGGTTCTGGTGCGAAGAGGAAGGCCGAAGCGCCTGCACCATCTGTGCCCAAGGCGGCTGCACCTGCAAGTGCAAAGCGTCAGCGAACATCGGAGAGCGACACGAGCGGCATCTCACTCGGCTCGGAGAACACTTCTCGAGACAGCGACGACGACGAAGGTGAATCAGAAGAATCGCACAAACACGCGCACACCTCGCCTCCTCGTTCATCTTCGAGTGAGAAGAGGAGGAACGCACATCGGCATCAACACCCTCATTCCGAAAGTGGTGCGTTGGTGCCGGCGGCGGCGGGGGCGGTGGGAGAGGAACGTCGTCTACATGGCGATTGTGCACAGACAGCGAGTACACTGGGGCGCATGACCGGCTGCTTTCTGTGTCTCTACGGCGATCAGGAGTACGATTCGGTGAACAACGAGGATATGGCGCACCTGCTGCGGCTGCTGAACGAGAACATCGGCAAGATCGATCCGATGGCGATTGCGTTGATCATGCACCGCTACTATACCGATACAATGCGCAACAAGGCACAGACGCGTGGTCAGTACCTACCGCCGTGGCGATCGAAGAGCATCTTCATTTGCATTGAGACGCACAATCTGAAGCCGGAGATTCAGATCGCACGCAACATGTGGGACGTACAAGTGCTCGTCAACTGCCTGAAGAACCGCATTGTATCGGTGCGGAGAGACCTGAGTTTGGCACAGCTGGCGGCGGCCGACGACGGCGAGGAGCTGAATCAAAAGAATCTCAGCGAGTACAGCAAACTGCTTAAGACGTGGGCGTGGCTCTCCAACATGCGCCCCGAGAAGATGACGTTCTACAATCCGAATCAGAAGACCGATCTCGGCGATCCACGCGTCTACGCTCGTGGCGTCGAGCTACGCACTGATCGCTCTGTGGCGACGAATAAGTTGGCCCATCAGAGATTATTGAAAGCTCGTTGATCGCATTTCCGCCCCATCTCTTTCTCTCTGATTGTATGAGTCGGCATAGTTTTTCACTGCAAAGCTCTGCCCGGAGGCACGAAGTAGATATTCTTGGCGGTAGTCCTTTCATATACAACGAAACACTCTGGTTGTATTTTAGTCAAGACGCTGAATGCACGGTGCTATTTCCGCCAGTTAGTCGCGGACCCGAACAGGAGTTCTGCGAGAAGTTCAAAAGGCTCAAGGAGAACTTGCGCTTCAAGCATTACCAACTTGTTTGCAGTGGAACGCCTCTTGGCAAACTTTCGTATGAAGAGTATACCCTATGGATGAAACAGGCATGCGACGACCCCGGTTGGTTCAAAACACTAGCGCGCGGACACTTGCGAAGCGATCTACTGTTCAGCGAGCAGAAGTGGTTGTTCGATGCGGCGATCGTATTGTTGCCGTTTGTCCGCCGCGCTTTCGAACTCCTGTTGGTATTCAAACAAATCAGGAAGTTCGAGCACAGAAGCGAACTGCAAATGTTGATTGTCATCGAACGGGCTGCAAAAGCGCGCGACCGCGTGCAAAAGCGCCGCCGGTACATGCCGACAACTCTTCTCGTCGAATGGAAGGGTTGGTGGTACATGCCAATGACACCACTGATTGAATGGAAACCTTCGTTTTAGTTGAACACTGTTCCCACTCGCCAAACGCAGAAGCGAACAATGACTAAGCTAATGGAACTCCAGTAAACAAATAGCGCGATCGCTCTACATTTCATTTTCTTTGATTCCGGCAGCTTCGACTTTCGCTTTCGCGCGCTTCAGCTTGTCGAGTAGGTGCGTTCTCTTGCGCGTCGACAGTTCCTCTTCGTGTGCATCTCGTGCCGCCTGAATTCGCGCCAGTTCGACTTCGGTATACACGAATGCCACCGGTTTCGTTATGTCCTGTGTTGATGGGTGCAGTTGCAAGTTCGCCGGAATGCCAAGCATGAACGTCTCTCGGCCGCGCATGATGACGTTTTCGGCATAGAGAGCGTCGAACAGATCGGTCATGGCGTACTCCAGTGATTCACGCAGCACTTCATTGCTCAGATCCAACGCTTCGATGAGCTCGTCAGTTGCCGTGTCTTGGTTGGCAGCACGGTTGTTCGCGCGCAGTTTCTTTGCGAACGCGTTGATCGAGTGCAACATGAGATCGTACTCGTTGCGCATCTTTATCGACGAGAAGATAATGAACACGATAGTGTGCATCGAAACGCTGCAGCTCAACGAAGCTCGCAGATTGCCGAGCACTGTGGGGACTAGAGGATACTCCGCATATTCATCGGGTTCGTTGGATCCAACAGACGCCAGACGCGGCACATGGAGGTGCTTCGTCGCGCCGTGGATCCACACGACGAGAGGGTGTAGCGCAACATCTCTCACCGAACCCTGAAACTCTCTGTAGACACTGGGTTTAGCGCTGCTGAACGCGCGTGCAATCGCGTCGAGTGCCACACAGTCTGCGTAGCCTTCGCGCACCAGGTGCGTGCCCAACGACAGTTGGTCAGTCAGCGGTACGAAACGTTCTGCAAATTGTCTGAGATGCGTGCTCGCATCTTGGAGGTGCGTCATGGTGCTGTTGAGCGCCGCGCGTCCGAAAAAGTCCGGTATGTTCATAGTTCAATTGTGCGCGTCGACGAGCGGACGACGTTCACGAGCAAAATTATTAACCCCAACGTACGCTTGTTGTGCGTTTGCCTACACTCCTTTACGCGTACGCTCACTCACTCACTCGCCTACTCGCAGTACAATGAGCGGCGAACTTGTCGGAACTTCGGCGTCGCGTAACTTCACCAACCTCGGTTTGAAGCGCAAGGCGGGCGGCGGCAATGTGTTGGGCGGAACGTACACGAGCAAACGCGCCAATCTGGCCACCGATGTGTTCACACGCGGTGGTTCGTCTCTCATCGGCAATGGTCGACCGTTGAGCGGAGTACCGCCGTCGGGCGCTGCGTTGCGCATCACTTCGCGCCAGAACTACAACAACGTACCAGTGCGCTTCGACGCCACTGGCGGCAACTACAGTGACCAGCGCAACCGTATTGCGCTCGGAGGCAACACCGGACGCGACAACGGTGTGTTGAACAATCTGTTGGCGACGGCGCGCGGCGGTCCACCAGTGTTTGGTCAGGGCTCACCGATGCTTGACAGTTGGTCGCGCGACGCCGCCACAGGTCTACCAGTGGCAGACGGTTTCCCTGGCCTGCAGGATTTCGCCATTCGCGGTCAAGATCCAGCGAATCGCACCACCGTCGAGTGGAAGGGCTTCCCAGATCAGAAGCCGTCGTACTTCGACTCGTACAACCCGTCGACGGAGCGTGCGTCGGTGGGCACACGTGGGAGTGAGGGCACGGGACTTTTCATTGATCAGACAGCGAGTGATGCGAGCAACGGCACCGTTCGTACCACCTACAATCCTTTCAAGGCGTATCCCTACGACCAGGCAGCCGCCAAGGTCAGTTCTTCGACCAAGGACACGTTCGGCGCCAATCCTATTGCCAAATTCACGGTGACGCTGACCAACGAGGCGGCAGCACTCTCCGACACTGAGTTGTTCGGCAGCATGATGTGGATGGCACTGGATCTGGCACCGCCACCAGTGCAGCGCGTGAACGCCGGCTCGAACACGTTTGGCACACACCGACCACTGCCGACGCACGCCGTCTACCCGCTCGCCACGATGAACTTCCTCCTCAAGTGTTCGCAGCTGTGGCCCGACAACTTCGATGCTGTACCGTCGCCCGAGAAGGCGATGTCGTCGTTCGGCTTCGTCGGCTTCGCCATCGCCGAGACTGGCGCCACGAAGACTCGCTTCCTGCAACGCGAGGGTCGCAATCGCACGCGCAACGTCGTGTTGCAGTTCTCGGGCGAGACGAAGATGAACAACGTTGTCGGCAAGGCGCGCGACGCGTACGGCAAGTGGGTTGGCTTCATCGTCAAGGGCGTGAACGACTCGGAGATCTACGCCATGAACAGCGAGCAGACGCCGTCGTACAACATCAACGCCGCCGAGCCCAACTCGATTCAGACGTGTGTGCCGCGCGATCCGCGCAAGCAACTCTCGCAGAACCCGATTCAGTTCATTCCGTGGATGGATCGCACGCGCAACAATCGCTTCCCACGTCTCGAGGAACTCACGTACTACGACGATTTCGGCTGTCGACGCTTCGGCAAGTACGTCGAGGTGGGCTTCATCACCGACGAGTACCAATCGCGCGATCAAGCCATTATCTCACGCACACCATTCTCGGCAAATGCTGCACTCAACAGTGGTGCATTGCGTATCAACATTCGCATGACTCGTGGAGTGAGATTCTAATTGAATTTAAATTCGTTCGTTCGTTCGTTCGTTCGTTCCGACGACTCAACTGTTGAAAAATTTCAAATCAAAGAGAACACATGATGCGTGTTTGCCTACACTGGTTTGCGAGCCGAGTTGAAACAGAAACCAACCTCTCATGACGGACTGGGCATTGGGAGCTAATCCGAAGAATCGCACAAGCGTGATCACAGAGACCGGCATCGTCGTCTACAATGCCGTGCAGGATGCCGATGAGATCGCTTCACGTGCACCATACCTGGGCGTCGACAAAATCGAAGACGTGTCGGCGATCTTCCCGGGCGAGCTGTGTTTCACACGCACAAGTCGTCGAACGATACAGACCGTGAGCAACGGCCTACCAATGAACGGCCTCCAGCCGGCGTTCTCGGCGTTCAATGGTGCCATTCACGAGCACCCGTCGAACTTCCGCTTCGTTGGCGAAGCACGCAACACGCCGCAGTTGCAGGGCATGAAGGGTCGTGCGCTGGGGCGTGCGTTTGCGCTCAAATTCGGCGGAACGACCACGATTCGCCTCAACTCGGCGCTGCCGTTCGCTGCGCGCACCGTGCTCATGTGGGACATGCCACGCTCGGACAAGCTGCCTGGCGACATTGTCGGTCTGAACCGCAAACTGGCCGAGATGAAGGAGTACAAGCCGAGCGAGTGCCTCACGTCGCCGCTCAAATTGCATCAACTCATCGTGCGTCAGTCGAAGACGCCGACGAACCCGGCCATGCTCAACAACGAGGAGGAGATCGAACTCTCACAGGCGTTGTTGTTGTCGGCTGCGTTCCGCATGATCGGCTATCTCGGCGCGGTGAAGAAGGCCGAAGCGGCCGGTGCTGCATATGGCTCAACCGAGAAGTTGCGCGACGCCGTGCTGTTCGGTCTGATCGACCCGGACGAGCAGTCGAGGACAGCGGGCGCACTGGCGAGCAAGAAGGCGTCTGCGAATTTCGTGAGTCAATTCATCGATTCGGTGTTCTGCGCCACGTACAACGAGAAGACGAACCAGTCGAACACCGACGAGGCCAACGCCGTGTTCACTGGCCCCGAGGTTGATCTGAAGGGCGGCAAGGTGCGCGGTCAGGCGGGCGATCCGAAGAAGAAGCAGGTCGTGCGTGCGCAGCTCACAGCTGTCTCCGATATCACCATGTCGACCGCAACGCTCATCGAGTCGCGCAAGACACGCATCTTCGCCATCTCGTTGACAGCCGGCAGTCCCGGTCAGGATATCGATGCGTTCTATGTTTAAGTACGGTGCCGTTGTTGGCGCGGAGATGAATAAATCTGTTCGTTCTTTGCACATTTGAATTTCGACGCGCAACGAAATGCATTCGCGTACTCGCACACACACACGCACGCACACGCATGTCTGGTGTTTTCTACGACAGTGACGAGGAGGCGCGTGCGTTGGCCGAAGCGCGCAAAACACCTCGCACCACAAACACCAACACCGACTATTCACCGCAGTCGTCCTCGTCGGCATCTGATTTGGCTAAAGCGTCTGCCACAACGATAGCGAAAGTCAACGATAGTGAGTGGGAGCCGTGGGACGCACCGGTGAGCACACTGCCGACGCCCACTGCGCTGGGCAACGCCAACAGTGCCACCACTGTCTCGTCGGTGTTTCGTGCGTTGAAGATGATCGTTATTGGCAACGATGAAGTTGATCAATCTCAACAGGAGCGCATACCTCTGCAGTATGAGACTGGCACGAGTTCGAACAACACGATGGCCGTCGTCGACGTCAACAAAGAGGAGATGAACAACGAGGTCGAAGAAGAGCTCGACGAAGCGATGCAAGATGCCACCGACGAGGGAGTTGAAGCTGACTTGTTCAACGCACCACCAGAAGTTGAAGCGCGTCTTCCATCGTCTTCGTTGATTGGCGCTCGTGGCAATGAGAACTACAATCGCAACCCTGGTAGACGTTCACTCACACCCAAAGATCGCCAACGATTGGCTGTCAAGTTGGCGTACACACGCGAACACCCTGGATTCGAGTACGATCCGCGGTACAAGAACGCCAAGGACAAGCAACGGCACGAGCTGAGCAAACACGGCGGTCAGTCGCTGCGAACGCGCGCCGTGGCGAGCAACTTCCCACGTCGTGTCGATGGACTGACGCTGCTGAACGCACACGGTGAGAAACTGTTCCGCGACGCACGCGACAAACTCGAGCCATTCGCCAATCACCATTCGCTGGCGCTGTTGATGCGCGCCGGTGTGAGTAAGCAGTCGTTGATGGCGGCTTCGTCGCAGCTCGTCAATGCCATGCGCTGTGGACACGCAATGAACAACGGCATCTACCACTACGCACCCGAGAAACGCGGACGTGCCGACAAACGCACGCAATTGGTGGCGTCAGCGCTCACTTCTCTCTCGCGTGTCTATCCGCACGCACTCATCGGAGAATTGGAGTCGGATCGGAAGGCAGCACTCGCTGCCGAACTGAACATGCTGAACGGCACCGATCGTGAACAGCGCAAAGCCGCCCGCGCTGCCGTTGAGGCTGCACTACGCGATAGATTCGTCCAACCAGAGCAACGTGCCACACTAGAGAAGCTCGCCGCGAACAAAGCCGCCGCAGCGTCACGTACCGTGGAGCGCGAGACGAAGCTGCAACAAGCGCCTGCCAAATCGTCGAATCCTGCACTGCAAACGCAAGTGGATGCAACTGGCGACGCTGCCGAGGTTGACGTCTCACCTGGCGGTCTCATGCCACCGGTGGCGCGCGAGGACGTGATTGTGGCCTCACTGGGCAACGGACCACGCGTCACAATCGAGCAGGTCGAACAGGATGAGGACGACTTGGCTGACGAACAGGGCAATCGCGATCCAATCACAGGCGGTGAAGTGAAAGCGTCGTTGAACAACTTCCGCGGTGAGATGGCCGTGTTGATGGAGGCGCGTGCCAATTTGTTCGTGCGCTACGTCGTCGGCTTCTACCGCGGCCTGCGTTACATGGTGTTGGAGGCGCAACGCGATGCCGAGCAGTTGATCGAGCACATGTTGCAGGTGTTCGAACGCGACGGCCTGTTTGCGTCGGCTGCCAACGGCGGACTGACGCGCGACACGGCCAAATTCGCACTGGAACGACACAACACCGAGTCGTACGAGCGTGCACAGCAGGCGTTGTTGGGACGCGGCATACGTGTGAAGATCGCGTTCGAAGAGCTGCGCAACTTCTACCCGCTCGGACGCGAGGGCCAGTTGATCGATGGCGCCTCGTCGGTGATCAGCGACGCCGAGCACAGCAACATCAAGGCGGTCGAAGCCGAGTCGCTGGCCGAGTTGGTGGACGTTTTTGGCAAACTGATGCGTTCGCGCGATGTCGCCGAAGCTTGGTTCGTCAACTTGGTCGCCGACGAGGACGCGCTGGTGGCCGAGTTGGCTGCGAGCGGCGAATCTCAGGAGTTTCACGCGAAACGCGTCGCCTACGTGTACACCTCCTACCGTGTCGGCCTACTCATCGATGCGTCGACGTACTCATTCATTGTGCGTCGATTCGACGCGTTCGACGAGGGACTCTACCGCCGCTTCGACCCGGACGAGTGCACCGAACCAGACGATGAGTGCTGTCCGCCGTATAAGGAGCGACCAATTGTGGTGGTGTGTGATCCTCCGCCACCGTGTTGTGCACCACCACCAGAAGAGGTGTACGAGTGTGTCGATGTTGTCGAGGAGCCATGCAGCGTTGTTGTCGAAGAGCCGTGCTTTCATCCGTGCGAGCTCGAGCCAGACTTTGACGACGAGCCCGTTCCGTGTCCTGTTGCGGTGCCGTGCGCCGTCGTCGATAGTAGTGACTGTGCTCCGTTGTTCGAAGATGCCGACGAGGTCGACGACTGCGAATGGGGTTCGTGGTTCGACTGGGCGTGCAGTTCAGTCGATAGCAACAAGTGCAACAAGTCACTGTGCATTCAAGCACGCGCCAACGGCGGCCAGCTGATGCGCGTGGGCATGCTGTTCGGCCAGCGTCGATTGCGTCCGACATCGTTGGCGCAACAACAAGCGCTCATCGGCTGCCGTGACGAGCAGTGCGCAACGATCGCCGAGGCGTTGCTGGCGTTCCTGGCCGAGAAACAGGCGGCAGTGAAGAACGACTGCGCACACACACCAATGCGCACCGAACAGGAGCAGGTGCTGGCCGGCTACGCGTTTGGGCAGCACGTGATCGCGCAACTCAAGACGACCGCCAGCGACATCGAACAGTTGGCACACTTCTCGATCGTGCTCACACGCATGCTCTGTCGACTGTTCTTCGCCGTCTACTGCGAGCGTTCGTGTGCACTGGCGCACGACGCACACCAATTGGCGCTCGACATTGGCAGTTTCCTGCGTCCACTCTCGAAGCGTCCGTTTGTGCGTGGCATGCGACTGGCGCCTGTGCAGAACGAAGGCGCACCGGCAGTCGAGACGAAGCTGCTGGCGTACCTGAACGTTGTTTTGGAGACGGGCAAAGTGGGCGACAAGGTGACTCGCGCCCGCCGCGACGCCAGTGGTTTCGTGCCATCGAAGATGTCGTTCTGCCTCGCTCGTCCGCTGTTCAATACGCTCCGTGGCGCCATCGATGCAGTGGCACAGAATCTGTTCCAACCGGCGAGTTCGCTCACTCAGGTCGACTCGTTCAGCCGCAATCTCATCGCCTCCGACTGGGATCGACTGTTCTATCGCGTCGAAGCGCGTCTGGGCAAGGACTTTGTGAATCCATTGTTCGTGCTCATGCCTGGCGAACCGAGTGAGAGTGATATCTACGCCACGCCAGTCGAGTTGCAACAACCAGTGGTCGCCCCAGTTGTCAACAATGCAGCATCGCCTCCTCCTTCTTCTCCTCCATTGGCGGATGTTGAGACAGAGCAAGAGAACCCCGACAATATAATCTCCTCGACGACGGAAATGCCGCCACCACGGAATTCGGTGCTTCTGCCTACTCGCACCGAACCTGAATTGGTCGACGCAGATCGCGTGCTGGAGGAGGAGGAGGAGGAGGAGGAGGGACCGCCACCGACGCCTCCACTCCCCGAAGGAGAAGCGGCGCCACCCGCAACGCCTCCATTGCCCGAACAGGCGCCGCCTGCACAGCAGAACAACTTCGAGGATATTGAAGCATCGGCACCGACACGCTCGTTCTTCAACGCTGGAAACGTAGAAGACTTCGACGATGATGAGACGCTGAAGAGTTCAATTGGACGTCGACGTGCGCCGGCGCCTGTTGCAGTTGTCGCCGCTACAATCAAGGCGAATGTGCCGAAAACAATGAAAGCAGGCGCATCGTTGGGCGAACTGGAACGCGAGGCACGCATTCGACTCATTCTAATGGAGAACAACATTAAATGAAAAGGTCGGAGGGTGTGCGCTCGCTTTTGTGTTCATTTCTCCTTCTCCTTCTCCTCCTCTTTCCCCTTCTTCGGTAGTTCAGGCAGAGGCGTTTCGATTGCTGCCAGATGCTGTTCGCCGCCCACTTGCAACTCGGGTGCGATGTTCGGATCAATGGACATGCCCAGCGCAGCGCGCGTCGCTGCACTGCTGGCTTCGAGTTTTGCGCGCTTCGCCTTAAAGTAGGCGTCGGCGGTCAGTTTCTCTTGCTCGGCGGTGCGCGACGCTTCCTGCATCTTATTCTGCGAGACGACTGTGATCTGTTTGCCCAGCGATTCGTCGCGTTCCAGTGCCTCCTTCATGGCAATCATGCGCTTCTTGGCGACGATGCTACGCGTCACCAGCGTTTTGCCTAGCGCCTCGTCGCAATCGTATGGCATGTGCCGGCCGTTCATGAGCGCTTGATCCTTGCAGTAGAGCGAGCAGAAGCGCGCCGTGTCGCAGTCGCACACGCGCTGTGCGTTCTTCGCGCCGCAGTTCGTGCACCGATAGTCGCTCTTGAGTTCGGCGGCGATCTCGTTGCCCGAGTAGAGGTAGATCTCCGAGATCACCCAGACGCCCTCGACTTTCGGGTGTGGCACCTTGTGAAACTCCAGGCCGCACACACCGTAGTGCCGCTGGAACGCGCCGAACAGATTCAGCGTCGTCGTGTGAATCCAGATCTTCTTGCACGGTCCGCGCATGTCCGGTATCTCGTGACAACCCCATTCGTTATGCTTCACAGTCTTCGAGGTGAACTTGCGCGCCAGCGCCACGTCGCTCATGAACAACAGACCGATGTCTTGGTACGCCTCCTCCAACGAGTTTGGCGGTGGCGCAGCCGGTTCGTTGGGTCGGCGTGTGCTCACACGCGTCAACTTGCTCGTCAACTGGTTCACGAACCTATACGAGGCGTTGGGCGAGCGCTTGAACGTGTCGACCCAGTCGGGTGGCGGCCATGCACGGCGTTTCGATTCGCCAGCCGACGTCGACGACTGTTGCTTCGACTTCTGCTTCTTGGACGCATCGTTGACGCTCTCTTCCTCCTTCTCGGCAGTCTTTGCGCGGTCGCTCGCCACCGCCTGTGCAATGAGCGGATCGTCGAGCGCCAGCTCCTCTAACTTCTGCGTGGGCTCTGGTAGTTTCTCCACTGTTTCGACAATCGGCGTCGTTTCAGGCGTTGTGTCTGGCGCTGGCGCAAGCTCCAACGGTGCATCTTCAACAATAGCTTCGCTCATTCCTGTTTTGCGAGGCGGAGGTTTTTTCTGTTCTCTCGAGTGCCTCCTCCCTCCAGAATTGGTAAACTTCGCATCCACGCACACACACACGCATTTGCAATGTCTCAGTGGAGATCTAGAGCACCGTACAGCGACGATGTGAACCGTTCTATCTTCGCTTACAGCTGTCGGGTGGTGTGCGGGTGCATGTTTTTCGTCCTACTCGCCTACCTCGGGTTCGTTGTGTGTGCCTCGTTGTGGACGCACTACAATCCGTTCACGACGTGCTTCAACGTCGACATGTTCGAGGCGCACGTGCCCGGTCGCACTCCTCGGCACTACCGCTATCCGCCGTTGACGCTGGGTCGCCTCTGTTTCGACCACAAACAGCTGGTGGTGTGGTGGGAGTTCCGCGAAGGCTACAGCAACTACTACACACTCACCGATCTTACTCTGCGCGGCGAACTGCCCTACGACAAGCACCAGCCACAGCGTGCACCGGTTGCGTTGGCGCTCGGATTGAACAAGAAGTCGCACTCGTTGAAACGCAGCATCGATCAGCGTGCCAGGAATCGAGAGGAACGTGGTCTGGCTGAAGAGGTTGAACAGCCAACAGACTTCGAAGAGGAGTACGCTTGGCAACGTCTCGTGAGGAGGCTACGCGAGGGCCAATGCAACGGGTTGTGCGGGTGGCGCGAGATCGAACTGCCCCTTCTGAATCGCATTCTGGCGCATCCGGCGCGCTACTACCTCTCGTTGGAGGGAGTGAGCGAAGGTCAGCCGGGCGAGATCGCCAGACACAAGTTGGATCAGAAAATAAAGTCGGCCATATAGCATTGCTTGCGAGCGGCACGCACACGCAAACCAACAAACGCACCTCCACCATGCACAGAACTTTACATCGTCGTGCCGAATGCGGCGGACTATCGGTGGCGTTGGTGTTCTCGCGTCAGTCGCAACAGGCGGCTTCGCGCGGTGAACCGTCTCTGCTCGAACTGCTGGCGCCGGCGCCACGCGACGCCGAGAAGCTGCAGGACATCTTCGTTGACACGCACTCGCGCAGCGGCACCGACCAGCAGTGGCTGGCGCTCAACGCCGAACAGACGCGCGACGTCGAGAAGAACCAGGGCGCCGTCTCGCGGCTGTTCCCCAAAGCGCCGATTGTGGCCTGTGCTCTGCTCTACGAAATGCACCGCTCGTGGAGCGCACCTACGTCGGCCAACTCACTCGAGGCACCCGTCGAACTCACCGACTGGGCAGTGCTCAGCAGTATTTGGGGACTGCTTGGCAAAGACAGGGAGCACCAGGCGATGGCGTTCATCGGCAATCTGTACAAAGTCTCGCCGCGCCAGGCGGCGTTGGCGTTGCACCAATATGCGAAGAGCACACACGACTTCTACGTTGAACATCTCGAACAAATTGAAGAATTGATCTAAACCCATGCGTTTACGTATGTTTTCACACACTCTCCGTACCTTTGACGGTGCGCGAGATCTAGTACCAGATTAGGCCGCGGAAGTTGCGTGTCCTGAAAGGTCAAGATAAGACCGAGGTTCCATTTAGGCTTAAACAGATACTTGTTTGACTAGACAATATGTCGAAACACAGGTCGATCGGTGATGGTTTTGCCGACTTCAGATCTGGACCAAAAATTCTCGAACGAGTTTAAAGGCTAAGAAAGGGTACCGATTGAGTTCAGGATGGGCTAGTTTCATTGCCAGTACTAACAGGAACACATACACATCATCGCGAGACTCCGTGGACAGATATGCCTGGAGATGCGCCGCGGACGTTTTACAGTGTAAAAACAGGTATTTCAAGTCTGACTTCCGGAAGAGTCAAGATAAGGCCCAGGTCCCATTGAGACTCTAATAGAACTTCATTTGATTGATATACATGCCGAAAATCAAGTTGATCGGTGGTCGGTTTGCCGAATTTATTTTCCGGGGACTCCAGGGACAAGGAAAACGGTATCGAGTTTACAGTGGACGGAAA
>Ga0182030_10013099_pt1 | contig 16537 bp, 24 predicted proteins | sample 812S3MmetaG_FD_121299 | JGI IMG/M metagenome (GOLD analysis project Ga0182030, IMG submission 121299) | Permafrost microbial communities from Stordalen Mire, Sweden - 812S3M metaG (Illumina Assembly) | ecosystem: Environmental > Terrestrial > Soil > Wetlands > Permafrost | place: Sweden...
GCAAGAGATCGCCTGGGGCACTGATCCGCACGATCCAAATAGTCATCCAGATTTGGTCACAGGCATGGTCGCGTGGTTGCCGCTCGATGAAGGCCAAGGGACACAGGCGCTGGATGTCTCGGGCCAGGGACACAACGGAACACTCGAAGGGAGTTCACTGCCCACATGGACAAACGACGGCAGCGGGCCATCACTTGCGTTCGCTGGCACGCAGGGCCAAGTTGTTGTCCCCAATTCCAGCGAACTGACACCCACCAACAAGTTCACCATGATGGCCTGGATAAAGGTCAACCCCGGGGTCCAGGGTGCGGTGCTCAGCAAAAAAACTTCAGATGCTTCCCAAACCGGTTACTCGCTCTCAATTACCGGCGGACGATTGTCGGCTCTATTGCGGGTCGGGGGAATGGATCGTCCGCTCTACGGTCACGTGCCGGTTGCCGATGGTCAATGGCATCACGTTGCCTGTGCGTACAACGGCCTCGAGTTTCGACTCTTCGTGGACGGTGTGCGGGACGTGTTGACGCATACGGGAGGAGCCGTAGTTCAGACCGACGGGTCGCTAATCATTGGGCAACTCGCCGGACAGATGCGCGACGTGGGACTCTACCAACGAGCCTTCAACGATGGCGAAATCAAGTTGCTCTATGAGACCACGAGCACGATGAGCACCCAGTTGGCTCGACGCCAACCAGCCGCTCCGACATTCCTCTATGCGCGGCTGAAGGAGCGCGGGCGCATTCAAGCGGCGCAGGCAGAACTCGGCAAAAGGGTGACGCCATGAACCGGACTACCCGACTTTTCATGATGGTTGTGATAGCAATCATTGTCTCCTTCCGTTCGGCCTTGGCGCTTCCCAATCCCGTTGGCTGGTGGAACTTTGACGAGGGCAGCGGCACGCTAACGGTCGATTCCAGTGGTAATGGCAATACGGGAACGATCGGCGGTTCGTGGATCACGAACGGCATGTCGAGCAACGCAGTCACGTATACCACCTCGCAATACACATCTATTCCTTACTGGTCGGGCTTTAACCTGAGCAATTCCATCACGGTATCCGTTTGGATCAAGCCGTCGGCGCCCGGATCGCCCGGCCCGGGTTATTCGCAAATGTTTGAAAAGGGTGTCGGTTACTTCGGCGACTGGGGCCTGCTCTATCTCGATACCTCCCAGATCGTGTTCCAAATGACCGGGATGAACGGCAATTCGATTGCCAGTATCTCGCTCGTTCCTACCGGTCTCTGGACCCACGTCGTCGCCACTTTCGACGGCGCGACCGCCAAACTCTATATCAACGGCCTGCTGGATCGATTCGCCACCTGGCCGGGTTCGCAGATCTTCACGACCAACGGAATCCAGATCGGCAGCTTGCCCGGTGCCATTGATGACGCTCGGATCTACAGCAACGCGCTCACGGAAGTCGAGGTTGCGCAACTGTTTCTCCAACAGGACAAGGACCTCGACCGGCTGATCGACGCCAATGAAACCATTTGCGGCACAGACCCGAACAATCCGGATTCTGACGGCGACGGTTGCCCTACGACTCGGACTTCCCTTGTGGGTATATACGATCAATAAACCGCTTGGCGGCCTCAGTTTTCTCTTCATCCGTATTTGACACACGGCAACGGCTGGTTACGTCTACGCCATCAACTTCAATTATCCTCTTGGTGACAGTCTATCTATCTGACTTCCCCGTGACGCCATCGGATGCGAATTCAATCTTGTCCCGTATCACAATCTTATGGTTCCGATATTGTGTTTCGATGGGATTCATGACACCTTTTTACCCCTAACGGTGCCGAAGGACGAGGACGAATTGCGAGACCATGAGTGATGCAGAGAGCAAACCCGCAGGCAAGACGGTGAGCCGACAGGCATCAACGGGGAGTCACGCAAAGACGGTAGCAGATCGTATGAGGTTGCCAAAAGGAAACTATCCTATGCTCACTACGGGTTCTACCCCATAGCGAAGAATCGCCCAATTCGCCATTCTCCGTTGAATGAAGGAGAACCAATATGCCAACGAAGCTACATGTCCACCGACTGCCCGTCAGCACAACGGACTCTGAGTTGCAGAGACTGTTCGAGGGAGTGGGGCGAGTCGTCAACTGCGATGTGGTCACGGATGGAACCACGCGCCTGTCAAAGGCAATCGGATTCGTGGAGATGGCGACGGAGGAAGAGGCACGAAAAGCAATTGACCAACTCAACGGCAAGGAGTTGGTCGGACGAGTAATACGGGTTTCCGCGGGCTCGTAACGAGATTTCGCTGCGACTGTGGTCTGCCCCGGTGCTTCTCATATCGACAACAGAACGCTGGTACGCTGGCCCCGCTAGTTCTATTCCGGTAAGTTGAAGATTGCAATGAGTTCGGTAGTTCGAGCCTCGACTCTCTTTTCGTCCTCCCCCGCCCGCCACCCGGATCCTCGCCTCCAAGACTGCCACGAAACCATCAGTAGCTATTCCTGCAATAGGGCTTACGTTACTGTGGAGAGTCGAGACTCGCCTTCTGCCCGTGCTGCAATGTTGCAACCCGCCCTCGACTCTCCAATGTTTTATCCATCGCCAGTTTTCGGCCGCCTGATCCCGTCCAAACAATCCTCAGAGATACCTCCTCATTGACGCCCGCAATCCAAAAGCCTACGATGCCCCCATGACGGCGTTTCTGGAAACGCTCGGCGACCTGGGCAATCCCAAGCCCAACAAGCATTTCTCTCCGAAGTGGAAACGGTCTGACTGCATCGCCCTCCTGCACCTGGTTCTGGCCCCTGTTCCCAATCGTACCGCAATGAATCGGAGATCATTATGAAACAGCTTTTTTCAGTTGTCCAAGCCCGGTCGAAGCAAGTCGGCAAGGGTCTTGCGGAAGAACAAACCATGGGAGTCCGCTGGTTTGGCTCCTTGCAGGATGCGGAGTCTTACTTTAGAAATCTCCGGCTTGCCCGACCCATCGATACCAATGATGAACGTGGCTTTATTAAAATATGGGACACGAAATATCTGTATCATTCCGCCCTCGGGGATAAGGCGAATGACCAACTCACCGAAACCCCTCCAGATAATGCGGTGCCTCTGCCCAGTGGCGTAAGATTCGATCCTCGTGCGGGGACCCTGATTGAGCAAGAGGCGAGGCAGACCATGGGACTGGTTGACAAATTTTGGTCAGTTCTCAGAGATGCTGGCTACACCGTGCTCAATTACAGGGAAGACCCAGCGGCACCCCTGGCGGACTGGATGATCGCGTTGGAGTTTCCTGGCCACCTGCACCCGCTTCCGTTCGTGCCTGCTCATTCGCAAACCGTTCGGATTGTTAGAAAAGAGAATTCATGGTTTTTCATTTACGCCCACGAGAGTTCAACAGAACACGGATTGTGGGGATTCAGCGAGAACGTGTTCAACCAAATCGAACGCCAAGGAATCATCCCTTGGGTGATGGTTTTCCTGAAAGAGAGGGAAACCGAGGGCTTCTGGGCGGAGCCTCACAACGTCGCAGAACGCATTGTCCGTCAGGATTGGACGCTCGACGCCAATGGGAATTACCTATTGAACTATCCGAGAGGAGTCAGCGGTTGTGTGCGGTTCCATGATCGGTCGGAACTGCTCAGGATGGTGGACGACTTCGCCCAGAGATCGTCGGTCGCAACATAATTACCGCCCCGGACTTGAGATGAGGTTAGACTGCCGCCATGCCTGACATCGTTCAACTAGTCAAAGAACGTCGCTCCTCTCTGCGGGAATTCGGAACAATCGAGAAAGCAAAAAAGGCTCTCGGCGGTGTCCGCATCGAAAGGAAAGCGAAACCTCGCAAGCCGAAGGTTTCGAAAGCGGGACGAGCCAGGTAGAGCTTGACCGTCCAAAATGACAGGGCTCAGACTCCTTCAACTGCACTCTGGTCACTCTCAGAAAAGTATTACACTGCCGCTGTCATTAGCTCTGACAAAACCATCATCCCAATGCTGTAAAGGCTTTGCGGGTACAGGTTTCAAGGGCAGAGGCTCTACGGGTACACGTTTTACCGGTACATGCTTAGCGGGTACAGGCTTTATGGGGAGAGACTTTGCAGGCACAGGCTTTAACGATAGAGGCTGTGCGGGTATTGGCTCGGCGGGTACAGGCACTGCGGGTACGGGCTGGGCGGGTACCGGCTCTATGGCAACTGCGTGAACGGAAAATATAATCCCTAACGCCCCTATCGCTAAAAAGACAACAAGGAATACGGTCGCTACAGTCTTTCTTCTCTTCATCGCCATCCTCCATCGAATGGTTGACCTGACTCTGATTGAATCCAACAATGAAGCATACGCCGAGAAACGGTCGGACGATATAAGGGGTTCACCCCATCGGAGACGGGTTTAGCCAACTGCCCATAATTCCACCCGATGGAATTATGCCGCCATGTCCAACACGTCCCGGGCTCGCTGAACCGGCTTTGCGGGAATGGCAGAATACTGGCCCGACCTTCCCTGGATGACCTCGCCTAGCCTGTTCTCCAAACCGTGGCGGCTAGGAGCCGTTCGGTTTTTTGATGCCATCTTTGCTAGGCCTCCGGCTCGACGGGAGAGATCATGGTGTTGTCATGCCAGACCGTAGACTCCCCACATTTTCCGCAGACAGCAACGTTCACTGGGCTTTGGGCATAGCCTGACTGAGTCAGGTAAAGTCCCGACCAGTAGTGCCTCGCATAGTCTTGGCAATGCGGACAATCGAAGAAGTCTTTACCAAATTTCGGCTGCGTTAACATTGCGTTGGCCCTTGTGGACTGGGAATCCTTTGCCTCGTCGAGATAATAGATTACGCCCGGAACCTGGCGGAAGATATGGGGCGTTCACCCCATCCGAGACTTCACGAATCCAGCCGATTCTGAGCCGTTGACCGGAAGATCAAAGACCCGACTGTTCCACTGCGCTTGGCTGGCGCGGGTGCGGCTGAGGCGCCGGTCGCCCACTGGCGACGCCTGCTCGAGGGTTCCCCCCTTGCATTTTCGCCCGTCGGTCCTATATTCCGGTAGAGACAGACCCTCTCGGCAAGTTAGATAAACTGAGGGTGGCAAGCCCAAACTCGGGGGTACATCAGCAGAAAGGAGTGCCCTGTGAAACAGGCAGTCAAACTTCTCGGCGTGGCAGTGGTCGCCGTCTGCCTCAGTGTTTTAGGCTCCACAAAATTGTTTGCCTTCGGCGGCGGGGGTGGTCACGGCGGAGGTGGTGGGGCTGGTCAGAGCGCAGGCGGTGGGGGTGGCGATGGTGGATTCGGTGGCGGCGGACACGGCGGATTTGGCGGACGCGGAGGGTTCGGTGGTGGTTTCCGCGGTCGTGGCTATTACGGCGGATACGGCCGTTATGGGTACGGCGGCTATGGGTACGGTGGCTGGGGTTGGGGCTGGCCCTACTACTATGGCTATCCATACGGTTACGGTTACCCCTACTATGGCTACGACTACCCATCCGATTACGGCTACGCGACGCCCGCGTACGATCCTCCGCAAACAGGCTACAATGCGCCACCTCCTGATTCACCGCCGCAATCAATTCCGTATGGTTATGCCAGTCAGACACTCCGAACCTTCAGCGTGGCGGATGTGAAGGCGTTGGTAAAGGCGAGGCTTAGTGATCAGGTCATCATCAGTCAAATCCGCAACTCGCAGGCGGTCTATCACTTGACGACAGCCGAAATCATCGATCTGAAGAACAGTGGCGTCAGCGACAAAGTCATCGACTTCATGATCAACAGGGCGAGCGCACCTGGTGCCAATCAGTATCGGCGGTGAAGACGGCTCACTGAAACGCCTTGATCAGCAGGACGGCTATTAGTCATCGTTGCTCTCCAAGATTGTTGAAGTAGTATTCGGGAATCTACGCGGCACGTCATCCGCGCACAATGGGGTGAACACTCCAGCTTGGCCTGGGGAATCCACGGTAGGGTTAAACCCCATAGGAAAGGCCCGGCCCATCGCGTAGCGTTTCTCCATTGCAGGGCTTCACCGCCAGATAATGATCGTTTCGGCGAAGGCTCTGCGAGGTCACGGGACCGAGGACTCAATAACATTATGAAAACTTTGTTTACGGCAGAAGTGATTTCCAACCGCGGACGTTCGGAAACCAATCCAATACCGGACACGCTGCAGATCGTCACATTGGGGAACCTTCGTGGTGGCCGACCACCCATGGCGAGGTACAGTTGGCCGGCTCAATCTGGTCGGAGTCCCGTGCGCGGTCACGATGAGTGTGCTCTCATGAAATCTCAACCGGGGTGAACCAAACCTGGAAAGACGTCATCCGCGGCGTCCACAAAACGTTACGGACAGAAAGAAAGAAAATGCCAATAAACGCACAATCACCAACCATTGCTTCTTCGCATGGCATCCCACAACGGAAGCGCATTACCCGCTGGGGCAAAGGCGCAGTCGCCGGAGTGATCGCCGGCGCGCTCTTTTTGGCTGTTGAAATGGTTTTGCTGAAAGTATTTGGCGGAGGCAATATTTGGGTTCCGCTGCGTCTGAGCGCTTCGATCACCCTGGGAAATCGGGCCGTGGCAACCTCAACGCCGTTCACCTTCGACATTTTTTTCATCGGAATGATGATGCACTTTCTGTTGTCGATCCTGTATACCGTGGTTCTGGGCATGTTGATTCACAACCTTAAACCCGCGGCGGCAATACTCGCCGGCGCAGGTTTTGGATTGTTGATGTATCTCTTTCATTTCTATGGGCTGACAGCCTTCTATCCATGGGTGGCGAACTCGCGAAGCTGGATCGTCGTCGTCGGACATCTACTCTTCGGCATGTCCGCCGCGTGGATTTACAGCCACCTCCACATGCGCCAGTTGATGCGCGACGCCGGCTTGTCACCGGACGCAAACCGACGCACTCTCTGAGTGTCGGACCATCGCCTGATTCGAGAAATGATCTGGTACACGCAGCGTGGCTAGGGCTGGACATGTTTTTATTTTGACCACGTTGCCCACATTGGATTCCGTAGGATCACGATGTGTCGCAGGACTTCCGGACGCTCACGTTGGCATCGTGGCGTTCACGCGAGGCATCACGTGGCCCGCAGCGGAAGATTACTTGACGTTCTGAGAAACCAACTTGGTCATCTCAAACATGCTCACCTTCTTCTTGCCGCCGAAAACGGCTTGTAGCGCGGCATCCGCATTGATCTGGGTTCTCACCTTCTTGTCCTGCAGAGCATTCTTCTTGATGTACTGCCAGAGCTTCTTGGTGAGTTCCGTGCGGGGCAACGGCTTCGAGCCGACTACTACCGCAAGTTTCTCGTTGGGTTGGACAGGCTTCAAGAACGCGGCATTGGGTTTCCGTTTCGCGACCATGGTGTTTTCTCCTGTTATGTTTGATTGAACCAGTTAATTCTTCTTGTTGGCTTTCGGCTTCCACGATTGTACCGCCATCTCGACCCGGATGTCATCCCTATCCCGAATGGATTTCAGTATATGTGGATCATGGTGTCTTTCCGGATCCCGGCACGACGGCCGTCATTGGGTCTTGATCCAGCAGCAACCCAAACGCCTGTTGCAGGGTTAGATCATCCGGCAGGCGGCGGAAATCGCTGGCCTTGGTCACCGAATCGATGCGGCTGGCGATCAACAGTAATCTCCTGTTGGTGTAGTGTAATGCCAATGTTGTGGTCGCCCACTGGTCGTGCCACACAACCTGTTGTTCCAGCAAGAGACTACCTCCGCGAGAGATGTGGGCAAAGATGCCCCAGCCGAAATCAACATTCCGAGACAGCTTGGCTTCTACCCGCACAAAACGCTCCGCCACAGGGTCGATCAGCATCGCCCCTTCCACCCCTTGCAATACCCGCAATTCTATGGAACGCGGACGAAAGTGCGGGTTGGGGCGGAATGTTACCAAAACGAGTTCGCGACCGGCGCTGTTTGTTTCCCCACCCGTACGCTGGTAAAGGAATGCATCTGGAAGCGACTGGATCACCCTGTGTAAGCGGGCGTCGTCGGCGTGTTTCTCGGTTTGGAGTTTCACCAAACCGGCGCGATTCGTCAGCAGGCTGCGCAAGCGTTCCTCCTCCGATTGCCTCTGCGCTGGAGGAAGTGGCTTGCCGTTCTTGAGAACCAGACGACTGATTTGCAAGTTGGGGGTCTCGACCATGACATGGGTCTCCGAACCTTGCGGCGTCTCTTCGTGGACCCGGTACATATACTGGCCGCTCGTGTCGGTCGCCGCCAGCTCGTGCGCCACTGTCTGCCGCACCAGCTCGGTTGCCGGAACATTTGGTGGCTGTATTTGCGCTACCGCCTGAAACGCCACCAGCAATAACGAAACAAATGCCTCCCCCCTGAATGAGATATTCAACGGCTGAGATGTTATACCAGCCGCGACCCCCCGTCGAAGAAACTCCTTGGGGACCCCAGTCGGCACAATGTATTTCGCCCACAAGTCGCCCCGTCTCCATTTGTCGGCACATCCCCGCACGTTAGACGATCTCCATTTCTAGCCACCACGGGGGAATCGTCGGCGGATCAATGGCACGTGATGACTCCGGCTTGTACCGTGGGGCATCGGTACAGCTAAATACGGGTATTGCGTCATGCTCGCGTTGCTGGCATCTTTGGCATCGCGCTTCAGAAATTCAAATCAGGACACGACCAGGTCGTTCCCCAGATGAATGAAGACCGTGATCGATTCCCCAGTAACAGAGACGCTGCTTTATCACGAGCAGACCAAGCATCATTTTCATCGCTATGCGAGATCCCTCGGGTTCCTGGACTGGGCCAATCAGCCCAATCCCTTCCGCTCCTATGAAGGAGTAACGCCTGTCAGGCTCCCGTTGTTGCAAAAGGACTCGGCGAGCGAGCATCTGGCCCTGTACGAAAGGAACCGCAACGCCTTCCAGGGTTTTACCCGCGAAACCATCGCCGCCTTTCTTGAGTTATCACTCGGGCTTTCAGCTTGGAAGTCCATTCCGGGAAGCACCTGGTCGTTGCGGATGAATCCTTCTAGCGGCAATCTTCATCCGACCGAAGCCCACCTGATCCTGCCGGCGCTGCCCGGAGTCACCGCGGGCGTCTTCCATTACAACTCTTTCCTGCACGCGTTGGAACCCAGAGCTGAAGTGCCCGAAACGCTGTGGCAGCAAATCAAAGAGCATCTTCACACGGATGGATTCCTCGTCGCCTTGACCAGCATCTTCTGGCGGGAAGCATGGAAATACGGTGAACGGGCTTTTCGCTACTGCCAGCACGACGTCGGGCATGCCCTTGCGGCTCTCAGCTTCTCAGCCAATCTGCTCGGCTGGAAAGTCACCTGGCTTAACGCGTTGTCAGACGAGGAGATTGCGAGGTTGTTGGGCTTCGATCAAACCCGGTGGCCGGAGTTCGAGTTGGAGTATTCCGAGCTGTTGTGTTTCGTCCACCGCAGCGAGGAGCAGCAGAGTCCGCGAGATTTGCCGGCAAAGATTGTATCGGGGTTTTCAGGGCTGGAGTTCCGAGGAACGCCAAATCAATTGAGCAAGGATCATGTGGATTGGGAGATCATCCCGAGGGTGGCTGAGGCGACAGCAAAACCCAAGTCCGCGGAAGGCGCGTTCGCTGCCTCGGGCCGTCCTGGCTTACCTGATACACCACGGCCGTTTTACGCGCCGCCGGCCCAATCGGGAATCCCTGCCGCACAACTCATTCGCCAGCGAAGAAGCGCGGTGGCATTCGATGGGGTCAGTAGCATCACCAAAAACCAGTTTTGCACCATGCTGGACAAAACCCTTCCACGTGACACCTGCGCACCTTTCGATCTCGGACTGACGGTCCCTTGCGTGCATCTGCTCTTGTTCGTCCACCGCGTCACGGGATTGGAGCCGGGCTTGTATTTCTTGCTGCGAGCGGAAAGGGATTTGCCCATCTTGCAGCAAAAGTGCCATCGCCATTTTCTCTGGCGTCCAGTCGATGGAGCGCTCCCCTTGTATTTGCTCCAGACCGGAGATTATCAGAGCACCGCAACGTCGGTAAGCTGCCAGCAGTCCATCGCTGGCGACGGCGCTTTCTCTTTGGGCATGATCGCGCGGTTTCGGGAGGAACTTGAGTCGGCTCCCTGGCGCTATCGCCATCTGTTTTGGGAAACCGGCGTGATCGGGCAGGTCCTCTACTTGGAAGCCGAAGCCCAGGGCGTGAGAGCAACCGGCATCGGCTGTTTCTTCGACGATCCCGTGCATGAATTGATGGGCCTCGCGGACGACGCCTTCCAAAGCCTTTACCATTTCACCGTGGGTGGCGCTCGGGAAGACGCTCGGCTGGCGACCCGCGCAGCCTACCACCACTTGGAAGCACCGGCCCCTTAGACGGGCAGCAGATTATACGGATTGCAGGATGAAGGTGATGGTCGCATTGGGCGGGCACTGGTATTTGACGAATTTGCCACGGAGCCAGACCCACATGGGCAGATGGCACATCCAAAGCTTTGACGATCATCAATGAAACCGCCAACAAAGGCCAGGCTCGCTCAAAGTGGCGTTGGACGAATGGTCCTCCACCTATTGACCCTGCGGCGAGATCGGCATTTGAGTTGGCACTTGGCGGGCATGATGCGGGAACTCAAGCGCATGGTTCGGTAGCGGTGTATGGGCTCGGTTACGGGTCTGTTCGTGGAGTTCATCGGGGAGTTGTTTGGCCGCTGGGTCCAGCCGCGGACGGGTTCGCTCTTCGACGGCGAAGGCGGTTGCTTCCTCGTCGACCAGTTTGCCGAACTGCCACTTCGATTTCGCTTCGTTGGTCAATAATTGCCTCAGGTCGGCGACGATGGTGTCCAACCGCAGCTGCTGACGGTGGCGTAGTTCCTCGTTCGCTTGTTTGACGGTGCTCTTGTCCTCCGTCTTGGTCAGTTTCATGGATGCTTTGTTATTCCTCATTGATGGATGGCTCCTTAATTTGGTTTTGGTCGTTAGGTAATTTTACAAAGTGGTCCGGAAGCGCTGGGCCTATATAATGGAGGGAGTGAAACCCGTGTTGCGCGCGGCATTGGAGCGCAAAGACTTAGCAAAACAAGGAAGAAATCTTACACCGAAGAAATCGCTTTCTAAATTGTTATTAACGGCGTAAATTACAAAGAAGAAAGACGGGAATGGCCAGGACACCAGGACGAAACAAGCGCAGTAAAACGGCACTCACGGCGGGACAGCTCCAAAGGCTGGGCGGTGATGAGCTAATTGGTCAGATGCGCGCATTGGTGGGCAAGGTCCCCGGCGAGGGTCGGACGGCGCGGCAGGTTGCGGAGTTGGTCAGCGATCAATTAGAGAACGAGGGCGTTTCCATCAAACCGCTTACCGTTTATCATTGGTTACTCGGCAACCGCGAGCCCAGCCCTATCATTCGGGATCTGGTAGAGAGGGTGGTGGCCGAATTAACCACCAGATACGGCGGCTCTGTTCCAGCGATGGTACGTCCGTCTTTGCAGACCAAGACGACGGAAACAGGAAGCATCGAGGGGAACGACCCATCAAGTCCGCCGTAGGCCGGGCACATCGGCGCTGGCGGCGATCCGTCGCGGCGGTCGGGGTCGATAGAGGGCGGGCGTTTTTAAGGCAGCGCCGCAGCGGCGGGGTATTTGGGGCGAGGTTGATCGGAAAACGTTTTCCGATGGCAGATCGCCAACTCGGTACGCAGACCTCACAATTCGGCTTATATCTCCGGCGCAGTTTTTACCAGTTTTCTTCGCCCACTTTTATCAATCCGTGACAGTTCCATCGCGTCGACGCGTGATCGGTATAATTCTGCACGATGCAATCTGCGGATGACAGAGTTGACGGAAAAGTCCTTGGTTTCGTGGAAGCTTTGGTCGATCACGATGGGGATGAGCGATCCGTTGGCAAAGAACCGGCACCATGTAGCGAGACTGAGCGTTACCTCACCACGCCCAAGGCGGCCGCGTTTTTGCATCGTTCGACCTCCTGGTTGCTCCGGCAAAAGGACATTGCGTATTTGCGGGGCAGGCCGAACGTGTACGACGTCCGCGACCTCATGGATTGGTTTGAGAAGAACAAGCACAGGCCAATGATCTGATATGGGCGTATATAAACGAGAATATCAACGAGACGGCAGAGCGACTTGGGGCTATTCATTCGTCCACCGCAAGCAGCGGTACCGCCGCGCCGGCTACCGCACACAGGCGGAAGCGGGGCTGGCCGAGGAACAGGTGCGCAAGTCGGTCATATTGGAACGCAAACGGGTTAATCCAATCTCCCAAATCCATTTCGATGAATTGGTCAGCCTATTTTTCGAGTATCGACCGACCGAGAGGGCCGACACAACGGTGGACGGCGAGAGAAACAAAAGTGAAGTTCTATTGCGTTATTTCAAGTCGCGGCGCATCGACCAGGTCACCGCCGCCGACGTTGCCCAATACCGAAAGATTCGAAAGGACAGTGGCATCGCCAATCGCACGACCAACTTGGAGCTTACCTTACTCCGTTGCCTGTTTAGGTTCGCGGTGGAGCAGGGCTATGCTGTTCACAATCCAGGCAAGGAAGTGAAGAACCTGCCGGAGACCCGCACCGATCGTCCCATCCCGTCGCCCGTGCAGTTGGTGCGGTTTATCGACGAGGCGAGGAAAACCAAGACCGGCAATCAACTTGTCGTGTGGTTGAAACTACGGGCGCTGACAGGGATGAGGCCGCGAGAGTCATTTCACCTCTCCTGGCTTGATCTGGATATTTGAGCGTTCCCAAATCTACATTCGCCCGAAGGATGGCAATAGTCTCAAAAGCCGTCGGTTTCGTGTGGTTGAAATGCATCCAGACTTGAAACAGGCGCTGTTGGACTGGAGGAAAGAATGGGAGAAGAAATTTCAGGGTAGGGGATATCCGCATGATTGGGTGTTCTTCCATCCTTTTCATCCCGAGAAGCGCGCCAAGAGCTTCGTGAAGGCGTTCAGCAATGCTCGGAAGAAAGCTGGTCTGCCAAATTTCCGTCCCTACGATTTACGGCATTACTTCATCAGCCACGCGATTATGAGCGGCGTCGATACGTTCACCGTCGCCAAATGGGCCGGGCATCGCAACACGAAGATGATCGAGGAAGTCTATGGTCACTTGAGTCCGGAGTTCCGAGCGGCGCAGATGAGGAAAGTTGACATCAAATTTGGGGACGGGACTGGGTCAGCGCCATCACAAACGGGGCAGGGGACATGAGGATGAAAAATCCCTTGGGCGTTGTGGCGGGTTTCCGTTGGTCAAAATCGGCAAATGTTTTCCCGGCTGTCAACTCTGCGTGCCACGTACGTGCCACGGAACCCATTGTCAGCGACTTTCTGGTTAGGAAGGAAGTTTCGGATCTTGCTGGCACGCAGGGAATTAAAATGGTGGGCCCGGTAGGACTCGAACCTACGACCAAGGGATTATGAGTCCCTGACCAGCGATTTTGCACTAAGCGAGTTTCTTGGCAAACCAAGCAGGTTCAGCAGGTTGTGCAAACCTAACCCGGCAACAGAAAGCAGTAGCGTGCCGTAAAAAGCTCCGGCTGTGCCACGGAAATGCCACGGAGAAGGGGAGGGGAGACTCCAACGGATTTGGAAACGGCTGACCGACTTTGCTGTTTGGGAAATCCTGCGGCAGTACGAGATCCAAGTATTTACAGGTCATCGGGATCCAGGCGGCAATTGGCAGAATTTGGTTTTCGGGCGGTTCGCTGAGGCGGTGGAAGTGACGGCGGTTCAGCGGGGGTGCGAGCGGAACGCGAAATCGGAACGAGGGAGTATCAGCACGCCGGTGAACCACTGACACGAGGTCGGTGTCCCGATTCGATTGATCATCGAGAACTGGTTCCGGTATTACTGGCCGCTTTTTAATTTCGAGCGAAAGTAACAGAACACAGGATAAAGCAGCGGTCACGGTAACGGAGGCGCTCCAACGACCAACACACAGCGGAACCCGTAGCCGTCATCGCGAGTACCGGGACGACCACTGCGGCGACACGACGACAGCAGGTAGGCGGAAACCTTACCGTGCCACGACGCACCCCGCAACACGCGCGCCACTCCATCGGGAGTGTACAGGTCTTCGCACCATTGCCAGAGATTGCCACCCATGTCGTACAACCCAAACGGATTCGCCGGAAAACTCCCCACCGGCGACGTGCGCGGATACCCATCGTTGTAACCTTCGATCACCTTCCACCCCGACGGGGCACCCTCTTTCGACTCCTCGCCAGCATAGTTGCCCGCGCCCTTCGGCGGCGGCCATTGCGTGCCCCACGGATAGACGCCTTTGATCTTCCCGTCCTTTTGCTTCGGGCTGTCGCCCGTCTCCGGTCCCAAGCCGACGGCCACGCTCCACTCGGCATCGGTCGGCAGCCGGTATTGCTGGTTCGCTGTCAGTCGCCCTTCGGCGCGCTCCTTCTTCGTTAGCCAGTTGCAGAACGCTCGCGCGTCCTCCCAACTCAGGCCGCAGACCGGATGCGTCGGCCCTTGCTTGAACCCCGGCGACTCCCAAGTGTCCACTCCATATTTAACTTCGTCCGCGTGCAACGAGCTCACGCCCCCCGTGGCGTCGTAGCCGGTGGCTTTCACAAACGCGGCGAAGTCCTGTACCCGCGTATCCCAGATGCAGAACAACACGCCGGTGTTTTTGACAGGCACGAACTTCATGCCGAGGCTGTTCTCCCACGGGGACTCCTTGGCGGCTTGTTTGGGGTTCGCGGCAGGTTGGTCAGTCGCAATCACTGCCGTCGCCAGACCGAGCGCCAACGCACTTGTGAGAATTCCAAACGTTCGTTTCATTGCATTTCCTTTCGTCCACCACCCCATAGTACAGTTACGCGGAAAGATCAAGCCTCCGGTTCAATCCCAAAATGTCAGATACAGTTCGTGGTTGGCGACGCACGGGACGCAGAGCGCAGCTTCGCGGGCGTGGTAATCGCCCCACATGCTGGATTTGCGCTCACGGGACTTTGCAGCCACGCGGGATCAAGTCCCAGCCGTTCGGCCGGTGGTAAACGCTGTGCAGGATGAGGCCTTCGGTGCTTGGTGTCGGTGCTGAGGTACGGTTTGTTAAACAGCGTGTCCAGCACGATGAGGCCCGCCTGCCAGGAGTGTTTGTTCTTCGGGCACCTGCGCGGAAGGCAAGAAGGTAAACATGGAAACTTCGCCGTTGTACGTAATATCGTAACAGCTTGCATCCGGTCGCGTCTTTGATAGTCTGGATTGCCATGAAAGGTCGTAACCCTCCAGATCGTCATCGTATGCGGTTCTACCTGCTGGCAATCGTCGCGGCCTGCGGTCTCGGTTCGGTGTTCGCAACCGCCGGCGTCAAGGTCGCCCAGACGCTTACCGGAGACGAAGCTCTCGAGCATCTCGGGGAGACCAATACCGTCTGTGGGACGATCGCCAGCACGAAATACGCAGTCAGCTCGCCGGGGAACCCCACGTATTTGAACTTCGACCGCCCCGGCCCCGACCGGGGTTGCTCCGTCGTGATTGCCGAGTCGTCGCGTGGCAGGTTCAAGGCCGCTCCCGAAAAGACGTTCAGGGGGAAATGGGTTTGTGTCACCGGCCTCATCACGACGAACTATCGCGGCAAGGCGCAGATTGCAGTCACTAACCCCGCGCAAATCGTGGTTGAAGACACACCGACTCCTCCATCCACCAACTAGACGAACGGTCTGCGGAAGAAGGGTGCAAGAAAGTTCCAGACCCGCTCAAATCGGGCCGGGGGCGTGCAACTGCGACATTTGGCACGGCAATGATCCTGCCACGGTCCGTCGGGTTAAACAAGGCCGCCACGTCCATTTTTCTGCGCCGCTTCCCAAGTCAACCACTCACTGAACCGCCCGCGCTCGCGCCAGGCCATTCTGAACTTGGACGGAAGAGCGAAGAGTGCCTGCTAGATGCAGAAAAGCCATGGATACGGGACAGTCAAGGAATCTCCCGAGATTTGCTAAGGACACGAGATGAACACCGATCTGAATACGATTGCGGTAACGTTGGACAACGGGACGCGGAATTCTTGCCCGGTGGGGACGATCGTGAAGGCGGAGCGGTTGGGTGGGCTGCTGAACTTCTATCACCGTCAAGCCGCCTGACGAAGCGAACGAGGGGCGTCGTGGTTCGTCCGTTGCATCGCGATCATGTCGCCTCGCGTCTGGTCATGCCGCCCTTACTGAAACGAAAGGGCGTTTTAGACCAGTCATCAACCGTGCCGATCGCTTTGGTATGGTGGATCAAATCTCGACCACCGACGGATGAGTATTTTTACCTCACGGGATCGTGTCTTCCGTCGTAGACCGCTTGCCTTTTATTCCGGGTCCTTTCTCGTGGCCCCAGACTAACACCTCAAGCGGCTTGAAGAAACGCAGTCACCTCAAGAGCGCAGCCGGCGGCTGTTTCACCGAGTCGTGAACGCAGGCTCATGTTATTTGTTTGACCTGTTACCGTTCCGGCTGCGCACTTAATTCCATGATTGTATCGTTACGGCAGCAACACACGGACCCGGTAGTACCGCGACGGCTTGTTGGTCGCCCCGCCGCTGTCCACCATGTTCGTCACCACACCCAGGCCCGTCCCACCGCTGAGAATGTTGGTCTGGCC
>Ga0182030_10013100_pt1 | contig 16537 bp, 15 predicted proteins | sample 812S3MmetaG_FD_121299 | JGI IMG/M metagenome (GOLD analysis project Ga0182030, IMG submission 121299) | Permafrost microbial communities from Stordalen Mire, Sweden - 812S3M metaG (Illumina Assembly) | ecosystem: Environmental > Terrestrial > Soil > Wetlands > Permafrost | place: Sweden...
GTCGACAGCCGCGACGTTATTCGGCCAACGGCGGCGATGTTCGTCGAGGATGTCGGCGAGGTTTAGGGCTGAAACCTGGTTCGTCACTCACGCCCCCAACAAATGCTGATACTGGTCGCGGATTGAGCGGCGCAGCAGCTTGCCTCGCCCGCCCGAGGCGTCGTTGGTATGAGGCAAGGCATCGGAGATAACGATCAGATCCGGCTGATGGGTCGCCGGCAGGCGGTCGGCCAGGGCCGCGCGCACGCCCGCCTCGGTCACGGTCGCGCCGCCGGTGGCCGACACTGCCAGTATGATCTTCTGCTCGACCGCGCCGTCCGGTGCGCCGATCGCCCCTGCCTCACCCACACCGGGAATGGTCATCACCACATCCTCGATCTCAAGCGGGCGAATATAACGGCCGGCCCGGGCGATGGCGTCTTCCTTGCGGCCCAGCACGTGCACACGGCCACCGGCGTCAATCATCCCGAGATCGCCCGAGAAGAACCAGCCGTCCTTCAGCGCCTCGGCATTTTTTTCCGGCAAACCCAGATATTCCACCATGCGCGCCGGACCGGTGACTGCGAGATCGCCGACCGCGCCAACCACCCTGTTTCCCTGCGGGTCTAGAATCTTTACGGCAACGCCGGCGCGCGGATGGCCCACACCCTCCGGCGTTTTCGGGTTTTCGCTCAGCGAACCTGTACAGATATAGGGAATTTCCGTCTGGCCGTAGAAGGCATAGAGACCGACCTGAGGCAGACGCTTGCGGATCTTGCCGAGCAGGGCCGAGCCGATCGGCTCGGCGCCCAACAGGATGACCTTGAGCGAGCTGAGGTCGAAATCCTCGTGGGGATGGTTCGCCAGCAGGTCTGCCCACTGGCTAGGCAGCATCGTGACATGGCTGATCCGTTCGCGTTGGACCGCCGCCAGGAAGGGACGCGGGCCGAAATCATCCTCCAGCGCAACCTTCATGCCGGTAAAGATCGCCGCGCCCAACGTGCAGGTATAGCCGACCCCCCAGATGATCGGGCCGGTGCCCCAGACATCGCCTTCCTCGTGCGGTAGCTCCAGCAGAAAGGCACTCGTGGCCTTGGAGCTGGCATGGCTGTGTACGACGGGCTTGGATACACCGGTCGAGCCGGATGTGTAGAACAGCGCCATCGGGTCGTCATTAAAGGCGCCGAGCACAGGTTCCGCATCCGAGGCAGCGGCGAACAGCGGGTCGAGCGCGACCGCGCCTTCAGCCGTTCCACCGACAACGAACCAATGCTTAATCCAGGTCAGCTGCGGCCGCACGCGCGCAATCACCGCTGCGTTGGCCTGATCGAAGACGAAGGCGTCGAGGCCCGACAGCTTCGCGGTCGCGACGATTTGCTCCTCAGGCCAGAACGGATTGAATGCGGCGACCACAGCGCCGATCTTGGCCTCGGCCGGATAGAGGAATGCGATCGACAGGCAATCGCTAAGCAGCGAGCCGACGCGCTGTCCCGCTTTGATGCCCGCATCAAAGAGCGCGTTGGACATCTTGTTCACCGCGCGATTGAGCGCATCGAACGTATAGTTGTGCCCCCGGCAGACCAGCGCCACCTTGTCGGGCGTGCGCCATGCGTTGGCCGTCAATACCGCATGGCCGTAATTGCCGTAAGGCGATTGGGCGCTCATCGATCCTCCCCGAACCTATCGTTTTGTGAAATTGGGGACGGTTCTGCCGTCCCTCTCCTCGAAGCAAAGCTCGACCGGCATGCCAATCGCTATCTCGGCGGGGTCGCAGCCGGTCACATTTGCGAAGACCCGTAATCCTTCCTGCTCCGGCAGGCCGATCCAGGCAATAATATAAGGTGTCCGCTCGGCAAAAGCCGGAACGAAGCTGCGATGGATGACCGAGAAAGTCTCGATACGGCCTTCGCCGGATACCGGCTCAAAGGTGAAATCCGCCGTGCCGCAGGACGGGCATATTGGTTCTGGAAAATGGATCCAGCGACGACAGGCCCTGCAGCGCTGGATAACCAACTCACCGCGCGAAGCACCTTCCCAATAATGTCGGCTCAGACCCGTCACAGCACCGCCAGCGGATTAACCGGGCTGCCTGTGCCGCCGACGATCTTCAGCGGCGCGACGACGAAGAGGAAAGTCGCCTGTCCAGCGGCGGCCAGTTCCTCGAGCCACAGCATCTCGATCAGATAGATCCCATGCCGCCAGAGGAAGATCATGTGGATGTCGTCGTCCAGGCTTTCATCCGCCCGGCCTTGAACATTGAGGCCCGAGATCGCGGAATTGTCGCTGGCAACCAATGCGATGTCCCGCGCGGCCAGCCATTGAGCGGCATCGCACGACAGTCCCGGCTCGCCGTTCCAGTAACGCTCCGGACTCTGCGAGAAGACGGTCGGCCAACCGGTGCGGATGACGACCGCATCGCCCTGCCCGACGGTAATGCCCATCAGCTCAGACATGGCCTCCAGATCCACCGCGCTGATCCGGTCATCGGGGTCGAGAACTTCGATGCCGCGAAAGGCGGGGACATCGAACAAAACGCCCCGTGTTACGATCCCTTCGACATTCTCCATCCCGCAGCGCGTCGCGCCATAGGACCGGATACGCGATGACGGGTGGCCGTTATAGATCTGCTTGCCAGTCCACATATGGCAAAGTGCATCCATATGCGTTGTCGTGCCGTGCGGCGATACGATCAGAGCATCGTCGGCCATGCCGCGCCCACCTGCAGGGAGTTTGACCCCGGCCTCGTAGTCCGCCCCGTCGACCGACATAAAATGCTGCGGCAATGGCCGCCCTTTCAGATGGGGTACGGTGCTGGAAACGCTGCTTGATGTCGAACCTTTAATAGGTAGGCTTAGGCTGAGCACCCTGCCCTGAGCGACAGAACTCATAGCCGAGCGCACGACGTCGCCGCTCAAAAGATTGAGCGCCCCGCGCTGATCCTCTTCACCCCATCGGCCCCAATTGTTGGGTTTCGGCGCCTGATCGGATTGGCTCATGGCTTCCCTCTATTCGCGCGTCAAAATGGCGGCCGATCCGACACTACCGCCAAAGCCGGTGCAAAGCGCCGATGCAGCATTCTGCACTTGTCGATCACCCGCCCTGCCCTGCAACTGCTCCACTGCTTCGACCACATTGTTCAGGCCATGCACATAGCCTTCTGACAGCAGACCGCCGTTGAGGTTGGTGGGCAGATCGCCATCGCGCGCCAGTCTACCGCTGTGGATGATGTCCCCGACCTCGCCCGCTCGGCAATAGCCGAAGTCTTCAAGCTGATTCAGCAACAAATAAGAATAGGCATCATAGAGCTGCAGCAGGTTTATATCCCCAGGCTTCATCCCTGCCGCCTCGAAAATCATCGGCGCAACCGTGTGCGAGAATATTCGGGTGGGATTGGCGCCCGCCTTATCCATAGCCGTGCAGCCGGGGGCGCCGCCTCGCACGGCCGCATGAATCAGCACCGGACTGTCGATAAGAGATCGCGCGCGCGCCGCCGATGTCACGACCAAAGCGCAAGCCCCGTCGGTTTCCAAACAGCAATCGAGCCGGCGAAGCGGGCTCGCGATCATCGGAGAATCGAGATACTCCTGGCAGGTCAGCGGTGCGCGAAGCAGGGCTTTAGGATTTTGCACAGCCTTAGCCCGCTGCTGTACCACCAACTCAGCTGTGTCATCTTCTGTCAATTCGCGCTCTGCGGCATAACGTTGAGCGACCAACGCCATCAGATTGACCGGGCCGCGAAAGCCGAAGGGTGTCAGGAATTCCGCTTCGTGATCGTCGCCCGAGCCCAGCGCGATCTGCCCCATCCGTATGCCGCTGCGCCCGTTCAGCGCGCGATAGATCACGACTGTTTCAGCCAAACCGGCCGAAATAACCATCGCAGCATCGCCGAGGATCGAGGCGCATTGGCTGCCGCCCCCGGCAATATCATTATGCCAGGCAAGGCGGGGCAAACCCAGAGTGCGGGCAACCGTCGTGACGGGGACCGAATCGCTCATATGGTATGAAATCAGCCCATCCACAGACTGTCGCTCGAGACCGGCATCAGCGAGTGCCCGAGTAACGGCCTCCAATGCCAATTCAAGCACCGTTCTGCCGGACTCGCGGCTGAACGTGGTATACCCGACACCGATGATCGCGGCCTGGCGTGAGAAAGGCTGGCGAGACGTCATCAACAGAATTCCGGCATGACCTCTTCGGCGAACAGCTTAATGACCTTCTTCATGTCCTCGATCGGCATAGGCCGTGTGCTGCCGAAATCGCACATGACATTGCTGTAGCCCAACCCCTGCAATGTCTTGATCTGGCCGATCACGCGTTCCGGATCGCCGATCACTTCAAGCTGGTCCCAGCGAAAATCGTCACTGAGAGTGCCGCCCTTCAGGTACCTGTCCTGCCAGTGCTCATATCCCTTGGCGATCTCACCCGTCTTCTTATCGATCGGAGCGTTCTGAATATTGACGATACTGGCACGATCGAATCCGGCCTCGAACCTGGCGAGGTCGGCACGCGCCTTGTCGTTGGTTTCGGCGACATAGACGGTGCGCATCGCGCAGAGTTCGATACCGTCGGTGGTAAAGCCGTTGGCCGCCATTTCGGTGCGCCACACATCGGCGGCGCGGCCAAGGTTGCGGAATGTGGCGACCGGGTCGCCTAGAATCGGCAGGCCGCGTTGCGCCACGCGTTTGACGGTTTCGGGACTGACCGAGGCGACCCAGGTGGGCGGGCCCGGCCGCTGCAGCGGCTTCGGCTTCAGCGTCGCATCTTCGCAGCGATAGAACTGTCCTTGATGGGTCACGGTGTCGTCTCGCCATAGCTTGAGGATCAGATCCAGCGCCTCGTCGAAACGATCGCGCGCCTCGGCAATGTCGACGCCGAAGCGGTTGAACTCACCCGACTGATAGCCGCGCCCGACGCCGAAATTCACCCGCCCGTTCGACAGCATGTCCAGCTGGGCGATTTCCTCCGCCACGAGCACTGGGTTATGGAGCGGCAGCACGATGATACCGGTACCGAGCCGCAGCCGCGTTGTGCGCGCCGCAAGATAGGACAGGATGCCGGGTATGCTGTTGCACAGGCCGTAATTGCGGAAGTGGTGCTCGGCGGCCCATATGCCGTCGAAGCCCATCTCCTCGAGATATTCGACCAGCTCGATATTATAGGTGAAGACCTCCCGCTCGCTCCAGCCGGGATGCTGGTGGAACAGGTGGAAGGTCGAGAACTTCATCTTGCCCATCGTCGCCGCCTCTCTCTCAGTGGCTTGCATTGGCGATGACGTCGGCGGCTGCTTCTCGCCGTAGGACATCTTTCATCACCTTTCCATTTCCGTTGAGCGGGAGTGTGTCACGCACGTAGACGCGGCGCGGCACCTTGTAGCCGGCGAGATTCTGCTTGGCCCAGGCAATCACGTCGCTTTCGCTGACCTGCTGCCCGCTCGACGGTACGACGAAAGCGACGCCGACCTCGCCCCGCGCCTCGTCGGGAATGCCGACAACCGACACGGCCGAGAGCGGCCCCATCTGAAGGAGCAGATTTTCGACTTCCGCCGGATAGGCGTTGAAACCGCCGCAGATGAACATATCCTTCTTGCGGTCGACGATGGTGATATTGCCGGCCGCGTCGCACACGCCGATATCGCCGGTGTGAAACCAGCCGCCTGGCTCCATGCTGGCCTCGGTCTGCGCCGGATCGTGCCAGTAGCCCAGCATGATGCCATAGCCCCGCGTCAAAATTTCGCCAGCCGCCCCGGCCGGCACTTCCGCGCCAGCGTCGTCGACGATCTTCACTTCCATGCCCGGCATCACGCGGCCGGTGCTCGTCGAGATCACCGTCTCGTCGTCTTCCGCCCGCGTCATCGACACGACACAGGCCTCCATCAGCCCATAGGCGTTGATCACACGCTCAATGCCAAGCACCGCACGGACCCGCCGCAATATCTCGGCCGGCACGCTGGCCGCGCCCAGAAAAGCGACGCGCAGCGACTTGGGCGGATTCGCGGCCACGCCGGGTTGGTCCATCAGCCGGGCATAGAGATTTGGCGGCCCGCCCATGACGCTGATCTTATGCCGGCGGATGAGTTCCATCGCATGGCCAGGTTCAAAGATTTCAAGCAGCACCATGCACATGCCCCTGAGCGCCGAGGCGATAATCCCGGCATTCAGTCCGAAGCCGTGGGAGAACGGCGTGATGACCAGGTAATTGTCGCTGCTATTCAGGCTGCCGATGCCGCTCCAGCCCCAATAGGCGCGCAACAACTGCGCGTGGTCGAGCTGCACTCCCTTTGGCACACCGGTGGTGCCGGAAGTGAAGATGACCTCGGACACGTCCCCCTGGGCCACCGCGGCGATCGCCGCGTCCAGGAGTGAATCCGGGATGGAACTGCCGGTCGCCACGAAATCGGCGAAGCCGTTCGCGCCGTGGTCTAGGTCAAGTCGGACAATTTTGCGCAGCGTCGGCAGACCCTCCAGGTGCGCGCCGTAGGCGGCGCGCAGGCTGTCGATGAAATGGATGCCGGCGCATTCGTCGGCGGTGAAGAGGATCGGTGCGCTTGTGCGTTCAAGCACCGGGCCGGCCTCGAACACCTTGAGTCGGCTCGAGATCGGGACGATCGACGCGCCGACCAGCCATACTGCGTGGACCATCACCACCCAGCGCCAGCCGTTAGGCGCCCATGCCGCGACCAGATCGCCGGGCCTTAATTCCGCTGCAATCAGTGCCTTGGCGAGCGCCCGCGCGTGCCCGTGCAGTTCGCCATAGGTCAATTGCCGGTCGCCGTCGATAACGGCGGTGCGGTCAGCATAACGCCGCGCATTGTCCGCCAGCATGCGCCCGATAGTGCGCCAGCCCGGAACTTCGGAGGTGTCGACAACCATCCTCAGCCTGCCATCGTCAGCCCGCCGCCGACACTGAGTGTTTGCCCGGTTATGTAACTAGCCGCTGGGCTCATCAGGAAGACAACCGCAGCTGCAACATCGACTGGTAGCCCGACGCGCTTCATCGGAACCTTCTTGACCAGCTTATCGATGATCTCCTGGTTTGGCGCTGACATCGGCGTTGCAATGATGCCGGGCGAAACGCAATTGACCGTGATGCCGAGGCGTCCCACCTCCTGGGCGAGACTTTTGCTGAACGCGGCAAGTCCGCCCTTGGTGCCCGAATATACCGCTTCTCCAGCAGCACCGACGCGACCGGAGTCGGACGTTATATTGACAATAGCACCACCGCCATTGGCTGCGATAACCGGCACCAATGCCTGGCAGGCAGTGAGCGGCGCGAGAAAGTTTATATTTACCAGCGTGCGCCAATCCGCCTCGGAACTATCCTGAAATCTACCGACCTTCGCGATGCCGGCGCAATTGACCAATCCAACGATCTCGTTGGCATCGGCCACGCGTGCGAGGCCGTTACGAAAACCGATGCTGTCGCAAATATCCTGCTCGACACGCTCGGCCAGATAGTCGTGGTCCCGGGAAAATTTTATGTCGAACCCGATGACAAGCCAGCCCGCTGCCGAAAGAGCTTCCGCTGTCGCGCGACCGATACCGCCAGCTGCACCAGTGACGATCACTGCCCGGCTCATGCCCGCTTCACGCCCAGATGATGGCCTCGCAGGTCAACGACAACTTCCCTCTCCTTAGCCTGATCGGACGACAGAAACTCCGTCTTTACTTCGACGTGAACCTGTGTCGCTGCTGACAGTGACTGCTGGATCCGTCCCTTCCACATCGGGTTGGAAACCAGCGTTTCACGATCGAAAGCAACCGTCAGTACGAGATTGTCCAAAGTCCGGTCGCCGCGGTCGATTGTAAGCGTCCAGCGAGAGATGCCGTCGATTAGCGCGAGCTGTCGCCGAATCAACGGAAGGGACACAGACTGTCCCCGCGCCAAGACATGATCACCCACAGTATGATTGAACAATCCGGCGTCGGCGGTATCACCCTTAATGACGTGGCCTGTCCTGATAACTGAATTGCTCATCGCAGCAGACCAGGTCGGCCTTAACAGCAATTCGCCATCGGCAGATAGGCCTTCGGACAGAATGTCGTCAGATGCCAGAGCGCCAATGGCCAGCGCATTTTCGTCCGCCAATTCCCAGTTCCCGCTGCGGCGTGCGGCCAAAGCAGCGCCAAAGACCGGGTCGCAATAGACTTCCGACAGGTCGGCTTCGAACTCCTTGGCGATACGCTTCCTGACGCCCGGCGACGCAATTTCTCCGACCAAAATTATCTTAGTGAGATTGAGCTCGACCGGATCGACATTGAACTCCATGTAAAGCCGGGCCAGAAAGTCTGCTGCACCGCATGGCGTCGTCACCAGCACATTGGGCTTAAGCGTGCGAACAGTCGAAAGCAGCCGCAACCGCCCCCTTGGCGAAGTCACCGATGTGCTGGAAACCATCGGCGCGGCAGCTTGCGCTAACAGCCCAACCGACGGCGACCCATCGTGGTTGATGGCAAATAATACGCGGTCATTTTTCGCCAACCCTGCCAATTCGAGAGACCGGCGCGATAGCAACTGCATTGCTACGATTTCTGGTTCTGCCAAAGGCACACCGTATTCGGCGGGTGAAGAGGCGAACAAGATGGCACCCTGCAAAGGCTTTCCGCCGAGTTTGGCTAGACCCGTGCGGTTGAGAAAGGTCACGAGGCGAAACCGGCGACATCGCGTGCGAAGGATTCCATCGCCGATACTGTTCTCGCATGAGACAGACCGCCGACCTCGAACTGACCGATCAGGTCGGTCGCCCCGGCGGCAAAAAACTCATCAAGGGCTTTACGGGATTCCGTGACATCCGCCATGACAATCATACGATGGCGCGTCAATTCCTCGAGAGCCTTATCTTCCGACATCCCGGCTGCGAGTTGTCCGAAGACACGATAGGTCGCGTGCTGGGCGTCACGGTAATCTGGAGGTGCCACGAGATTTACCTGACGTCGGATATACCACATGAAGGCGCTGACAACGTCCTCTAGGTCTTCACCCGGTTTTGTGACGAACCACGGAACCATTATGGCGACCCGGCGCGTCTGCGGATCAAATCCACACTCGGCCAGCCGATTCTTGTACTTGGCGATATCCGCCGCCAGCCCTTCGAGGCCCTTCAGTATCGGCATGCATAAAAGATGATAACCGCGCTCAGCCGCCGCGAGAAAACCATCCAGACTGGTAGAGGCAACCCAAACCTCGGGGTAGGGCTTTTGCACAGTCCGGGGCAGCACCGACACGCCGGGGATCTTATAGAATTCGCCCTCGCGCGTTACTTCGCCGCCGTCCGCCTCGAATATCTCCAATACGGCGTCAAGATGTTCTTCCCAAATTTGACGGCTTTGCTCAAAAGGCCGTTGAAAAGCCTGATACTCTAGGGGCGATGCACCGCGACCGGTTCCGAAAAGCACGCGACCGTTGCTGATGACATCGAGCGTTGCAACACGCTCTGCGACGCGGATCGGACTGAGAAATGGCAACAGCACGACACCGAGACCAAGCTTTATGTTCTTCGTTGTCCTCGCGGCCGCAGCCAACATCAGGTCCGGCGCAGAGGAGTGAGAAAAGCCGCGCGTGAAGTGGTGCTCGACAAACCAGGCCGCGTCATAGCCCAGTGCATCCGCGATATCGATTTGCTTCAGGACATTGTGAAACATCTCCTGCTCGATGCCGGATGTCCGTCCGCGCACGGCGACCTCGAAGAATATCCCGAAATTCCGCTTCGCCATTCAGCGCCCGCCCGTAAATACCGTGGAGTGTGATATGCAGAAAATAAGCCCATCCCCCAGATGTCGTCGCTCAATTAACCAAGCAAGCGCTTGGGTCAAATTAACCCCTCCGGCCTTTGTGTCAAGGCCGGCTATTTCAAAAGAGCGAGCGGCCGAGCCTGGCTCCATCAAGCGTCGCATGAAGCATACGACGCGGCGACAAGGCGTCGCCAATGACGTGCACCTCAAGTCCCAATTCCTTGAGGGTAGGAGCCAAACCGTCATTCGGCACCCGCCCGGCCACTACCACAACGGAATCGACTTCATCAATGCTGCCCGGGGTATTGGTGAGACTATTTCGTGTCGCAAGCACGCCTGAGGAAAATCGAACGGCAGCCGTCGTCGGCTGGATATTTACGCCGGCCTCAAGCAACCGTTTGATCAAGATTACGAGACTTGCCGACTCTAGCGCGGAACCCGGCGCGATATTTTCGGTAAGCAACGTGACCCTTCGGCCGATACGCGCAAGAAAATCGGCCAAGAGCAGCGGCGGCAGGTGGTCATCCAACCCTCCAGCGACAACCACGCGCGATCCGACCTGAGAAGAATCCTCCAGCACTTGGGCCGCATCGAGAACTGAGCCGGGAATATCGGTCGGCAATTGATCGCGGTAGCGAGCCCCAGTCGCGAGAACCACGGCGTCCGGGCCAAAGTTTTCGATCATCGGCAAATCTGCTTCAAGGCCTAACCGAAGTTCGATATCCGACCTTTTGATTCGTCGCCGAATATATTCGAGATATTTCCCGTAATCTGCTTGTTGTGCGGTTTCAGCCAACGAGATCAGCATACCTCCCATTTCTGTCCGCCGATCGACCAGAACAACGCGGTGTCCGCGTTCGGCCGCAGAGGCAGCACACTCCAGCCCTGCCGGTCCCGCACCGACAACCAGGATGCGCTTTGGGGTAGGCGTCGCAACGATCTCCATCTCCGCCTCGCGACCAGCGGACGGATTGCTTGCGCAGGCCACAGCCCGCCCATAATGACATTCGTTGCCGCCTATGCAGGGAATTACGCTTCCGTTTCTCCCGGAAAATGACTTTGCGATGGCGCGCGGATCAGCGATCAGTGCTCGGACCATCCCGACCATGTCGGCATCCCCCCGAGCCACGATCGCCTCGGCGACATCGAAATCTGCAATGCGCCCCGCGACAATAACGGGGATGTTGACTGCACGCTTGACGGCCGCGGCCGTGGGAGCATTAGGTCCCTGTTTGACGAATGCTGGCGCCACATACGCCAGATTGGCGCCTCCGCGCAGCCCTGCATAAGAACCGCCGGAGAAACTCACATAGCCTGCGCCCTCTTCAGAAAGACGCTGTGACACTGCCACAATATCTTCTAGCTCAAGGCCTCCTGTGACGTAATCTTCGGTCGTAAGGCGCACACCGATAAGGAAGCCTTCGCCAACTGCACTGCGCACCGCGCGATATATCTCGACCAAAAAGCGCGTTCGGTTTTCAAGGGTACCGCCATAGGCGTCTGTCCGCCTGTTAAACAGGGGTGATAGAAATTGATGCGGCAGGTAACCGTGCGCCGCATGGAGTTCGATCCCGTCGTATCCGGCGACGACAGCACGCGCAGCGCACAATGCAAATGCCTGGACCAGATCGGCTATTTCGTCCCCGGTTAACGGGTGCGGGTTATGGCGCTCATATTCGTCCGGTACAGCCGAGGGCGAGACAGTGGGCTGGAAATTGTCGGAATGTTGAGCGGAACCGGCGTGATAAAGCTGGCCGACACATTTCGCGCCATGGGCGTGAGCGATGTCTGCCCAGGCACGATAAGTTGGAATCAGTGAATCGTAATAAGCGCGCCCCTCCACAGTCAGCGGATGCGGCGGCACTGCGTCCAGATCTGCTGCATGCGCCAAAAATGCGCGTCCCGGACCAAACGGAAATTGCATTAATCCAAGCGGCCCCAGATTGAAGCCCATGAAGCCGACGCCGCCCCGCGCCCGCTCTTCCAGATAGCGCAGATAGCGGGACTGCGAGAGACGCGGGCCGTGCGTCGTCAGCATTATGCGGTTGGGAAGAGTCAGTGGCCCTAATGAAATCGGCTGGCGCAGATAGGGAAACGGATCCATGGATCAACGCCAGTGAAAGGGGCGGGTCAGCGCTCGATACCGCCAAAAATGAGAGCGATTTGGGTATCGATGATCTTGTCGATGGAATATCGGCCACCCGACCGATACCAACCAACCGCTGAAGCGACGAGATCGTTTATCATCCGAAGAACGAGATGCAGATCCAAATCGTTACGGAACACCCCTTCGTCGGCCCCCCTCTGCAGAACGCCATACCATATCTTGCTGATGTCCTTCCAAGCAGTTTCGACATACGAAAAGGTCGGATGGCGCGCTAAAAAATTTCGCTCATGCACGGTTATCGCGACGATATGCGGATTGCTGACCACCGTGCGCAGCCCAAGTTCGATCATAGCGCAGATGGTCTCCTTCGGTCCCCTTCCACGATCTACTATCGCGCGATATTCGGGAATCATCGATACGAAACCCTTCAATAGATCGTGGAGCATTTCCTCCTTGGTCTGGAAATGATGATAGAGGCTGCCGGACAGAATTCCTGCTGCGTCGCCGATCTCTCGGATCGTAGTTTCCTCGTAACCTTTGGCGGCGAATAGCTCTGCCGCTACCTGCAAAATTTCTTCCCGCCGCCGACTGACTTTCTCAAGCGGCTTCGGTTTTTTCACCGGGTATGACCGTCGGTTTGCGGCGGCGATGCTGACTTTGCTCTTGGCGTCCACTTACAACTTTCGCAGGCAATATATCGCAATGCGCGGTAGCGATTTCCATTTTTCGTAATTTGTCATGCCCAACAAGACCAAGCAACCGCTTGCGTACTTAGGCGCCTGCTTCGACCGCAGCGACCTGCGCTGCAAACAGTTTGGCGTCCATAGATTTGACCTTCTCGACAGACGGCCGGTGATTGATCCGAGAGATATAGGTCATCACCTCGGGATATTCCGGAACGAGTTTAAAACCCGTCATCCAGGAAAGCGATGTGCCCCACAGCACATCGGCTGCAGAGAAATGCTCCCCCAACAAATAGGGCCCTTTCCCCAATTGTTTGAAGACCGTCTGTAACATCGTATTGAAATCGCCGTATGGGCACCGCGAGGAAGGAACAGGAGGACGCTTCATCGAAAAATCGATAATGGCGGGTTCAAAACATGAGCCGTAATAGGCAAGCCAGCGCAAATAAGGACCACGCATCCGATCGCGCAGTGCGGGCGCCAAGCCCGCTTCGGGGAACAGGTCCGCCAAGTATATGTAGAGCGCAACCTGCTCGGTCACCAGCATATCACCGTGCAGAATCGCTGGAACTTTCCCCATCGGATTTATCTGCAGATATGCCGCCTCTCGCTGCTCGCCGGACTTCAGATTGAGCACCCGCAACTCGTATTCGGCCCCCAATTCTTCCAGCAAAATCAAAACACCTGCCGAGCGCGTTTTCGGCGAATGGTAGAGTATGAGTTTGCGATCATCGCCCATGCTGAATTCCACCGATCCGGTTCAATTGCGGTTTAAAGACTCAGCGCGTAGGCAAATTGGCAAATCGATCAGACGCGCAAAGGCTGCAGGCTGGCGGTCTTACCCATGTCCCCCTGCGACAATGCCGCTTCTCCCAGCGCCAACTCCTGACGACGGGAATTTCGATAGAAATAGCGAATGAGAACCGCATCATGATCCGGCCCAACCTGTTGGACCAACTGGTCGAGTTTAAAATTGCCCTCGCTGATCGACGAGGGGCGATAGCCCAGTAGCGTCGCCATATCATCCAGTTCCTGGTTGTCGAGGAATTCGCCAATTCGAGACAACTGCCGCAGATGCTCAAACAAATAGATGGTTGAGCGCATCCGATGCTGCTCATACGCGCCTTCTATGCGGGGCAGATGCTCATCGAGCAGATCGTCCCTTACGACATCGTAAAGCCGACTAAGCCGGTTGCCGGCATCGACAGGTGGCAGGGCGACCGTTTCTTCACTCAAATCGATACCGATAGCCTCGGCCAGCGATTCTGCGGTGACGCGCAAATACATCGCATTCCAAGCCAACCGTTCGGCTATATCGGCGTGCGATTTCGGGTGGGTTAACTCTGGGCCGATCAAAGCCAAGGGCGTGTTAACGAGACCCCTGACTGTGTAATAGCGGATAAGGTCAAAATCGAGTGGAATGCCCGATTCCTGCTCATAGACGCGAAAGCGCGCCACCATGTCGCCAAATGGGTGAAGCAGCGCGCGCTGTCGGATTTCGGCGAGATCCTCCATCGGGCAGCCCCAATGGGCATATTCCCAATCGACAATCGCGGCGACTTTACCGTCTCGGTAAATGAACTGGCCCGGCCCGGTATCTCCCTGGACGATGACCGTTCCAAGCACATGGTCTGGAACATGAGTTTTAAGCCAACGCTGGGCGAAACGCATAAAGGGTTCGGGCTCTTCTATCGTCTCGAAATGCGTACGCTCCCAGAGTTCAAGGTCGTGAAGCGCATGTTCGGTCGCCGTACTCGGCACCCAGAATTCGTCGGGCGGCAACGCAAGATCGGAAGGCGTGAGTTTATGAAGGCGGGCCAGAACGCGCATGAAGTCGTCGCCGGTACGATTACGTTCCTCTTCATCGGCGATATGATGAAAATGTACGCCGCCGTCCACGAAGTCCTGCAGCAGGGTGCGATGCTCGACATTGTATCCGTAGGTGCCGGGAACAGGAATTCCATGGCGCCCAAGGGCGATGATCAATTTGGCTTCGCGTGACAATGGGTAATGGCGATTGATACCCTTTTCGATGCCGCGATCACCGCGCAGGTAGAGTCGCTTAAGCCCTGACGCCGATTGTGTATCGATGAACCACGCGGGGCGACCACGTCCCTGCTTTTGCGCACCTGTTACTTGGGCGGCAGTCGTGGTCTCAATCCATTGGACCAGCGACTTGTCCAAGCCCACGCGTTCAAAGTTCATCGACATATTTGTCCGTGCCCGGCACCGTCGGAATGAAGGGTGCCGCGTAAACGACCTTCCCAAGACCGGATTTCGTTAGTGCGCGGTCGAAACCATTGAAGTCCTGGCTCCAACCCGCCTGAGGATCATCTTCCAAAAACGACAGTAGCAAATAGCGCCGGTCGTGTTCCTCTGGGCTGGGACGCGGTACATAGGCAGGCGCGTCATCAGGCAATGCTTCGGGCCTGAGGCACAGCGTCATTGCAATGGGTGATCCGGCCATCATGCGTGGCAGTTGATCCTGCCGTAGCCAGTTCGATAGTTCGCTGTCCGAAGCGCTCGTTGCCCGATCGATCATGGTAACGGCAATGCCGCGATACGGATGCTCCAAGGCAAGCTCTGCTGGGACACCATCAGAATCGCGGAAGGCACCCCAGTTATAGCGATAGAATGCGGTGGTTATGTTGTCGCGTGGAGGCTGCATCCGGTTCTGCTTGTGAAGTTGCAGAACTTGGTCCACCGACCAGCGTAAGGTCTCAGGATAAGTCCCGGCCTGTATCCAATATGTAACAAGATACGAGCCCTTGGCGATATCGGGCGTAACCGGAGTATTCGCAGGAAAACGCAGAGCCTTCAAAGGCTTCGTCGCCACCCACCGTCGGCCGGAAAAGTAATTCTGGCCGATCATGCAGCCCGCATAAAAATGGTCGCGCTCATACCAGCGGTGAAATTCGCGCTCGTGTCCCGGTTTTGGCTCGACGATTGAGAACAGCACGCTGCCCAGCGCGATCTCAGGAATCTCCTTCACGAGCCTGCCTCCTCGCCTGTAAGTCGACTGCGCAATACCGGATCGGATACGAACACCGGAAGGTTGTCGCCGTCGCAATAAGGTGCGCGCGCCAGCGCTCCGCCATCGATCGCGAGCGTTTGGCCGCTCACATAATCGGCAAGATCCGAGAGCAAAAAGAGCACCGCGCCGGCAACATCATCCGCCTCACCTCGCCGACCGAGCGGGATCACGTCACGCGTGCGCTGACGCATTTCGTCGGTCTCTTTCGTGTCAAAGCGCGCGCGTCCGAGCTTCTGGGTTCGTATGGTGCCAGGGGCGACGGCATTGACCCGCAAACGGAAACGCCCCCATTCGACGGCCATTGAACGGGTCAGGTTGATAAGCGCGGCTTTTGCCGCCCCGTATCCTGCCCCATACGCCATCGAGACCAGGCCGGCTGCCGACGCTACGTTCACGATGCTCCCGCCCAGACCATGCGCCGCGATCGCGCGTGCAACCGCGGTCGAGGCGATTAAGGTAGGACGGAGGTTGAAGCGCATGACATCGTCAAAGGCCTCCGGTGCCAGCGGATCGGTCAAGGCTGTCCAATGATGCGGCAGCATCCCGCCGACGACATTCACAGCGCCTCTGATCGCACCCGCCTGCAACGAAGCTCGAACCAGCATGTCGTCCACTGCTTCTTGGTCCGAAAGATCCGCGTCGAGCACCAGATGCCCGCCTTCGAATGGGGCAAGTGCCTTGGTCGCGGTTTCACGCCCCAGTTCCGTCTTATCAACCGCAATCACCGTGGCGCCGGCCTCTGCCAGCATGACGCAGATTGCCGTACCGATCCCGCCTCCGCCGGCACCGGCGACCAGATAGGCACGTCGGTTCAGGTCGATGAGCTTGCCTGACATGACCTAGACCGACATGTGGTTGCCGCCGTCGAGCATGATTGTCGTTCCCGTTACCACCGGCGGCCCGAGCGTCAAGGTGGCAATAAAGGCGGCGACATCATGTTCGATATCCGGCGTTTTCAAAGCTGGCGGCACGCGCGTCTCGGTCACGACGACGATCGTCTTGTCCA
>Ga0182030_10013101_pt1 | contig 16537 bp, 13 predicted proteins | sample 812S3MmetaG_FD_121299 | JGI IMG/M metagenome (GOLD analysis project Ga0182030, IMG submission 121299) | Permafrost microbial communities from Stordalen Mire, Sweden - 812S3M metaG (Illumina Assembly) | ecosystem: Environmental > Terrestrial > Soil > Wetlands > Permafrost | place: Sweden...
AGCAGCACCGCTCCCTTGACGGGCGGCGCGGTCTGCCCCACCAAGGTTTCTTCGGAACTTCCAACCGTCGCAACTCCTCTGAACTTAGCGCCCGAAGCGGGAGCCCAGCCTTACTGTGGTATTCTGATGATTCTTTACCAATGGCGCAGACCAGGTTGCTCCCGCGGATTTGTATCGCATTGGGCCTGCCAGACGTACCAACTCTCTTGGATCACGCCCGGCGCGAGGCCGCGGCGGGAGAGCTCTTCCTCGAATTCCGGTTGGACTTCCTCGACAATCCGGCCGCGGGCGCGGCTGTCATTCCCGCTTTTCTGGAAGAGTTCCCGGATTGCATCCTGCTGGTTACCTGCCGCCGGCATCAGAACCACGGCAGATTTAACGGCAGCATCGAAGAGCAGCTTGCCATATTGGACCTGGCGGTGCGCAACGGAGCTCATGCCATCGACGTGGAGATCGAGACTGCCGAGGTTTCCGTGGAGCGCCTGAGCCAGTTCCGCGGACGCTCGCAGGTAATCGTGTCCTATCACAACTTCGAAGCCACTCCGCCCATGGACACGGTGGTGAACCGGATCATGAAGGTGCCGGCCGACGCCTATAAGATGGTGACCACGGCGCGCAAGCCTTCCGATAACCTGCGCGTGTTGTCGGTGGCCAAGGCGCTGCCCAAACAGCACGTGATCGTCCTGGCTATGGGCGAACTGGGCTTTCCGACGCGCGTGCTCTCGCCGATTTTCGGCGGGGTCTATACTTACGCCTCGCCGATGCTGGCGGACGGAACGGCGGCCGGGCAGGTAAGTGCGAAGTACTTGCGGCACCTGTATCGCGTGGAGAAACTGGGGAAATCGGCCAAAATTTACGGCGTGATTGCCGATCCCATCCGCCACTCCATTTCTCCGGCGGTCCACAACCGGGCATTCCAGGCGCGGCGCCTGGACGCGGTATACCTGCCCTTTCTGGTGACGCCCACCTATCTGCGCGACTTTTTCTCGCTGGCGGCCAAACTGCCGCTGGCCGGTTTCAGCGTGACCCTCCCGCACAAGCAGAAGATCATCCGCTACCTGGACGTGGTGGACCCGCTGGCGCGGCGCATCGGCGCGGTCAATACCGTGTGGCGCAAGGCTGGAAAGTGGCGCGGCACGAATACCGACGCGGCCGGCGTAACCGTGCCCCTGGCGCGGTTGCTGCGCCTGCAAAAATCGTCAGTGCTGATTGTGGGCAACGGCGGAGCGGCGCGCGGGGCGGCTTTCGCGCTCTCCGATGCCGGCGCCAAAATCTCGCTGGTGGGCCGCAATCCGGACCGCGTACGCGCGCTGGCGAAAGTATGCGGAGCGGAAGCGCTGCTGCGCGAGGAGGCCGATGCCAGCCACTTCGACGCCGTCGTGCATGCCACGCCCCTGGGCATGTTCCCGCATACCGACGAGTGTTTCTTCAACGGCCACATCCCCGCGGACGTGGTCTTCGACATGGTGTACAATCCGGCGGAAACGATGCTGGCGAAACGGGCCAAAGAGCAGGGCAAAACGGTAGTGCCGGGGCTCGATATGTTCATCGAGCAGGCCGTCCGCCAGTTTGAAATCTGGACGGGCGGATCGGCCCCCCGCGCAGTCATGCAGAAGGCGGCCGAGGAAGCGCTGGAACATAAATGAAACTGACACGGCGGCAATTGGCGGCGATGGTTTCGGCCACGGCCACGGCCCTGCACCATGCCCAGGCGCAGGCGCAGACCGAACCGCGGGCCGCGGCTCCCGCGGACGAATTGCAGGCCGCGCGGGAACGGCTGAAGGCCAATAGCGACCTGATGGCCCAACAACAGGTCCCCATGGCCACGGAACCGGCCTTCCAGTTCAAGGCCTGAGGTGCGCCATGGCGACCGTTCCCAACGACGTTTTCTTCGCCGCCATTCCGGAGCTGAATGCGCGGCTGAAATCCAAGGAATTCAAAGCGGCGGACCTCGCCAGGGCCTTTGCGGAACGGCTGGCGCAACTCGGTCCGCGCTACAACGCGCTGGCGCTGCCGCTGCAGCAGGAGGCCTATCGCAAGGGAAAGGCGGTCGACCAGGACCTCAAGATCGATCGTCTGCGCGGGCCGCTGCAGGGCATCCCCTACGGCGTGAAAGATCTGCTCAGTTACAAAGGCCAGCCGACCACCTGGGGCGCGCGGCCATATGCCGGGCAGGTATTCGACTTCAACGCCACGGTAGTGGACAAGCTCGACGCCGTGGGCGCGGTGCTTACCGGGAAGCTTTCCATGGTGGAACTGGCGGGCGGCGGCGGGTACCGGTTTGCCTCGGCGTCGCTCACCGGGCCGGGGCTGAATCCGTGGGACCGCACACGCTGGTCGGGCGGATCGTCCAGCGGTTCGGCGGCCGCCGTGGCGGCGGGGCTGGTGACGTTCGCCATCGGGTCGGAGACGTCGGGGTCGATCGTGACGCCGGCGTCGTACTGCGGGGTGACAGCGCTGCGGCCCACGTACGGATTGGTGAGCCGGCATGGCGCCATGGCGCTCTCCTGGACGCTCGATAAGTTGGGACCGTTTGCGCGTAGTGCCGAGGACTGCGGGCGCATCCTGCAGGTAATCGCCGGCGGCGACGGTAAAGACCCGGGGTCGGCGGGGACCAGCTTCTATTACACGCCGCAATACGCTCGCCCGCTGAAAGATATCAAGGTGGGTTACGCCGCCGTGGATTTCGCGGACCGGGCGGAGGAGCCGGCGCGGGCGGCTTTCCAGACCGCGATTTCCGCCATCCGGGAAACCGGTGTCACGCTGGTGGAGACCCGGCTGCCGCAGTTCCCCTACGGGCCGATTCTGTCGGCCATTTTGTCGGCGGAACAGGCTTCCATCTTCGAACCGCTGATTGTGAGCGGGAAGGTGGACCAACTGGCCGATGCGGCGCAGATCGCCGGGCTCAAGGCGAGCCTGGAGCTGCCGGCGAAGGATTATCTGAAGGCCATGCGGCTGCGGCGGGTGATCCAGGAAGAGTTCGGCAAGCTTTTCACTCAGGTGGACGTGCTGCTGGCGCCGGGAAGGCCGGGTCCGGCGAGTAAGTTGGATCAGCCTGTGGACCGCGGCGGATTCCAGCCGCCCGCAGGTACGCCGCCGGGGCTGCAGGGGATTATTCAGGCCGGCAATCTGGCCGGGCTGCCGGCGCTGGTACTGCCCTGCGGGTTCGCCGATAACTTGCCGGTAGCGTTGCAGGTGGTGGGCGCGCCGTTTTCCGAGAACCTGCTCCTGGCGATCGGTCGCGAGTTCCAGACGCACACCGACTGGCACAAGAAAAGGCCGCCTTCGGTTTAGGACCCGGCAAGAAGGGCATATCACCACGGAGACACAGAGAAAAACCCAAGAGGCCCAAAAGTGTCGTCGCGCTACGTTGCAGACCCTGCGGTTCCTCGGGTTTTGAGGCCACAGAGGGGGCTGAGCCATTCCTTTCGATGGCCAGAGCTTCGCAGGTGGGGCAGGCGGTGCCGCCTGCCCGCCCGCGAAGCTCACTGCAAATTCCACGACATCGGGAGTTCTGAGCTTGGCCGACTAGGAGCCGCGAAGAAATATCCTGTGCACTCAGACCCAACCGCTTGCTCCCGCGCGCGGCTTGGCATGCGCATTTGACGGAGCCACGACCGTTAGGGAGCGTGACCGCGGCGTTTCAGGACGTCGCGCGGCCCTGCCATCCTACCTTGGTCAACACGTCCCTGGCTACCTCCGCCGTATTGGCGTGGATGGTGACGGTGTCTTCCACGCTCTGCGCGTAGCCGCCCGCGAGCACGATCGCCACCGGCGTCCGATGCGTCAGCGCCGTCCAGATCACCAGCCGGTCGCGCTCCTTCAAGCCGTCGAAGGTCAGCGCCAGTTCGCCCAGTTGATCTTCCTTGTAGGGGTCCGCACCCGCCACGTACACCACTAGGTCCGGCTTGAACATCGCCAGCGCCGTTCGATACGGGCTCGCCAGCCGGTACAGATATTCGCCGTCCCCGATGCCGTCGGCCAGGTGGATATCCAGGCTCGAAGGCGGCTTTTCGGCGGGGTAGTTGTTGAACTGATGGATGGAAAGCGTGAACACCGAGGGATCGCCCGCGAAGATCGCCGCCGTGCCATTGCCATGGTGCACGTCGCAATCCACCACCATGGCCCGCTCGATGGTCTTCTCGTGTTGCAGGCAGCGCACCGCGACGGCGATATCGTTGATGGCGCAGAAGCCTTCTCCATGGTCCGGAAACGCGTGGTGGAATCCGCCGCCAATGTTGAACCCGATACCGCCGGCGACCGCGTGCCGCGCCGCCAGCGTGGTGCCGCCGGCGGCCAGCCAGAAGGCCTCCACCATATTCCGCGAGTAGGGTATTTCCAACCGCAGGATGTCGTGGTATGACAGCGTTCCGTTGCGCAACCCGGACACCCACTCGGCGCGATGGACCCGCAGGATGTCTTCATCGCTCGCCGGCTGGGGCTCTACCAGATCTTCCGCGGAAGCGAAGCGCGTGCGCACCAACCGGTCGCGCAGCCACTTGAATTTCTTCGAAGGGAAAACGTGGTCCCCCAGGTTCAGGTCGTACCGCTCGGAATAGACCAGCGGAAACGGGAGCATGGCATTATCCCCGCTCCGACTGTAGCGCCGTCACTACCGCTACGTTGAAAATGTCTTCCGCCGAGCAGCCCCGCGAAAGGTCGTTGGCCGGTTTCGCCAAACCTTGCAGGAACGGTCCCATGGCCATGGCGCCGCCCAGCCGTTCCACCAGTTTGTATCCGATATTGCCCGCCGCCAGATTCGGAAATATCAGCGTGTTGGCGCGGCCCGCCACTTTCGAGCCCGGCGCCTTGGAGCGGCCCACCGCCGCGGAAATGGCCGCGTCCGCCTGCAGTTCGCCGTCGATGTTCAACTCCGGCTCCCGCGCCCGCACAATTTCGAGCGCCTCCACAACCTTGTCCACCTGCTCATGTTTGCCGCTTCCCTTGGTGGAGAAACTGAGCAGCGCCACGGCCGGCTCCGCGCCGATCAGTACGCGCGTGCTCTCCGCCGTGGCGATGGCGATATCGGCAAGCTGCCCGGCGGTAGGCTCGATCACCACGGCGCAATCCGCGAATGCCATCAGGCCCTGGTGTCCCAGCGACAGGTCTTGCAGCGCCATAATGAAGACGCTCGAAACCAGGCGCACGCGCGGATCGGGGCCGACGCAGTGCAATGCCGCCCGCACGGTTTCCGCGGTGCTGTTGACGGCTCCGCCCACGCTGCCATCGGCATCGCCCGCGCCCACCATCAGGGAGGCGAAGTACAGCGGGCGCCGGGCAATCTCGGCGGCCTCCACCTGGGTCACGCCTTTGGCGCGCCGCCGTTCGTAGTAGAGGGCCGCGTACTTGGCGGACGCCGGCGAGCGGGCCGGATCCACGAAGATGACACCTTCCAGGGGAGTCGCGGGCGCGGTCCCCAGGAGTATGGGCCGGACCGCGCCTTCGGCGGACAACCGGACCGCGGCCTGGAGCACGCGTGGGTCGTTTCCTTCCGGGAAAACGATGGTCTTTTTGAGTTTGCGGGCGCGCGTGATGAGCCCCGTCATGAAGAGTTGCGCAGATTCGGGAATGGCCGGTACCTCTCTTGAAAGCTGAGTCTAACAGGTGGCGCGAGGCGGGTGCACGGGCGGAGTGTGGGAGCGGTTGCCGCAATCCACGCGTCGGCAGCCTCGATACGGCGGCCATTCGTTCTGGCTGCGACCATCACACCGGCCCACCTCAGGATCAAGTCGCGGGAAGAAGGTACTGACGCGAAACCCTTCATGAACTCCTGGAATCGCTGGACCCGGCCGGCGCCCGCGCTCGACTGTCGCTCTTGAAGAGAGATGAAACGACGTCCGTGTCGACTACAACGGGCGTCATGCCGCGCGGTCAGACCGATCATGTCCGCGCCACTCGTGAAGTCTTCGATGGACTCTTCTTCCGGCCAGAAATCGCCGAGCAGCTCTGCCGGGTCCGAGAACTCCTGAAGTCACCCAGTGTTTCGGAGGCGCCGAGGGATCAGACTGAGCCACCGCTTGGCAAGAGCAAGTTTAGCCACGGATGAACACGGATAAACACGGATAAAACAAGGTCTTTCTCATCGGTGTTCATCGGTGTTCATCCGTGGCCATTCCTGTTCTTGGCTCGACCCGAGATTTGCGCCGCGAGGTCCTTTGCCATTATGTGCCATTTTTGACACAATACGGATTGGTCGACCGTTCCAAAAAGCTCCCGGCGTTCTTCTATGAATCCGCCCTGGGCAGGCGGCCGTGCGGGAGTGGATACTGGGGCTCTCCTTGGAGGACCGCAAATTGGTCGGCCGGGACATTCAGAAGGTCGAATTCGGTTGGCCGCTCGGCATGCCCTATTGTCGCAGTCTCGGCGATGGTCTGTGGGAGGTACGGAGCGACCTGACTGATGGAAGAATCGGGCGGGTGATTTTCTGCGTCGCGAGGGAACGCATGGTGCTGCTGCACAGCTTGGTCAAGAAAACGCAGAAGACTCCGGCCCGGGATTTGAGACTGGCGCTCAAGCGTATGAAGGAGGTGCTCTGATGACGCGCAAGAAAGGCAAGGTTGGTTCCTCTTTTGATAGCTTTCTGGCCGAACAAGGCATTCTGGATAAGAAAAAACCTTGTTTTATCGGCGTTCATCTGCGTTCATCGGCGGCTAAACTTGTTTCTGCGATGCGGTGGCTCGGCCTGATTCCTCGGCGGCCCCAAAATGCCGCATGACCTCAGGAGTTCGGAGTCTCGACCCGGTAGGCAGGAGTGCCGGCGCCACATCGCCACTGCGGACACTGTAAAGTTATTCTTGCGCGGTCCCTTACCATCTGAAATGAGTTTCGCGGACAGAAACCAGCCAACAGCTTCTTCACTGCAATGGAATGCGGAACTTGACGCCCGCGCCGCGGCCGGGGCGCGATTCCAGGAGCAAGTCGGCGTTCAGGCCCCGCGCCCGCCGCTTCAGGCTGGCCGGACCCAGGCGGAGCAGTTCCAACTCTTCCAGCGAGTAAGTGCCGGCAAAGTTGAAGCCGTGGCCGTTATCGTCCACCGAAATCTCCAGGCCGCGATCGGTTTTTTCCATGGCCACCGCCACACGCGTCGCACTGGCGTGCTTCTGAACGTTGTGCAGCGCTTCGCGCAACATCTGCAGAACCTCCATGGTCACCTCCGGCGGTAAGCCCACGGGGGTAGCGGCGCTGACAAATGTCACCGGAATCCCGCTTTCCTTCTGGAAAGATTCGGCGGTGCGGCGCAGAGTCACCACCAGATTGCCGCCATCGATATCCACGGGGCGCATACTGTGCAGGAAGGTGCGCAGGTCGCGGACCTGGGATTGCGCCAGGGCCTGCAATTGCTTGAGGTCCTGCATACCGGAATTGGTATCGCGTTCGAAAAGCTTGCGCAGGATCTCAAGCCGCATCTGCAAACTAATAAAGCTTTGCAGCGGACCATCGTGAAAATCGGCGGCGATGCGCTGGCTTTCCTCTTCGCGAGCCTTCTCGGCGGCTTTTTGCGCCGCGTCCAACCTACCGGTCAGTTCGTCCGTGAACGCTTTCTGGCGACGTTTGTATACCGCGAAACCACAGGCCAGCACGCCTGCCACCACCACCATCGATTCCAGAACATACACTTCCGGATTGGGCAAAACAGCGCAGAAAATGGCCGAGCCGGCGGTAATAACCGCCACTTCCACGGGGCCGAAGAAGACCAGCGCTTCGCTCAGTAAGTAGAGAAAGAAGGCGGCCGCCAGCCACTCCATAGGTCCCCCGCCGAAATAGACCACAATCAGGAAGTAGACCGTATCGGCAAACAGCGCCAACATTCCCAGCAGACCGCGCTGTACGCCGCGAATTGCCGCCACCACACTGGCCACCAGGAACACCGCCAGCAGCGCGGCCGCGGGCGAGAGGCGCGCGGAAGACACGCCCGCCATGATCGCGGCGACAGCGGCCAGCAGGACGCGCACCCAGCAGAGATGCCGCGTCCACGGGAAGTCGGTGGTATGCATCACGCCATTACTTCCGGTATAAGTAGAGCGTGTGGCTGCGCCCTTCGCCGTCGTCGGCGATATTCTCCACCTTATCGGGCGTCCAATTCGTGAATTCGAAATCGTGGGCCACCACACGCGCACCCTTTTTCAATTGCAGATCGAGCAGGGGTTGGACCTTGTCGATAAATCCCGGCAAAAGGTATACAGTAACCAGGTCGGCTGAACTGTAGTTCTGCTTGAGCAGATCGCCATTGACGATGTGCGCGTTCTTTTCCAGGTGAAGCTTGCGAATCTTATCCTCGCTCAGCTTACAGAGGTCCTTGTCCAACTCGATACCGACGGCATCGGCATGAAATTTCTGCGCGGCCATGACGATGATCCGGCCATCGCCCGAACCCAGATCATACACCTTCTCGCCGGCTTTGAGGCCGCCTAACTGCAGCATCTTATCCACAATCGTCTCGGGGGTCGGATAATACGGCGCCAGTTTTTCGGCGTCACCGCTCTGGGCCGGAACTAAGCTGCAAAATGCAAGCGTCAGCAAGGCGATTCTTCGCATAAAACCTCAGCGATGTGCGAACCTATACAATTCCCAGGGCAAGGAACCCCATTCCGATTTTCCACCCCATTTGTGGAAAAGGCTGTGGAAAACCACCCCTTCCGGGGGGCCAACCACACGTTGCGTAATAGCTTTGTGACATTCTGCACCCTTATTCAGCAAACCTGCGTTTCACATCCTTAACTGCTTGCGGAAAAGGTTGTTGGGAGTTCGCGACAGCGGCGTTTCGCGGCCATCTGCTAGACCCAAACCTTCTCCAGGGGCACGCCCCGCTGGCACATCTCGCATTGTGCCGCATCGGCATAGTAACTAGCCTCCAGTTTGGCCAGATAGTACAGCGGAAGCGATCCGAAATTCAGGGTTTTTGGAGTCGGTTGGTAGATAATCACCGCCAGGCCGACCACAATAGCGCCGCGCGCCTCCAAGAGTTTCTTGAGTTCGGCGAGATTGTTGCCGGTGCGCAGAATGTCGTCCACCAGCACCACTTGTTCACCCTTACACGGTTCCAGAAACTGGCGGAACCGCAATGGCTCGTCGTGCTGGCGCTCGGCCCAATAGACCTGATTGGCGCGCAAAGCTTCACAGACACCATAGGCCACCGGCAATCCCCCGGTCATGGGCGTGACGATGGAGAGGTCTTTCACGGCGGCGCGAATTTCCGGATGAGCGCGCAGCAGGCGGCTCAGTCCTACGGCGAGCATGCGCTGGTACTGGTAGTAACGCAGAGCCAGCGGCACCTGCAGGTATTCGTTGGAATGCATGCCCGTGGGGTACTCGAAATGACCGTCACGCAACGCGCCGGTTTCCCGCAAAACGGTCACGACTTCATCTTGTGTGGGGATCAGATGCATCGTTAGCTGGCTCCGTGGCCCGTGAGCACGCGTGGAATGGTCTGCAACAGAATCTTCCAGTCGAGCGACAGGGACCAATTATCAATGTACTGCATATCCATCTTCATCCAGGTTTCAAAATCCACATTGTCGCGCCCGGAGATGGCCCAGAGGCAGGTGAGGCCGGGCCGCATGCGCAGGCGGCGCCGCTGCCAGCACTTATACTGGTCCACTTCGCTGGGCACCGCGGGCCGCGGACCCACCAGCGACATATCGCCGCGCAGCACGTTCCACAATTGGGGCCACTCATCCACCGAGAATTTGCGCAGTAGACCGCCGACCGCGGTGAGCCGCGGATCGTCCGGAATCTTGAAGACCACGGTGTCGCGCGTGTTGAGGTGGGCCACTTGAGACTTGAGCTCTTCGGCATTTTCCACCATGGAGCGGAACTTGTAAAACACGAAGCGCCGGCCGTTCAGCCCGCAGCGCACCTGCCGGAAAATTGCCGGACCGGGCGAAGTGAGCCGGATGAGCAGCGCAATCAGCCCCATCAGGGGCGAGAGCACCAGCAGGCCGGCCGCCGCAATGACCACGTCGATGGCGCGCTTGGCCAGCAACTGGACCTCATCGCAGGGGGCGGCCGAAAAAGTCAGCAGCGGCGTCTCGCCGAAGCGGTCCAGGGAGACGGTGCTGTTGACGTGGGGGAAGAAGTCCACGGCGACGCGCGTGCGCACGCCTTCTTCGTCGCAGAGCAGGAAGACTTCCTCCAGATTCGCCAGGCTCTCGCTGCCCACCGCAAAGATGATTTCGTCCACCACGTGCTCGCGCAGAATGGAAGGCAGTTCGCTCACGGGCCACACCTTATATAACGAATCGAGCGCGATTTCGGCCGGTGGGTTGGCCTCCTCGCTCAGGAATCCGCGCAGCCGCACATCGTACTCGGTGGACGTTTCGAGCGCTTTGGCCAGCCGGATGGCCCGTTCGCCGGTGCCCGCGACGACCACCTGATGGGGCGCCACGAATTCGCGCCGCAGGACGCCCACCAGACGGCCCGCGGTAAGCCGGAACAGCAGCAGCAGCACCCAGGTATACGCGGACAGCAGCAGCAGGAACGGGCGGCTCAACTCCAGGCGCAGGACGTACTCGAATACCACCAGGCACACGGCGCCGTAAACGCACTGCCGGAAGGTGTCGCGCAAGATGATGCGGGGATGGCCGGAATCGAGCTTTTCGTAGATTTCGAGCCACAGCGCAATCACCACCCAGGCGACCAGAGCGGAGCCCAGGACCAGCGCCCGCTGTTGCGCGGTGAGAAAGAACTGGCGTTCGAGCGGCAGGAAGGTGCGGGTCCGGTAAGCTGCTTCAAAAGCTAAGGTGGCCAGCAAAATATCGGATAGCCCGAACAAAACACGGGCCTTACGCTGCCGAGAGAACATCCGGCTTCAGCATAGCACGTGGTGCTAATTCGGGGACAGGCTACATAACCTCGAAATACAGTCGGACAATCAGCCGGCGAGTGCCCCGACGGTATTTCGAGGTTATGTAGCCTGTCCCCGAATTAGCCCAGGAGCTCCAGGACTTGACTCCGCATCCCCTCACACCTATTATTTAACGGCCCAGGGGGGATCAATGAATCTATCGCGAGCTTTCGTTCTAGGTGCGCTCACTGCCGGGGTGTTGGGGGCACAGCCGACATATCACGTCACCGATCTGGGAGCCCTGACAGGCACGTCCAGCACTTCCACCGGGATAAGCGGCAACGGAAGTTACGTAACCGGCTACTTCAGGAACGGCAGTGTCACTCACGCATTCAGCTACAGCAGTTCCGGCGGGGCGGTCGACTTGGGAGCGCTGGGGGCCAACAGCTTTGGACTGGCCATCAACAACAGCGGTCAGGTCGCTGGTTATGCGGTGGTCGGCACCAACGATATCGCATTTTTGTATACCGGCGGCGTAATGAACGCCCTGGGAACTCTGGGAGGGCTTGACAGCTTCGGTTATGGCATCGGCAATTCCGGCCAGGTGGTAGGCTACTCCCAGCCGACCGCGAATTTCCATCAGTATGACGCCTTCCTTTATAGCGGCGGAACCATGCAGGATTTGGGCTTGCCGCCGGGCGGAACTTCGAGCTACGCATACGCCGTTAATGACAGCGGCGAGATTGCCGGCTATTACACTCCCGACAGCGCCACCACCCATGCATTCACTCTGGTCGGAGGAACGTTCACGGACCTGGGCACGCTGAACGGAACGGCCAGCGGCACTACCAGTAGCGCCGCCGCCCTCAGTTCCAATGGTCTGGTGGCGGGCTCCTCCAATCGTGCCGACGGGAGCACGCACGCGTTCCTTTACACCGGCGGCCACATGGTGGATCTGGGGACGCTGGCCAGCACGGTCAGCAGGGCTGGCGGCGTCAACTCCAGCGGCGATGTGGTGGGCGAGTCTTTCTGGAGCGGATCGGGCTTCCATGGCTTCCTGTATCACGGCGGCACGCTGCTGGACCTCAACAACCTGCTCGATTCCGCTTCGACAGGCTATACCATCGGGGACGGGACCGGCATTAGCGACAATGGGGCCATCGTTGCGACCGGCACGGTCCCCGGCGGAGCGAGCCACGCCCTTTTGCTCACGCCCGCTTCGGTCAGTCCGCAGACCATTACGTTCGACGCGATCCCCAACCAGATCTTTGGAATCTCGCCATTCCCCATCGCCGTTGAGGCCAGTTCCGGGCTCCCGGTCACCCTCGCCTCCACCACCCCGGCAGTGTGCAAGAACGCGAGCGGACTGGTCATGCTGCTGAGCGCGGGAACCTGCTCCATCAAGGCCACTCAGACGGGCAACGTCAGCTTCAGCGCAGCCGCTCCGGTACCCAGGAGCTTCACCGTGAGCCTGGCAAATCTATCGGGAACGCTGAAGGCGGCCACGGGCAGCCCGTTTCAGGTGGGAACCGAGCCGCGTTCCGTAGCGGTGGGAGACTTCAACGGCGATGGCATTCCGGACATGGCCACGGCAAACTACCACGACAACACCGTGACGGTGCTGCTGGGAAATGTCTCGGGCGGCTTCACGGCAGTCACGGGCAGCCCGTTTACTGTAGGAACAAATCCTCAATCCGTGGTGGTGGGGGACTTCAACGGAGACGGCTATCAGGACCTGGCGGTGGCAAATTCCGGTAGCGACAACGTAACCGTGCTGCTGGGGAACGGCTCGGGCGGCTTCACCGCGGCCGCAGGCGGCGCGCTAACCGTGGGAACACAGCCCGTCTCCATTGTGGTGGGAGACTTCAACGGGGATGGCATTCAAGACCTTGCCACGGCCAATTTCGGGATCGGCACGGTTACGGTGCTGCTGGGGAACGGCTCGGGCGGCTTCACACCGGCCGCGGGCGGCCCGTTTACCGTGGGGACAAATCCTCAATCCGTGGCGGTGGGAGACTTCAACGGGGATGGTATCGAGGACCTGGCCACGGCGAATTTCGGCGCCGGTACCGTCACGGTGCTGTTGGCCAATGGCTCGGGCGGCTTCACGGCAGCTACGGACAGCCCGTTTACGGTGGGGTCGAGCCCTTATTCCGTCGTAGTAGGGGACTTCAACGGAGATGGCATTCCGGATCTTGCCACGGCCAATTCCGGCGGCAACAACGTAACCGTGCTGCTGGGGAATGTCTCGGGCGGCTTCACGGCGGCCACGGGCAGCCCGTTTGGAGTGGGAACGACGCCCTATTCCGTGGTGGTGGGGGACTTCAGCGGAGACGGTTTTCCAGATCTTGCCACGGCAAACTACGGCGGCAACAACGTGACCGTGCTGCTGGGGAACGGCATGGGCGCGTTCACACCGGCCGCGAATGGCCCGTTCACGGTGGGAGCGTCTCCGTTTTCCGTTGTAACAGCGGACTTCAACGGCGATGGCATTCCGGACCTCGCCACGGCCAATTACGGTGGCGGCAACGTCACCGTGCTGCTCGGCGGAAAAGTCTCCACCACCTCGGTATTGAGCACGACCGCGCCGGCGACCATCTTCGTGGGCCAGTCCGTACCGTTGACGCTGACCGTATCCGATACGGCCCCGGCATTCTACGCCCTTGCCGGTACGGCGACGTTCCTGGACGGAGCCACGGTTCTCGGTACGGCGAGCCAGACCGGCAGTCCCTACACATTCAGCGCCAATCTCGGCGCCGGCAACCATACGCTGACGGCGACGTATGGCGGAGGCGGAGGGAGCCTGCCTTCCACCAGCAACAGCATCGCGATTCTGGCTCTGTCCTTGTGCGACGTCAATCGGGATCAGAAAACCGACATCATGGACGTACAGGATGTCATCAACCAGGCTCTCGGCAAGATGCAGGCGACTAATGATTTGAATAGCGACGGAGCGGTCAACGTGGTGGATGCCCAAATCGTAATCAACGCGGTTCTCGGTCAGGGCTGTTTGGCAAGCTAGGCTATTTCGGGGACAGGCTACATAACCTCGAAATACAAATTCAGAAATCCTGATGTCGCCCCGCAATTTCTGCCTGGCCGGGGAAAATGGGCTGAGCCATTCCTTTCGATGGCGACAGGTTGGCAGGTGGGGCAGGCGGTGCCGCCTGCCCGCCCGCGCTGAATTTGGGGTCGCTGCTCGAATAGGATCGAGCGAGGGCGAGGACCTCTGAAATCGGTGAGAGCCGAGTTTCGAGGTTATGTAGCCTGTCCCCGAAACTCAGTTGAAATTCATCCCGCACATACCGGGATTGCAGCACTGCCCGCCGGCACAGGGCGGCGTCTCGGGGGACTTCGAGGGTCCGTTGGCGTGCGCCGCGAAGGTGGAGTACTCCTGCTTCAAATGCTTCTTGCCGCACGACGGACATTCCGTCTCCGGCGCATCGGCAACCCGGCGCACCAGCTTCTCAAACTTGGTACCGCAATCCTGGCAAAGGTATTCGTAGATCGGCATAATGTCCTATTCCATTATAAGGGTACAAATCCGATCCATAACGCCACGAATGTCGGAGGGGGACCCGTTGTAGTTGTTCACCAGCACCGAGAACGCTACCCACCGCCCGCCAGGCCGTTCCGCGTAGCCCGAGAGCGCGCTGACGTGCGAAAGGGAGCCCGTCTTGGCGTGGATTCTGCCCGCACCTGAACCGTCGCCGAACCGCGTGGCGAGCGTGCCATCCTGGCCGCCCACCGGCAGCAGCGAAATCCAATTGGCGCGCGCCGGGGAATGGTACATGTACCGTAGCAGCTTGACCACCGCAGCCGGCGTCACCAGGTCCAGCCGCGAGAGCCCCGAGCCATCGAACAGCGTATAGGCGCCAGCGTCCACCCCCACCTCGTCCAGGAACGCTCGCATCTCTTCCCAACCGGCTTCGAAGCTGCCGACGTTCCGGCGCGCCCGCGCCACCGCTCGCAAGGCCATCTCCGCGTGGAGATTCTGGCTCACCTTATCGGTAATCCGCAGGTCCTCCAGGAATGGCGCCGACGTGTGCCGCGCCAGTTCCGTGCCGGCGTCCGGCGGCGCGGCCGGCCCCTGCGTCAGGTCGGCGACATCGTGGGCGTACAGGTGCCGCGCGACAGCCGGGCCCGCCACCGTAATCCCCCGCCGCTCCAGCAGTTCGCGCAGCGCCTTGGCGGCATACCGGGCCGGGTCCTCGATGCCCAGAAGCAGGTCTTCCCCCCGATCGCGAAGGGGAATAGCGCCCCAGACGCGCAGTTCCAGGCTGCCCGGCACACGGTCGACGCGGATGCCCCGCGCGCCGCCTGCCGCCACCGTCCGGGTACGGTTGTCGAGGCTGTAATATTCCACCGGAGGGTTCAGCGCCAGCACTGCCAGGTCGCCCACACGGGCGCCCGGCCGGACGTTGAGGGTGAAGGTATTGTCGTTGATGGCCAGGGCCGAGACGGGTGCCCCGTCATCGGAGAGCGGATCGTCGATGGCCCATCCCGTGGCGTAAGGCTGCCACACATACCAGGTGTCGTCGCCCACAATGCCGCCATCAATGCGCTTCACGCCGCGTGCCGCCACCTGGTCCGCCAGCTCTTCGAGGACCGCCAGCGGGTTGCCGGTAACGGGCCCCGGGCGGTAGGGAATCGGCCGCGCGGAAAGGTTGGGATCGCCGCCGCCTGCCAGCCGCAGATCGCCTGGAATACGGCCGTCGGAGCCGGGCGGCTGGTCCGCCATCACGCGTGTCCGGAAAGTGAAATCGGGCCCCAGACGGGTGAGCGCCAGGGCGGTGGTGAAAAGCTTGGCATTGGACGCGGGAACGAAATAATGGCCGGCATTCTGGCGGTACAGCGTCTTCCCGCTGGCGAGGTCCAGAATCTCGATCCCCCAGAATGCCGTGCGGGCGGCGGGCGAGGAGGCGATGAGACGCTCGATACTCTCCGGCAGGGAGGCTGCGGTCACGCTGGCGGCCAGGGCCAGCGACAGCGCCAGCCCCGGAACGGCGCGCTTCATCTTCCCGTAACCTTCGATTCCAGCCAGATCAGCAGAATCAGCACCATCACCATGCAGGTGCCCGTCAGCGGAATGCCCACCACCACTCCCACGCCCCACACCGAGGCGGCGTATCCCAGACTGGCCGGAGCCAGCAGCCCTCCCACCAGGGCGAAGGAGAAGATGCCATTGAAAAATCCCGGGTGATAGTAGGGAAAACGGCGGCCGATGGCCTCGGAGACCAGCGGGAAGACGCTGGCGTACCCGCATCCCAAAAACACCGCGCCGGTGGCCGCTCCGAATCCGTTATCGGTGAAGTAGAGGATGACGCAGCCGAAGATCGCCGCCGCTGCGCTGCCCAACAGCAGGCGGCTGTGGCGCACGTGGGGGAGGATGGCGGCCGAGGCCAGGCGTCCGGCCATCAGCGCGAACCAATAGAGAGCCAGATCCCCGAGGGCGGCCGCGGGACTTAAGCCGATCCGCCGGATCAGCAGCAGCGGCAGCCATCCGGCGATCGACAATTCGTTGCCGAACTGAAAAAACAGCAGCAGGGCGAACAGCACCGCGCCCAGGCTCTTGAAGTCCTGAAATGCCTGGCTAATGGTGGGATGAGCGCCTTCGGGGAGCGCCTGGTAAGTCTCGCGGGAATACATCACGGCAAAGATCGCGGGGACGATCGCCATGAAAAGCAGGATTTTGGGCACCGTGTAGGCATAAAAAGTGCCGGCCACCAGAAGAGTGGCGGCCATGCAGCCCAA
>Ga0182030_10013103_pt1 | contig 16536 bp, 7 predicted proteins | sample 812S3MmetaG_FD_121299 | JGI IMG/M metagenome (GOLD analysis project Ga0182030, IMG submission 121299) | Permafrost microbial communities from Stordalen Mire, Sweden - 812S3M metaG (Illumina Assembly) | ecosystem: Environmental > Terrestrial > Soil > Wetlands > Permafrost | place: Sweden...
ACGAAGGCGGCCCGCCAATGGTTGCAGGATAATTCCGCCCATAAGTTTTTCCTGTTTCTGCACCTCTACGACCTTCATAAACCCTATAGCCTCACTCCGGAAATGCGTGCTCGATTCCGGGACCGCGAATACGATGGCGTGCTCAGCCACGTGGATGCGGCCTTGGGAGAATTTTGGTCGTTTCTCGCCGCCAAGGGTTTGATCGACAAGAGCCTGATTATCTTCCTCTCGGATCATGGCGAAAGTCTGGGAGACCACGGCGAGCGGACCCACGGCTACTTCATCTACGAAAGCACGCTTCGGGTGCCCCTTATTGTTCATTGGCCTCGCGGGTTCGGCGCCTTTCCCCTCCGCGTGGATTCTCCGGCGGGATTGATTGATGTTGCGCCCACCGTCTTGCAGGTCCTGGGCGTTCCAGTGCCGCCGCAGTTTCAGGGCCGGAGTCTTTTGGAATTGCTGGATGGGAAGACACCGGTTTCACCTCGCGAGGTGTACAGCGAAAGCCTGTACGCGCATCACCACTACCAATGTGCCGCGCTGTGTAGTTTACGAGTCGGAAGCTATAAGTACATCAACGCTCCCCAGCCGGAGCTTTACGATCTCGCCGCCGATCCCGGGGAAATGAACAATCTCTACGCGCGCTCAAACTCTCTTGCGCTTGCTTACCGCGAGCGTCTACAGCATTTGCGCACGAGATTTGCCTCTGCCAATCACGCGCCTTCCAACGCGGTCGGCCCGGATGTCGCTCGCGCTTTGAGTTCGCTCGGGTACGTGGCCGCCACCAGCGGTCGAACTGTCGACGCCGATTCGGGGCCTGATCCGAAAGACAAGCTGGATGATTACCGGAAGACCGAGGAGGCGACGACACTGTCTTTTGCCGGGCAATTGCCTCAATCGGTTGAAATACTGAAAGGCGTGCTGGCAAGAGACCCTGATCTTATCGACACGCGGAACCTTCTGGGACTGTTCCAACAGAAGCTGGGCCGACCGGAGGATGCTGCGGAGAGCTTCCGAAAAGTGCTCGAGCGCGACCCCTTCAACCTGATGGCCCATTACAACCTGGGGGTGCAGTTTTTTGAGCTCCATCGACTGGATGACGCTGCCAGGGAGCTTCAGGCAACCCTGACCGTCGGGTCTCCCCGAGGCGCGGCCGTCGAACAACTCACCCGGCCGTCCGAGGAGATGCTGGGGAAAATCTGGTTGGAAAAGAGTGACCTTGGGCGGGCCCGCGAGCAATTTAACCATCTCTTGACCGTGTACCCGCGGGATTTTGCGGCGCATTACAACCTGGGATGGATTGCCTCGGAGGAGAGGAATTGGGACGAGGCAACCGGGCATCTGCGCGCCGCTCTGGAAATCGAGCCCAACAACGCTCAGGCTCATAATGCGCTGGGGACGATTTATCTCCAAAAGGGAGACCTCGCGGAGGCACGCTCTCAGTTCAGTGAGGCAATCAAGTTGGATCCCAAGTTTGCGCAGGCCTATTACGATCTAGGATTGGTCTTGAACAAGAGCAAGAAGAGGAATGAAGCCGCCCGCGAGTTCAGAAAGGCTCTGGAAGTAGATCCCAAATTTCTCCCGGCGCAAAAAGCCCTTGCTCAAATGCAGCACGATGAGTAGGGCTGGGAAGCCGAGGGCGGCGGGAGTGGCTGTTATAGCTGTCGTAGCGCCGGGCTTTAGCCTGTTAGGTGCCGCCCTAACCCGCATTTCTCACCACGACTCCGGAAGGGCGGGGCTTTAGCCCCGCCGTTGCAAGGCCGTCCTGATTATTTCCAAGTCCCGCACCCCGCGCAGCTTGCAGCCGCAAGCTGCGCGGGGTGCGGGACGAAGAGAGGGGGGGAGGCGCGATCTCGGCGGGGCTGAAGCCCCGCCCTTCCAACATCGCCCAAACTTGGTGAGAAGTCCGCCCTAAAGGACGGCGCTACGAAGAACAGGTGTCGTGCCAAAGCCCGGCGCCAACTAGACTCAATTCCGGCAAAGCATACCGGATCATCGGAGATCGAGATGCTATCAAAGATTCGAGTTGGGTTTCTCGGCGCGGCCGCGATTCTTGTCCTGCAGGGGGGGGTGGCGACGCGAACCGCGTCGGCCTCCGTGTGGTACGCCTCCACCGGGAGCAAGGCTGCGGATGGGAATCCCGGCACCGAGGGACGGCCGGTCAAAACCGTGGCCAGGGCCGTTTCCCTCGCCAAACCCGGTGACACGGTGGTATTCTCGCCCGGAACTTACTCCTGCGCGAAGGTGACGGTCCCGGACGGGGGGCGGGACCTGCCCATTCTGCTGCGATCGGACGGCAAGGGAAAAGTCATTTTCACGAGCGATGGCAGCTCGAATATCCTGAACCTGGGATCTTACAACACGGTGGATGGCATCGAGTTTGAAATGGTCTCGGACCATCCGCGGGGCTCCGGGATCAGCATTTCGCGGAAGGAACATATCATCATTCGTAACTGCCGGTTCTTCGCCTGCCAGGTGGGAGTAAGCGCCAGGAGTACGCACTATCTCAGCATCACCAATTGCGAGATGGCCTATTCCGGAACCTACGGAATTCACGTCAATGGCTCGGGGCAGGACGTTCGCGGCCATCTGAATCTGGCGGATGAAAACAGGTATATCGAGGTGCGGAATTGCTATCTACACGACGCGGGATGGAATATCGAAGGCACCGAAGGCTACGGTTTCACCGCCAACGGCGCGGCGGAATTCGTGGAGATCGAGAATTGCCAGATTGACAACAACACCGGAAACGGAATCCTGTATGAAGACTGGACAGTGCATTCCACCGCGCGCTTTAACATCATCCGGGGCTCTGGGATCGCAGCCATCTGGATTGACAACGCCAGCATGGCCATTTTCGACAGCAATTACCTGGAGGCAAACAACGTGGCGGTGTGGCTCTCCGGCGAAGAGAGCAGCAACCGTTACTTGGACGATTTCATCTCCATTCGCAACAACATCGTTGTGCATAACGACTGGTCCCGGATCGACCCCTCGGTATATGGGAAGGTGGTCTTCCTGATCACGTCCAATACGCAGGATACCTACTTCGATAACAACACCGTGGCCTTCAATAACTGCGAGCGAGTGGTGGGTGTGAAGAATCGTCCGCCGCAAAACGAATTCCGGAATATCTGGTTCCGCAACAACATCTTTTGGGAGAACACGGGTGGTGTGGGAGCAGACCCGGGGATAGACTTGGGCGCGTTTCACTTCCTCAACAATTTGTGGGAAAAGCCCTATCAGGGCGATGAACAGGCCAAAACCGGGGACCCACTTTTCGTCGATCCTCAGGCGCACAACCCGGAAGGGTACAAAATTCAGAGCACGTCCGCGGCACGGGGCCAGGGGATACTCCTCTATGAGAACCCGCTGGACTTCTGGAACGGCATGCGGCCTCACCTCTCGAAGACCGAAAAGTACGATATCGGCGCGCATCAATTCGGCACCACTGGCGCGGCGCACATCGGGCTTGACCTCGCTGCGTTCCCGTTTGCGGTGCCGGCGTACGAGCTTCGATTTAAGGCCAAGCCGAAGCGATGAGCGGGGGCGGAGTCACGTTGATCTCTGGAACAGTTCGCTGATTTGGACAGACTATTTTGAGGATGAACTCAGTCCCGCAAAACGCACCGGATGATGGGAGGTTGTCATGCTATCGAAGACTCGGAGAATACTTTGGCTGCTGGTCGCGCTGGTGGCGATCGTACCGGCTTGGTGCGCGGCAGAGCACAATCCTCTATTGCCTCGCCCGCAGGAAATCCATTATGGGGCTGGCGAGCTTTCCTTACGGGGGCTGAGCATTTGCTTTGCTTCACCCCCGGGCGCGGAAGATCAATTTGCGGCCCGCGAGCTTTCCGATGCCCTTTCGGCGCGGGCAGAAGCTTCCATCCCCGTTCGGGAAGGAGGCAGGTGCGAGCACGGAATTCTCCTCGAGCGGACGGGAGGCATCGACGCGCTGCCGCTGTCTAACGAGCATCCCGGGCCGGAATCGCGCGAGGCCTATTCACTGAAGGTCGCGGCCGACGGCGTCACGGCCAGCGCCCGCTCATCGGCGGGATTGTATTATGCCGTCCAGACACTGAAACAGTTGGTGGAGGGGACGGGCGCACAGGGCGTTTTGCCCCTCGTGGAGATTAAAGACTGGCCCCTGCTCTCATATCGCGGTGTCATGGTGGATATGAGCCACGGCGCGCTGCCCACGGAGAAGGAAGTCGAGCGTCAGCTTGATTTCCTGGCCCGCTGGAAAACCAACCAATATTACTTTTACAGTGAGGCGAGCATCGAGCTAAAGGGATTTCGTCTCATCAATCCGGAAGGCCGTTTCACGCAGGATGAAGTGCGGAGGATTGTCGCCTACGGACGCGAGAGGCACGTTGACGTGATCCCTTGCCTCGAGCTTTTCGGCCACCTCCATGACCTATTCCGCGTGGAGAAGTACTCCGATCTCTCCGACTTGCCCCACGGCGTGGAGTTCGACCCTCGTAATCCCAAGGTGATGCCCCTGCTCACCAACTGGGCCAGTCAGATCGCGGAGCTCTTCCCCAGCCCCTTCGTCCACATTGGATTTGACGAAACTTTTCAGATCGAAATCGCCGCGCACGAGAAAGGCGCCGCCGCTCAGCCCGCCGAGTTGTTCGTCCGGCAACTGACCAGCGTCGATAATCTTTTCAAGCATTATGGGAAAACCGTGATGGCCTGGGGTGACATCATGGTGAAATATCCGGCGATTGTGGCACAGCTTCCTCCCGGACTCATCGCCGTTGCCTGGGAGTATGATCCCGGTCCCGAGTCGCATTACCAGCATTGGCTGGCGCCGCTTGCCGCTCAACACATTCCTCATATGATTGCTACCGGGGTGACCTGCTGGAACACCGTCATGCCCGATTATGAGCGGAGCTTCGCCAATATCGATACGTTCCTTGCCGCCGGGCGCAAATCCGGAACGATGGGATTAATGAATACCCTTTGGACCGATGATGCACAGAATCTGATGCGAACGGCTTGGCCGGGCTTAGCCTATGGGGCGGGGGCGGCCTGGCAGACGGCTCCCATGGATCATCAAGCCTTTCTCTCGGATTATTCGCAGCTCATGTACCCTCCAACGGTTGCGCCCGAAGTGACGGCCGCCCTGAAAGACCTTACGGAATCCGAACTCGACCTCCAGAAGGCGCTCGGCGATGAAACGATGCTGGCCATGTGGACGGACCCTTACTTCCCCCCCCTCCTCAAACAGACCACGGAGCATCTCGCTGATCTGCGAAATACGCGGCTGAAAGCCGAGGACGCGGAAGAGCACCTGGATGAGGCATTTTCGCGGGGAGGCGATCCCGTCACGCTCGAGAGCCTTTGGTTCGGCAGCAAGCTCCTCGATTACGCGGGACAAAAGTTTCAGACGGCGCCGGAACTGGAAGCCATGTGGCAGCGCCTGGGACCCCATCGCCCCAATGACGATTTATGGTGGAACGAATGGGGATCACAAACCACTTATCCTGACCATTCCCGTTTATTCGACTTGATGGATACGATTACGGGCCTGCAATCCATCTACCGGCGTGAGTGGCTTGCTGAGTACACACCTTACCGTATGGGCACCGCCCTGGGGAGATTTGATAAGGAGTATCAATCCTGGCTTCGCTTCCAGGAGAAACTGCAGGAATTTTCAGAGGGCACCAAAGAAGGAGCGACACTTCCGCCGCTATCGAGCTTGGCCCATTAGCCCGCATTTCTCACCACGATTTTGGAAGGGCGGGGCTTCACAGGCTGCGGAAAAACTGCCCCCGGCGTATAACCACCCCGGCGCTCGGCGCGCCACCCCTCCTGAATCAGGAGGGGAATTGTTGATAACGCACCCCTCCTCAGATGAGGAGGGGTGGCGCGCCGAGCGCCGGGGTGGTGCTGACAGTGCTAGCGCCAAGCGCCACAGAGTTTTTCCGCAGCCTGTGAAGCCCCGCCCTTCCAGACCGGTGGTGAGAAATCCAGGTTAGTAGCGGGAACGATCGCCATCAAACATTCAGACGTCGGAGGACAGATTGATAACCCAATTAGACCAGCAACACTCCGTGGAACGGTACAGAGAATCAGCTCGCATTTTTGAGCACAACCGAAAGTACATTCCCGGCGGCGTGATCTCCGTGAACCGGGCGACACAACCGGAGATTGCTTTTGTCAAAGGCTGCGGCGCTTACCTGTGGGATGCCGATGGGAATCGCTACATCGATTATCATGCTGGTTTTGCGCCGTGTTTTCTTGGCCACAACGATCCCTACGTCAACGAGGCGGTGACCCGGGTTATGCGGGATGGCGTGAGCCTTTTTGGCTCTGGGGCCACGCTTCTGGAAGGAAAACTGGCGGAGTTGATTTGTCATCACATTCCCTGCGTCGAATCGGTGCAGTTCCTCAATACCGGGAGCGAGGCCACGTATCAAGCTCTGCGCCTGGCGCGCGCCGTGACCGGCCGCGACCACGTGATGGTCATTCAGGGTGGCTACAACGGGTGGCATAACGATGTGGCGTGTAATCTGAATACTCCTCTCGAACAGATTGGCCCGCGCGTGTCCCCCGGGGAATATGCTTTTCGCCCGATCAGCGCCGGCATTCCCCTCGAGCATCAGAAGCTGGTCCACATCGTCAATTTTAATGACCTCGCATCCGTCGAATACGTGTGCCAGAACTTTTCTGTCGCCGGCATGATAGTCGAACCCGTCCTCCAGAACGTCGGCATCATCAAGCCTGAACCTGGCTACCTTCAGGGCTTGCGTGCTCTCGCCGACCGCTATGGATTCATCCTCATTTTCGATGAAGTGAAGACCGGCTTCCGGCATGCGCTGGGAGGTTACGCCGCTCTGGCCGGTGTTGCGCCGGACCTCGCCGTCTACGGGAAAGCCATCGCCAATGGCTATCCTATGGCGGTCTTGGGCGGGAAGAAGGATCTCATGGACTGGTTTGTGCACCCGGATCCGGCGAAACGCGTGCTACTGGCGGGTACGTATAACGCGCATCCCACTCCCACCGCGGCAGCCATTGCCACTATCGAGCGCTTGTTGATGAACGACGGCGATGTCTATCGGCACGTTGAGGCGTTGGGCCAGCGAATGGAGCAGGGCGTTAATGCCATTTTGCAAAAGTGCTCTGCCCCGGCCGTGGTGGCCCGGCAAGGCTCCGCCTTCTGCGTTTACTTTATGGATCATTGCCCCAAGGACTGGCACGATCTGGCAGCTAACAATAATTTTGACCTCGATCGAAGGATGCGCCGGGAATTGATTCCGCGCGGGGTCTACTTCTTTCCCGTTGCGACCAAGCAGTGCTCCATCTCCTTCGCTCATACCGCCGAAGACGTTGACCAGACTCTCCAGCAAGTCGAAATGGCGATGGATTCAGTCATGGGCGCCTGAGAAAATGCACTTCCGGCCGTCACTCTTCGACCATGCTTCCCCAACGGCAACCGCAGGTTGCCAGTCCGGATGGGAGACCGCCGCGGCGCGCCTTATCCCGTCGCCGGAGATTTCTCCGGCCGGGTTTGGTCCCAAAGCGTAATCAGCAAAGTGCTCCCCAGCACCAACAGGCCGCCCAAGATGGCCATCAGGGTTAGTTTCTCTCCCAACCAAATTGCGGCGATGGGAACCCCGAAAAAGGTGATCAGGTAGTTTGACAGGGCCGCCTGAATAGCATCCAGCACCTTGAGCGCCTTCAGGAACAGAACCATGGAAAGGTAATTGTGGAAGAAGGTCAGCAAGATAAGGCCAATCCAGGTGCGCGAGGTGAACAGCGTGATGTGGCTGAAAACGCCCCGCTCCTGCACCCACACGAGCGGCGTCATCAGGATGAACATGGCGACGTAGGTATAGAAAAGCATCTCCAAGGGTGAGTACCGTTCCAGCACCTTCTTCCCGTAAGAGTTGTAAAAAGCGCTTCCCAGCGTGCCGAGAAAAATCAGGATGTTCCCGTAAAAGAAGCTCGTCCCAAAATTGAGTCCTCGCAAATCGATGCCCGAACACATCAGCACGCCGGCAATTGCCAGCGCGAAACTCGCCCACCGCACCCAGGTCATGCGCTCGTGGAGAAAGATGATCGCCAGGATGGCGGTGCAAACCGGCAATGTTAACATCAGCACCGCTGCATTGCTGGCCAGCGACATCCGCGTGCCCCAGGTGATGAGCACTTGGCCGGGAAAGATTCCCACCGCCGCCAGAACGAAAAAAAGGAGGATATCTTTTCGCGACCGTTCCTTCCCCTTGTACGCGTCGCGATTCTCCGTGCGAATCAGCGGATAGAGCATGAGGGTCGCCAACGTCATCGGCCCCCAGACCGTCACCAGCGGGCCTACCTGATCCTGCACCAACTTGACGCAGGTGAATTGCAGCGCCCACATCAAATTGCAACTGAAGAGCAGCAGCCAAGAACGCATGCGTTATTTCCCTTTTCAACCCTTCAGCTTTCCCATCTTCAACGGCTTGCTGCCGGGTTGCTCCGGATATTTCTGCGCCAGCGCGCGAACATCGTAACTGAATTTTAAGAAGCGCTTCTGCCACCGTCGAGCCTCTTCCGGAGTGTAGTCGTAAAAGCCCTGGGCATTGGCCACTCCCAGGCCGCCCTTGTCCACCACTTTCCGGATCAGCGCCGGGACCTCCTTCGAGCAGCACAACTCCGGCAGCAGGTCCTCCATCACGCGCAGGTAGGCGGGCACCCCGGTAAGATCCATAAAGCGGAAAGGCCCCGCGAAAGTAATCCAGTAGCCGAGGTCATTCCGCAAGGAACGATCGACGTCCTCGATGGTGGCGTAGCCGGATTCGACCAGGTAAAAGGCCTCGCGTATGAGGGCGTACATACAACGGTTGGTCAGGAAGCCGCGGATGTCGCGCCGGACGATGGAAGGCTCCTTTCCCCAGCCCTGCGCCAGCGCCCGGGCGCGCTCGACGAAGCGCGGGTCCGTTTGCTCGCCGCAGATAATTTCCATGAACCGCAGGACATGCGCAGGCTCCCCCCAGTGGATGCCCATGATTCTCTCCGGATGCGCAGCGCCCTTTTGCAGTGTGGTCGCCGGAATCGCCGAGGTGTTGCTACCGATGATCGTTTCCGGCGACACCACCGCCTCAACTTTCCGGAACACTTCATATTTCACCTGCAGGTCCTCCAGCACGGTCTCAATCACCACTTGGCAGTCGCGAAGGTCTGCATAGTCTTCCGCCACATGCAGGTTCTTTATCACCCGTGCCGGGTCGGCGGAAAGCAGCTTTTCGCGTTTCATCTCGCGGAGGAGGGACTGTATATGGCGGCGAGTGTTGCGCCGCCGTGACAGGCTCCGAGTCACGCCGACCACCGGGTGTCCGGCAGCCAACAGGCAGGCCATGATGCTGGTTCCCATCAGGCCCAGGCCCACCACCCCCACGGGGACATCAGCAGCTTTCTTCGCCCGGATGCTCGCCGGGGAATCGGTTCTTTTCGCTCGCCTCAATACCACGTTCATCTCCTCCCGTTTCTCCACCATGGACCCCGACTTTGAGTTCTCACGGGGCGCAACTCTATCACGGGCCCTGGCCCCGCGTCACTGCCGGATTGTCTGAGGATGTCTGACAACATTTTGCGGACAAGCAGAAAATGCCCCGGGGTTTTGAAGGAACCCTTCGCGTCCAGTGCCTCGTTTCACCTCCGTCCCAGCGGCGCCTCTCAGACTTGCAGGTTTACCTGGATTTCCCTACGGGTGTGTTGTATCTAATCGGTCCGCCAGCCAGGGGCGAAGCCTTATCGACTTTGGCCTCATTCAAAGCACGCCATCGCCGCTCAGCTAGTTCTCTAATCGCTGGGGATTCGGCCTAGGAATTCGCCTTCACGCCATCTGGCCCAGCGCCTGGTTCCTGCCGCCAACTCACGCAAAAGGAAAATGAATGACCCTAAATCAAGAGGGACAGGGGAGCGATTGCAGTCGATTCCGTTTCCGTGGGGGCCTCTCAAAGCGAGGGCCACCTGGACTTTCCACTGACTGTTCGGTGGGGCGTACGGAATTATTGCGGACGACAATAGGCCGTTCTCGTCCAAAACGGCAAAATGCTTCCCGTTCGCCGATCATTCGTCGGAGCGGCGCCAAACGGCTAGTTAGCGTTCGGTCCGTTGCTCGTTGCGGAGGGTTTCGAGAGTCCGGAGAGCTTTGAGCGCGTCGGCATCCTTCGGGTCGAGTGTCAATGCGGTGCGCAGTTCTCGCTCCCCGCTTTCGATTTCACCTTGACGACAGTAGGTTAACCCCAAGTCCCGGTGGAGGGCAGCACCTTGGGTACATCCCCCGCAAATCTCCAGGGCTTTCTTAATCTGTGCCACGGCATCGGGCCAATTCTCTGCTTGTGCGGCCTCCCGACCGAAATAGTCGAGCTGCAGGACTGGATCGGTGAGTTGATGTTTTATCTCCAGAGCATTGAGCCGCCCAGCATACCGGCTCGCTTCAGAGTTCCCGGCCTTGCTGAGGAGATCCGCAAGTTCGCGCAGTGGCCGCAGGTCCTCTGGGTTCGCATCTGCCGCAATTCGCCAGCGTTCAATAGCCTCTGCTGGATTGCCTACATGTAGCAGCAGTTGGCCCAGCAAATACTGTGCGTTAGATTGGTGCGGATCGAGTCGCACCAGCCTCTGGAAGAGTTCGATGGAGCGAGAGAAGTCACCCATTTGCTCTTCGGTCAGGGCGAGCAGGTAGATGGCCCCCGTATCCTCAGGCGCGAGTTGGCAAGCTGTCTCGAGTTCACTTTTGGCCTCAGCAAGCTTTCCCAGATCGTATAGTACGCGTCCTTTGTTATAGTACGCGACCATCGAAGACGGACCCAAGCGCGTGGTTCCAGAGTATTCCTTCAGTGCTCCGATAAGATTGAATTGATTCGCGAGCGCCGTGCCCAGATTCAAACGTGCTTCGGGCGACGTTGGCTGAAGTTCTTTGACTTTTTTGAAAAATTGGACAGCTTCTTCTTGGCGGTCTGTTTTTTCCGCAATCAATCCCATGGCTGTGTACGCCCGCGGATCTTCAGGCGAGGTGGAAATGGCCTTTTGGAGTTCATGCTGAGCTTTGTCGAATTTACCTTCGTCCGCCAAGGCCAGGCCCAGATTAGTGAGCGCATCGGCATATTGCGGATTGTCCTCACTGGCCTTCTGGAACAACTGCATTGCCTCGGCACTCTTTCTTTGGTGGCTGTACAAAACGCCCAAGTTGTTTTCTGCCTCAGCGTATTGGGGGTCGATATCGAGGGCTTGCTTAAATTCCCGCTCGGCATCTGCGGCTCTACTCTGCGCCATATAAGACAGACCCAATTGGTCATGCGCTTTGGCAAAGCGGGGATCGATTTCTACCGCACCTTCAAGCTCACACTGCTCGCCGGGATGATCTCCCAGCTTAGCCAGCGCTACCGAAAGGTTATAGTGGTATGGGGCGTTTCCAGGATCCAGTTTTACAGCCTGTTGGTAAGCGTCGGCAGCCTCGCGCACATGTCCCCTATTGAGAAATTCATTGCCTTGGTTATTCAAAACCCCCGCCCGCATTCTTTCATCGCCTTGCCGCCTTAATTGCTCAAACTTTTCCAGATCACCACGGGCGGCCTGTCTTCCATTTTTTTTCATTTGCAGCAGGCCGAGCTCATAGATGGCATCGGAAGCGTCCGGCTTGAGCCCGGTTGCCACCCGAAGTTGTTCCATCGCCTCGTCGGTCCTTCCCAGCCGCTCAAGGGATAAACCGAGATCATAGTGAATATCATACCTTTGCGGGTCTAATTGCACAGCCTTGCGGAGCACATCGACAGCCTCCGAATACTGCCCTTGCATTCGATATGCTCGCCCCAGCATCTCGTAAGCATCAGCGTCACCTGGTCTATGCCGGATATAACCCTGAAGGTAAGGAACAGCTTGCGGGAACTGGCCGTAGCTCTCATAGACCTCCGCCAAAGCAAGCCGCGTGTTGTCATCCTTGGGGTTAATCGCTAGGGCCTTTTTATACTCGGGCACCGCTTCCGTGTACCGCAAAAGATGCGCGTACACCGTGCCAAGATTAAAGTGAAGCAGGAAAGATTCCGGCTGGGACGCAAGCAGCTTCTGATAGGCGGCCGCCGCTTCGTTGTACCTGCCCATATGTGAGTAAGCAACCGCCAACGCGAATTGAAGCTTGCGTGACAGGTCTTCGGGGGGTGAGGTCGCGAGCGCCTTTTCCAAATAGGACACCGCGGTGGAATACCTCTCATTGGGAATCGGCCCGCGACCCTCGGGCAGGCTTTGAATTTGCTTTAGGCTTCGAACATCATCGAGGAGGCCAAGCTGGATTTCGCATTCTGCCAAACTGTAGAGTCTGGAAACCTCCGCCGGGCGAGCCTCGATGGCCGCCTTCAAATTAGGGAGCGCTTCCTCAAATTTTGATTGGGCCAACAGCGCCAAGCCCAATCCATAGTGGGCGCTAGCAGAGGCATTGTCACCGAGATGGATCGCTGAGCGGAACTCCGCCGCCGCCTCGTCCAAATGCCGGGACTGATAGTAGATCCGTCCGAGATAGATATGGGGTGCAGTGAACGAGGGATCGAGTTGGGAGGAGCGCTGGAAAGCTTGACGCGCCTCTTGGTGAGCGCCCCGCCGGTCCTGAATCATTCCTAACAGGTAATAGGCATCCGCAGATTGGGGATCATGGTCGATGGCTTGCTGGCACTTTTGCAGGGCTTCCTCGACCCGCCCCGCTTTGAAGTCAGCTTCGACTTGATGGAGAAGACTCTTCTCGCGAGGAACCTTTTCATCCTGCGGATTGCCAGCGGGAGTAACACCGGAAGGCTGCGCCCCGGCCTGCGGGGCCGACTGACCGTAGCCTGTCGCCGCGGCTGGAGCCGTTTTGGCGGTGAGAACGAAACTGATCAACACGGCATAGAGAAGCACCTGGAGTGTCGATGGGCGTGAGGCATGGCGTCTGGCCGCCGAACGTCGCCGATGAGTCAGTGGAGCTCTTTGGTACGAGTGAGGCATCTCAGGTCATCCAAAGGAAAGGCAACGCCGGCTTGACGGGGCCGCAGCGAGCGCGCCGGTTCGAGGACATTCTCTCAATCCTCATCAAGTACAACTTCGTTTGTCCGACCCTTCACTCCCAAACGAAGATCGTTGGGCTAAACAGGCTGCGGAAAAGCTGCCCCCCGGCGTACAACCACCCCGGCGCTCGGCGCGCCACCCCTCCTCATCTGAGGAGGGGTGGCGCGCCGAGCGCCGGGGTGGTGCTGAAGTGCCAGCGCCAAAAAGTTTTTCCGTAGCCTGTAAAGCCCCCTGAGGGCTGGGCGCTTTCCGCTGGAAGCATGAACTACATACCAGGTAAGGCCCTCTCACGTTTCCCCGAGGAACCGGCACGGCTTGCGAATTGTTTTTACTTCATCACCATTCTCCATGTCAACTCGGTGGCGCGAGGGGGGCAGGGTTCCGTCAAAGTCGACTGGGTTGAAAGGGACCCCTCACCCCCCGCCTTGCGGTCCCCCCTCTCCCCCTGGAGAGGGATAAGAATCAAAATCCCAACTCTCTCCCGTGGGGAGAGGGGGGACCGCAAGGCGGGGGGTGAGGGGTCTACTCGCAGATGACGCATTCGTAGCTCTGGACGTGTGCGGGACCCTGGACAATGACGGGAGCCTGCCTAGCCCGGTTTTCTCACCAGGCTGAAATGCTCTTGGGGACTGCCGGAAGGGCGGGGCTTCAGCCCCGCCGAAATCGCGGCTCCAACCCTTTGTCCTTCCCGCGCCCCTCGCAGCTTGCAGCCGCAAGCTGCGAGGGGCGCGGGACACGGGAATAATCAGGAAGGCCCTCCAACGGCGGGGCTGAAGCCCCGCCCTTCCAAAATCGTGGTGAGAAATGCGAGCTAGGGGGTACTGTAACTCGACAGTTTTGATGACGACACACCAAATCAAGAAAACCTGGGTAGTTTTCGCGGAACCTGGCTGGCCAGAGGGGCGGGTATTTGGACGAGAGTTTGCCAGTAGGACCCGCGACAAATATTGATATTCCTCATAAGAAAATTGACGTTGACATGGATTTATGGCGAGTTTATAGTCCTTTCCAATTATAAATAAGTCGAAAGTAAACGTACTCAAGTAAAACTGCGCTACTCGACCGGGCTAGAGCTTAATGGCCCGTGAGGAGGAAGGGATATAAAAATGAATGCGAGCCGTTTACGACCAAGGTCTATCGCCAGAATGACCAAGCTCATATCCGTCGAGTTGATCACATCTTGCTGTCGCAGCGGGCTGAAGGCTGTGGGGGTGGGATTGATTACCCTGGCGACCCTCTTACCTTTACCATTGGCTTATGGCCAATACAGCAGCAACCTCGAGGGCGTGGTAACTGACCCGACCGGCGCGGTCATACCCAACGCAACGGTTGAAATGACGAACTCCGCAACCCAGGTTACCAACAAGCAGACGACTGACAAGGGAGGCAACTTTCGGTTTAATAGTGTCGCGCCGGGGGATTACGAAATATTGGCATCGGCCGAAGGCTTCAATTCTACGCGGGTTAAGGTCACTCTGCTCACTGGCCAAATCATAAACGTCCCCGTGACCCTCAGTCTGGCCGGAACCAGGCAAACGGTTGAGGTGACCGGTCAAGTAACCCTGTTGGACACGGCCGACAGCCGCCAGCAGATGACGATCGAGAGTCAAGAGCTCCATAGCCTGCCCTTGCAGGGGCATAACTTCCTGGGTTTGGCGGCGGTCACACCAGGGGTAACAGGATTGGGCGTTCTGGTGGGGTCGAGTCCCGGGGCCTGTCCCAGTGGGCTCCCGAGTACCATTCCAGACAATTTTGCCACCGAAATGCCTGTCGAAGTTTCGCAAGGCGGGAAGGGTGAAGAAAGTAACGCTTTTCTACTAGATGGTCTCGACGTGACGAGTAACATCAATGGCGGGGTGATCAATATGACCCCGAATCCGGATTCCATCCAGGAAATGTCCGTCGAGACGAATGACTACGGGGTGGAGTACGGGCGCAGCAGTGCGGTTCTCATCAAAATGACCACCAAGTCGGGTTCGGGCAAATACCACGGCAGCGCAGGGGATTCCTTTACCGACCAGCACTTGTGGGCGCGATCACAGTTTACGGGTCCCTCCTACGCACCGTTCCTCAGCAACAACTTCTCCGGTTCGGTCGGCGGCCCAATTGTTCCCCATCATTCCACCTACTTCTTTGCGGCCGTAGAACCACTCCGGTCCACGTTTTCCACAGGCAATCAGGAGTACAGCTTCGAAGACCCTCAGTTTACGTCCTGGGCAGCAGTGAATTCCCCCAATACCATCGGTACGTCACTGCTCACGAAATATCCCGTGCATGCTTCCGCCCTCGGAGTTTCACAGACCGCGCAGGACATTTTCCCCACGACTTGCGCTACCTCCGCAACTTTGTTCATTCCCTGTAGTCTACCCATGATTGACTCGGGGACCTACGAAGCGAGCCCCTACCGGAACGCGCTGCAATGGAACGTGCGCATCGACACGTACATCGGCAAAGACCGTCTTTACGGGAACTTTTACCGCATGACCCATAACGATCAGAGCCCGAACATTCGGCCGGCCTTTGACTCGACCAACCGTTACACATCGAATTCCTTGCAGGTGAATGACACCCACACCTTCAGTCCCACCACGCTTAATGAAGGCATGTTCGGGTTTCTTCGGCCGGAAGGTATTAATAACTTGAGCGGGCCCTTCTCCGTGCCGTTGATTTCGGTGGTGGGCATGAGTTCCGGCTTCGGTCTCGGTTTCGCGGGGGGCGATTTTATCCAGCACAATTACCGCTGGCGGGATGTGATCACGCAGATGCGGGGAACTCACAGTCTGAAATTTGGTTATGAGGGCTGGCACGGGAACGACTTGGCAATTTTTGCCAGTTCCTTCACCGAACCGGTTTTCCAGTTCAACAGTCTCATTGACCTTGTTCAAGATAATGCTTATAGCGAAAATAATGTTGCTTACAATCCGTTAACTGGGCAGCCGGACACGAAAGCGAACTACGAATACGCGAAGACTTCACAAGGGGCGTTTGTGCAGGACACCTGGAAAGCCAAATCAAATCTCACCCTGACACTGGGCTTCCGATGGGATAATTATGGGAACCCTTACCCGTACACGGGCACGGTGCTGGCGAATTTCTTTCTTGGCCAAGGCTCGACCCAGGCTGAGCAGGTCGCGAATGGAGTCATGAAGCAAGTAGGCCATGTTTATAATCATGCGATTAACGCGTTCAGCCCTCGTATGGGATTTGCGTGGGACCCGACCGGGAAGGGAGACTGGGCCGTCCGTGGAGGGGTTGGCGCGTTCCACGACTGGATGCCACTGGGAGCTGATGAGAACCAGCTCAAAGGTAACCCGCCCGGGTTTATCTTCCCCAATTTTATTCGCGGCACGACCACGCAGCCGCTATTCGTGCTGGGGACGAGCAATACTTATCCCTTTGGCTTCCAATTTCCGATAATTCCACCGACCACCATCGATTCCCACGGCGGGCTGGTGGGTGATCAACTGGGGGTCGGTGGAATGAACGAGAATCTCGGCGCGCCGAAAACTTACAACT
>Ga0182030_10013104_pt1 | contig 16535 bp, 15 predicted proteins | sample 812S3MmetaG_FD_121299 | JGI IMG/M metagenome (GOLD analysis project Ga0182030, IMG submission 121299) | Permafrost microbial communities from Stordalen Mire, Sweden - 812S3M metaG (Illumina Assembly) | ecosystem: Environmental > Terrestrial > Soil > Wetlands > Permafrost | place: Sweden...
ACAGTCGGGATCAGCGTCATGTCGGTGGCAAACCCCACGCGGCTCGCCCACGCCGCGACGTCCGCGGGAGTGTTCACCGCACGGTCGGCATAGCGGAAGGAGTACGCGAAGTTGACCGACGAGTTTCCGCAATCCGCCGGGAATTTCAGGCCGTCGACACCCGATTGGTCCGGGTCAATTCGCGCCTCCGTCACGAACGGACCGACCACTCCGCCCAGACGCCGCACCATCTTCAAATTCCCGTCGCCGATGTCGTACTCGGACGGTTTGTAATCGTCGGCCTGGGTGTTTCCGTAGATCGCCTGCGCCCGGAAATGTGCGTGCGAAATGATGGCGGGGTAGGCCGCGGCATCGCATTCGGGCGCGTCGGCGAAGCGAATATCCTGGCAACCTGGAGCCAGCCGTTTGCCGATCTCCCGATACGTATCGAGCACCGACAGGTCCGACATGTGCGCGGTGTCCAGAATCATCCCGCGATCCATCAAGGCGCCGATGTAGTCCCGTCCGAAAGCTTGCAACCCTTGCTGGTTCTTGTGGCCGTAAAGGGTCACGAACTGATCCTGATGGGGCGCAAAGAGGATCACCGGCGACGGTCGAAACCAATTGAACAGCGGACGGCCGATGGCGACGCGCAGTTCGAGGTCGGGATCGAGGGCCCGCAAGACGCACTCCCCGCGATTGTTCCTCGGGTTCGGACTACACGCCGCGTCATCCGCTTGAATCTGGAAGTATTGCGGGCTGGTTTTGCGCACTTCCGACGACGTGGCGTTGAGGTTGTCGCGATGGAGCAGATCGTTCAGCCAATTGTAAGGCTCGATGAAGACCGCCGGGCCGCCTATTTTGTTGTCCGCGGCGTGAATCGGGATCACGGCCCGCGCTCCCAGACACCACAGGTAGTCGGCCTCCAGTTGCGGCTCGGTTTTCATGTCCTTACTGAGGCCCAGTTCGCCCAAACGGTCGACCTCCACGCCCAGTACGATAGCCAGCCGATCATGCAGAATAGCGTTGCGCGCGCCCTCCGGAGTGTAAACCACCTCCATCCAATCATGGTTCAACGCAGCGAAGTCTTTCATGCCTTTCAACTGAGCTTCTATCGACGCCTTCTCCTGCACGATCTCAATCTTGCCGTCCACGGCGGCGCCGGTCAGGAATTGCGCCGCCGCATTGTCGGTGGCCAGCGCGACCATCAGCCGCAAGCCGCCCAGATAACTACGATGGATCATGGAAACGTGCATCTGCTCATGCGCTCCCATGAGATGCTCCGGGAAATTCTTGAATTCGGGCCCGCCGCTGCGTTTGTGGGGGATCAGAATCGATTCCAAAATCGCTGCAAAGTTGTAATTCAGAAGCTGCGAACTGTTGATGAAGGCCTCTGCGAAATATCCCCCGTCATGCCCTCGAACGCAGTGCGGAATATCGTCCTTGATATCGGCCTTACCGGTTTCATAATCGGCTGCAACGCCGCCGGGGTTTCCCCAAAGCGTGTGGATTGGTTTCGTCTTCAAACCGCCCAGCGCCAGGTAGGACATGGGATGCGTATGGTAGTCGGCGAACCCGAACAGGGGCGTGGGTAACGCAGGAGGAGACGAGGCGGTAAAGCGAATATAGTCCACATTGATGTGGCCTGCCGCGGACCGGTCCAGGACGCGGAAGCGCGCGGGTCGCCCCCGCAGAAACTGCGGAATCTCGACCGTCTCCTGGCGCAACATGTTGGTCCCATGCCCGGTGGCGGCATACGCGACGAGGTAATCGCCATCGCGTTCAGGCTCGCCGTGCGTGCCCCGCCACTCCCGGTTCTCCCGCGCCACCGCTGCCTGCTCGGCGGGAGGCACCTTCACCTCTAACTCCAACCGTTGGTGCGCTAAGTCCTCGGTGCCGCCAATCCGAAAGCTGAGGTATGGCTCGCTCGGACTGAGTAAGAACTCGCGCGACGTGAGCGCGCCTTCGGCAGACTTGCGGATGGTGGTCAACAGGCAACTGCCATGCAATCCCAGCGGATAGGCGAGGTCCTTCCAATAATTGCCGCCTAATTTGGACCCCGCGAATACGTTCGACGAGATTTCCCCGCAGTAGGGCTGGCCGTCGAACGCGCCGCCCTCCCGTTGCCAATCGCCGATTCCGTCTTCGAAATCGAAGGTAATGCCCGCCGGTTGGCCCCACGAGGCCGCCGATGCTATCAGGAGCGCGGGAACGAGCGTCGACCGGAACATATAAGATCCTCCAGGCTCTGTATTGTTTCACGAATGCCGTGAGTAAGTGTGGCCAAACACATCGCACGGCGCTAGCGGCCGGTGGAGCCGTCGGCTGGTTTTCATTCTCCGACTCCTGACTTCATGCCTACTGAACCACTGAACCGCGTGCTGCGATTACACTGGGATGTTGCGGTGGGGCGGGCAATCTTGTCCGCAGCCGCCTTTTAGGCGGCTCTTCGCGCTCGGAGCGGCCGTTCGTAAGCTGAAGAGGCCGGCTAAAAGCCGGCTGCAGCCACGATTGGCTGCCCCACATTTGGATTTCGGAGGCACTACACTGGCTCCCGGATCATTTTGATCCGCAGCCGGCATGTAGGTCTTTGTTTTCAGTGTAAGTTGGAATGCCTCGGATCAATTTGATCCGGCGCGACCTATCCGGGCAGCTTGAGCCGTGCCACGCATCCCGGACCGTCGGTGCGATTCTCAAGAGTCAGCGCACCGCCGTGGCCCTCGGCAATTTGCCGGCTGAGCACCAGCCCGATTCCCGACCCGCCAGGCTTAGTTGTGAAGAACGGCACGAACAGGTTGGCCGTGCTCGAGAGCCCCGGACCTTCGTCCTTCACCCAAATCTCCAGCATCGCGCCATTGCGCCGCCAGCCGATCTCCACCCCGCCGCCGGTCGTCAACGATGCGTCTGCCGCATTGCGCAGCAGGTTGATGAGCACCTGCTCCAGCTGATCGGGATCGCCTTGCACCGTCAGCGGCTCACCGGCTTGCACTTTCACCGCGATGCGCGTTTCGAAGCTCACCGCCCGTCCCACCGTGGCCGCCACTTCGAGCGGCTGCAATTGCGGCCGCGGCAATCGCGCCAGGCGCGCGTAGGCACCGATGAAGCGGCTGAGACTCTCCGACCGGCTGGTGATCACCGAGAGTCCCCGGCGCATGTCGTCGCGCCAGTCGTCGGGCAGTTCCTCCCGGGAGATAATGCTCGCCAGGCTGCCCGCGATCGACTTGATGGGCGTCAGCGAATTGTTGAGCTCGTGGCCCAACACGCGCACCAGCCGCTGCCAGGCCTGCAATTCCTGTTCGCTCAGGGCCTGCGTGAGGTCCGAAATCACGATGAGATGCAGCGGCAGTCCGCGCTCGCGAATTCCCGTACGCCGCACTCCGAAACGGCCGGCCCCGCCGGGGAAAGACGCTTGCAGCGTCGTGTGATCGGGACCGTCGAGGCAGGCTTCCAATCCAATTTCATGCGCGGTCTGGCCCAGCAGTTTCTCCGGTTCCGCGGCCAGCAAACGCTCGGCCGCGCGATTCACCAGGCGGAGCCGCTGATGTTCGTCGAACGCGAAGATGGCGACGTCAATCTCGCGCATCACGGTGCGCAGCAGAGTGGTGGCCTCCATGGCGCCTAGCCGCTGTTCGCGCAGCGTGCTGCCCAACGTGTTCACCTCGCGCATCACTTCGCCCAATGCGTCATCGGGCTTCGGCGAGCGTCCGCGGACCGAATAGTCGCCTTCCCGCAGCGCGCCCAGCAGGTTGCTGAGGGTTTGCAGCGGGAACACCACGCGCTCGCGCACCGCAAAGGCGAAGCCAAGCCACGCCGACACGATCAGCGTGGTGAAAGTCAACTCGTAGCGCAGCGGATTTCCGGCCGTCCACATCAGGTACAACGCCGTGGCCGATCCCGGCAAGCCTGCCAGGAACGCCAGCAAGACCACGCGACCTTCGTGGCTGATGTGAGCGGGTTTGTTAGCGCGAGTCATGGGCGCGGCGACTGCCTCTGCCGTCATTCTACAAGCCGTACCGTTGCAGCCGCCGATACAGTGCGCTGCGGCTCAAGCCCAGGGCGTTGGCGGCGTGACTGACATTGCCGTTGAAACGCGCCAGAGCTTTCTTGATGAGCAGCGCCTCCACATCCTCCAGGCTCATTTCCTCCAGCCGCGGCGGACCTTCGCGTCCCGCGCGCAACCCCAAATCGGCGGCACGGATGATATCCCCCTGCGCCATCAAGACGGCGCGTTCCACCGCATGGTCGAGCTCGCGCACGTTGCCGGGCCAGGCATGCGCCAGTAGCGCTTTGATGGCGCCCTCGTCGAATGCCGAAAGCGGCTTGCGATAGTGCTCCGCGTGTTGGTGCAGGAAGTGGGCGGCGAGCAGCGGAATGTCCTCGCGCCGGTCGCGCAGCGGGGGCAGGCGCAGTTCGATGGTGTTTAATCGGAACAGCAGATCCTGCCGGAATTTGCCCTCGGCCACCTGCGCGGCCAGGTCGGCGTTGGTCGCCGAAAACACGCGGACATCCACGCGGCGCGTCTTCGACGAGCCCACGCGCTCGAACTCGCCGGTCTCCAGCGTGCGCAGCAGCTTAGACTGCAGACCCGACGATATGTTGGCGATCTCGTCCAGGAACAGCGTGCCGCCGTCCGCCATTTCGAAGCGGCCCACGCGGTCAGCCTTGGCGTCGGTGAACGCGCCCTTCACATGGCCGAAGAGTTCGCTCTCGAAGACTCCTTCCGCCAGTCCGCCGGTGTTAACCGTCACTAGCGGACGGGTAGCGCGCAACGACACCGAATGCAGGGTCTGCGCCACCAAACCTTTGCCGGTGCCGTTCTCGCCGGTGATGAGCACGTTGGCATCGGACGGTCCGACGCGCGAAATCACGTCGAGCACCGGCCGCATGGCGGCTGAGTGGGCGATCAGTTGCGGGAATCGTTCGGCGCGCAGGGCGCGGTTCTCTGCTTCCAGGCGCTGCCCTTTGCGGAGCGCGCGGCCCAGTTCGATCTGCGTCTTGAGGATGGCCGAGAGGCGCGCGTTGTCCCACGGCTTCTGGATGAAATCGCGGGCGCCGCGGCGCATGGCCTCCACCGCCAGTTCCACCGAACCCCACGCCGTCATCACGATCACCGGCAAGGTGGAATCGAGGGTCTGTATGCGGTTGAGCAGGTCGAGTCCTTCCTGCCCGGAGGTGGTATCGCGGGTGTAATTGAGGTCCATCAGCACGACGTCGAAGTCGCGCGACTCTACGGCGTCCACGGCGGCGGCCGGCGAGTTGACACTCTCGGCCTGGTAGCCTTCGCCCTTGACCAGGAAGCGGAGAGCTTCGAGGACGTCGGGCTGGTCGTCGGCGATCAATATCGAGGGCGTGCGGGAATCGGATGGTTTCATCGCGGTTTAGGGAAAGCCAAGCGAAGGATTGTGGCAGTTGGCATGCCAGAAGCTATTTCACAGTGGCTCAAGTACTTAGCATACACCCGCCAGGCCGCCAAGTGTTCGAAAATGGGATTTGCGATTCCGCTGTTGGGGCAAAAATTGAGAAATGCCCGTTTGTGGTGCACTATTCCAGCAGAAATGAGACGAGTTTTATCGCTGTCGCAGATGGGACGGGTCCTGATAGGTCTTCTGCCTGCCCGGACCTCTTTACGCATCCCAGTCATTCTGGTGATTGTGGCGTTCGCCATGTTCACTATCTTTACTATCGTGAGTTATGGCGGAACTTGTTCGAAGTTGCCCGGCTTTCCCGGCCTTCTGCAAGAGGCCGGCATGGTCGCGGCCGGGCCGTGTGCCAGCACGAATAAAGGGCAGGTCTGTTCCAGCGCCGCCTGCACCACGGCTGACCGGAAGCCCGGCAAATGCCAGAACATCGCAGCCACCGGTCCGGCCAATTGCGTGTGCGTGGAGAGAACCGTCAGCAAGACTCTGCGGTAGCCGAAGTCTTCGCGGCCAGGGCGCCGAGGAGCGCAAACAGCCAGAGCTCCAGGACCGGTTTTTGCAGCGGAAAGTCCACTGTCGCGTGCACGAAAACCGCCACGATCCCGATTCCCCACACCGTTTGAAACGCCCTTGGAACGCTCCAGATCGCGATCGATAGCAGGAGCAGGCTGAAGGGGATGCCGCCATCCGCGGCCCATTCCGCCCAATCGTTGTGCGCGTGCTGCACCACCGCGCCGAAATCGACCGACGCGAATGCCGGATAGGTTGTGCGAAAAGTCCCCAGGCCAAAACCGGTCCACGGCCGGGCGTGGATCGTGACGACGGTATCGGAGAGAATCTCGCGGCGGCCTTGAAAGGGATCGGGATCCTGGAATCGATTCCACAGAACACCCCACCCGACCACGGCCACAAACACCAATGCCAGCAGCCACACGCCGATGGCCCCAGCGCGCCGGTTGTCGAACCGGTTGTCGAATCGCTTCTCGAACCGCTTCTCGACAACAGCCCGCCGCTTGACCCACAGCGCGAGCGGCGCCAACACAACTTCCGCGGTCGCCAGGAGCGCGCCGGCCCGCGACGCTCCGGCGATCACCGAGGCGTACATCGCCGCCGAGATCGCCGCAAACATCGTGGCGCGCGAGCCCCCGTTGAGCGCTTGCACCAGCGCCAGGGGCAGCACCAGTTCGATGAACGCCGCGTACTGGTCGCGATTGACGAAGGGCCCGAGAACGGGCGCGTCGTTAGTGGGAAACAGCCAGAAGATTTTGCCGTCGGCGCCGAAGTATTGCACTACCGAGATCACACTGATGGCGAACGCGAAAAAGAGGAGCGCATTCAGGAATCGCCGCCCTACCTGCATGGCGATGCTAAACGCCACCAGGTTGCCGAGCCACATCAGCACTGCCACCCTGGTATCGGCAGCTCCGGCCGTCCAATTGGCTGCCAGTTGCACCAATCCCCATGCGACGGCGCAGGCCAGCGGAATCATGGGAAAGCTGAAGCGCACTTCGAAGGGACGGACCAGAAGCGCGATCGCCCATACGCAGCCCAGCAGGAACAGTGCGGTCTGAAACAGGGTCGGGTTGATCCATAGCCGCGGAATAAACATGATCAGCACCGCGACCGCCAGGATGACCGTGAGACAATGCGCCGACCAGGTTCGGATCATTGACCCTCACCCAGAGTTAAAGCAAATTTCTTCAGTATCATCGAACCCTCGATCCGCGTCATGATGACCGCGAGACAATGCGCCGGCCAGGTTCGGATCATCGATCGTCTCCCGGAGTCGGGGCGAGTCCTATCGCCAACGTGCCCTCGATCCGCGTTGCGATGACCGCGAGACAATCCGCCGGCCAGCTTCGGATCATCGATCGTCTCCCGGAGTGACCGCGAGTTTTTCCAGTGTCATCGAACCCTCGATCCGCGTGGTGCCGAGCATGCGGCGGTATTCGAGAACCAGGCGTCCGAGAGTGGCTCGATCCGGTATCTCGAGCGGGAAGTTTCGCTCCAAGACGCCCTCGCCGCCCGGCAGAAGCCCTTTCCCTGCCAGCAAATCTTGCCCGTCGGCCGACCCCAGCGCACAGAACAAACCCGATTCCGCGCCGATGTCCGACGTCCGATACCGCACCGTCAGCGTGTATTGTCGACCAGGCAGTAAAGGCACGTATTGAGCGAGGATCCCGGTGCTTTCAGGCTGTTTGCCCGAGAATTGGACGACGAAGCCATCGGGCCTTCGATCGACTTGCATACCTTCCGGCGCGGAGATTTGCCAATCGAACCCATGTCCCGGCTCGACGGTCAATTTTCGCTGGGCGAGCCCGTTCCATACCACCAGTGCCTCATCGCCCCGCCATTTCTCCAGCATGCGGTCGCAATAATTGACCAACGACGGCACTGCCTCCCGGTCCGCGGTGGCCAACACCCGGACCGCAACCGGCTCGGCCGCGTCGAGCTTTCCTTCACTCAGCAGAAAGTCCAAATACTTACGTAATACCGCCGGACGGTCGGGAATGGCACGCTCCAGGATGGCGGAAGCGTCGGCACTCAGCGCCCAACAATTGCGGAACTGCTCCGACACATCGCCGTATGACTTGGCCAGCGCCAGTTTCGTGACGGGCCAGAATTTTTTCGTATCGTGGCGATGAAAATAGAAATCGGAAAGCGCCCACCGAGGACCATAGCCGGTGTCGAGACGCGCCGCCTCCAGCAAGCTCGACTCCTGCCCCGCAGCCAAACCTAGTTCGACCCGCAGCGAAGCATCGCGAGGGTTCGACGCCACGGCCTCCCGCAGGATCGACACTGCGCGGTCGGGCTCGGCCTGCGCCAGGGCGCTCGCGTACTCCGCATTGCCCGGTGCTAACCGGAGAGCCTGATGAAGGGACGCCGCATCGCCCTTCACGAATAGCCAATCGGCGCGCTCCAGGCGAAGCGTCCAGTACAGCGCAGGGATAAGCAGCGCTAATGAGACCAGCCCGGTGAGCCGATAGAACATTTGTGGATCTTTTCATGCAGTCCTGGAGGCGCGCCAACAATCTCACAAATAGGACATACTGGGAACGATGAAATACCGAGCAACCCTTGTTTGGTTCGCCGCAATCGCCGCCATTGCCGCCGCCTCATTCGCCCAGACCCCGGCGACGCCCCAGAAGCCTGGCGACCTGGGATTCACCGACACTCCCATGCTGCCTGGGATGCCCTGGCACGTGCACGACCCGGCACGCCCGCATCCTAAAGTGGTGACGCCGGGATCGGTCCCCGGAGCGCCGCCGTCCGATGCGATCGTCCTGTTCGACGGCAAAGATCTGTCGAAATGGTGTCAGGCCGGCAAAGGCGCCGAAGCCGGCAAGCTGGTGGATGCCAAATGGCCGGTGCGCAATGGGTACTTTGAAGTTGGCCCGGAGACCGGCGAGTTGCGCACGCGCGAATCGTTCGGCGATATGCAACTGCACGTGGAATGGTCGGAGCCTGCCGATATCGGCGGCACCAGCCAGGGGCGCGGGAATAGCGGCGTGTTTCCGATGAGCCTGTACGAAATCCAGGTACTCGACGCTTATAACAATCCCACCTATGCCGATGGCCAGGCCGGCGCCATCTATGGACAGTGGCCGCCGCTGGTCAACGCCGCGCGCAAGCCGGGCGATTGGCAGGTCTACGACATCGTCTTCGAAGCGCCCAAGTTCGATGGCGCGAAGCTCGTCAAGCCGGCGTATCAGACGGTGATCTGGAATGGCGTGGTGGTGCACATTCACAAAGAAGCGATGGGGCCGATGATCTATCGCAACGTGGCGCACTATACGCCACACCCCGCCGAACTACCGATATCGCTGCAGGATCATCACAATCCGGTGCGCTATCGCAATATTTGGGTGCGCCGGCTGGCCGGTTACGATCAGGCGGAGAAATAGCTGTCGGCTATCAGCTATCAGCTATCAGCTATCAGCTGGGGCGCTGCGCGCGCGCGCAGTCCAAGGGAGTCAGTGACAGCCAAAGTGGTACGTCTGAAAATAAAAGACTTACGCGGGCTGTCAATGGAGAGCTGGTGCAGAGGGGCGACCGGCGAGTCTGCCCCGCTGTAATGATCCTCCGGCAAAAATACCGGCGCGACCGCAGCTGAGTCGCAGGGTTTCCGCATTTCGGGCAGGTGGCGATCATTCACCAGCGTTCGACACCAATGGGCTCAGGCGGCCAACCCAAGCTCCCGGACCTGTCAAACTGCTACTGCCTCGCCGCGAGAGCCGGGCAATCTCTCTCTGACCAATCAGGAGCCGGAGATCTGCCAATTGGTGCAGTCGCGGCTCGGAGGTTCGAGCTTGGCGCGAGCCAGCTGAGAGCTGACAGCCGATAGCTGACAGCTACCTGTTCCACACCCCATTCCCGCGCATCGCGAGATTCGCCACATGGCCCGCGCGCGCGGCCGACACTCCGACCTCGATAGGCGCGTTCGGCGTCTTGCGCGAGACCAGGCAGTCCAGGAAATTCTTCATGTGAGCGACCGTGCCGTCCCCCGTCGACTTCACCGTCATGGTGGGCTCCGACGGCTGGGGATCCTCGCTATAGCGCGGGAACTCCTGGTAGACCGAAAATCCGCCGCGCCACAGCCGCATGGCCGCTTTGGTGCCGCGAATCATCAGTCCGCCGCCTTCGATGTAGCCCAGCAGCGCGCAATCGAATTCCACGATGGCGTGGCCCGGGTACGCCAGCGCGGCGCTCATGGTGTCAGGCGTTTGCCGCTGCGCCAGGACCGCCGTAAACCCATTGGCAGTGGCGCGCGACGGCATGTCGACGCCCATGATCCAATGCGCCACATCCACCCAGTGAACGAACAGATCGGTCATGGCGCCGCTCCCGAAATCCCAATACCAGCGCCAGTTGGAATACTGGTCGGCATCGAAGGGGCGGTCGGAGGCGTTGCCGAGGAAGCGCTTCCAATCGAGCTTAGTGACGTCGAAATTTCCCGCCCGGCCCGCGGTCAGGTGATTCTGGTACCAGTAGGTGCGAATGAAGGTGACCTGACCCAGCCGGCCGTTGGCGATCTCGTCGCGCGCCTGCGCGAAATGCTCCCAGCTTCGCTGCTGCAGTCCGATCTGCACGATGCGGTCGGACGCGCGAACCGCGGCGACGATCGGTTCGCTTTCTTCCAGCGTGTGCGTGACAGGCTTCTCGCAGTACGCGTCTTTGCCCGCCTGGATCGCATCCGTCAGAACGCGCACGTGCCAGTGGTCAGGCGTGGCGATGACCACGGCATCCACATCCTTGCGATCGAGCAGCGCGCGATGGTCGCCGTATTCCTCGGCGCTGGGCGCGTGCGCGGCCTTGGTGGTAATCAGGTGAGGCTTGTAGACGTCGCAGATTGCCACGATATCGGTGGATGCGGCCTGATTGAGCGCATTCAGGAGGGCCTGGCCGCGCGATCCTGTCCCGATGGCGCCAATGCGCACGCGATCGTTGGCGCCCAGAATCCGGCTATACGACGCAGCGGTCGCGATGGTGGCGCCGACGAATCGACGGCGGTTGAACGAAGTGGTGGAAGACATCCTGTAACGCAGTATAGAACGTGGCAACTCGGTATGACAGAGCCACAACGTTTTCTTACACTAGACGGAGGCGCCGCTGATGCCGCTATGAAGCACGTCTCGCTCATTACCGACGGCTCTTGCTTGGGAAATCCCGGCCCGGGCGGCTGGGCGTGCATCCTCCGCCTCGGCGCGCACCACCGGGAGTTGTTCGGCTACGATGCGAACACCACCAACAATCGCATGGAGCTGATGGCGCCCATTCAAGGTCTGCTGGCATTAAAGGAGCCCTGCGAAGTCGAGATCACCACCGACTCGCAATATGTCCTGCAAGGAATCACGGTTTGGGTAGTCCGCTGGAAGCGACGCCAGTGGTGGAAGAAGAATCGTGCGGTCCGTAATGCGGGGCTCTGGATGGAGTTAGATGAGCTCAATCTCTTCCACCGCACTACCTGGCTCTGGACCAAGGGTCATGCCGCGCACGCCGACAACAACCGCTGCGACAGGCTCGCCCAAACCGCCGCGCGCACGCAAACGAGTTCGTTTCCTGACAACGCGCCGCACGCTCCGCTCAGACTCGGGCTGACTCCGGACTATGTGCCGCCCAATCCGCAGGGCGGACTGTTCGACTTGGAAGCAGGCGAGGACGACGAAAGCGATCCGGGCTGAGCGGCGAAACCGTCGGTCTGCCGCGAGAAACCGATCCGGCGTCATGATCTTCATTCCCCGACACTGTCCGAGGCCGCAAGAGATCATTGTCGCGGGTAATGACGATGTCCGACCCGGCAGCCACTGCACATTCGAGGATTCGGTTATCGTCCGGATCGTCGGCAACGGCCAGACTCTCCTGAGGACTCACACAATTCGCGATGTTCCGGAGCTCGATTCGAGCGAAAGGCAGCCGATAGCCATCCCAGCGGAACTTGTCCCGTAAGACACCGATTGTTTCCTCGAGAATGGCATCGCTGGTATCGAAGCGGATCATGCCAGCCCGCGCCATACCGATCAGGCGCGATCCGATGCCTGAAATTCCAGTGCCGAGATGAGAATGTTGGAGTCGAGCGTCGCGCGAATCACCGGCTGCGCCGCTCACGGCACCATTCCTTGACTAGCCCAGGGACGTCCGATTCCGTGTACCCGGAGGCCGCGGCGTTCGTGCGGCCGTAGTCGAGCAGGTCTTGCCACGAGTGTTCTGAGAGGCCCCTCAGGAGCGCTTCAGTAGCGAGCTCGTCCACGCTCTTACCCTCGGCCGCAGCTTTCGACTGAAGCTGCGCCAGTAGTTCTTCCGGCCCTTGCAGGTTGATTGTGGCCACAGGATCCTCGCTTTCAGGGTACCTTGCTCCGTCCCACCCCGCCCATCAAATTGCCGAGCCATGTGCCCGTCCCTAACGTATCGCGGGCCGTCACGTCGAGTACTCCAGCCATGATATTCGAACTGCGCATTGCCTTCCTCGTTTTAACTCTTACGCTCACGCTGTCCGCCGCCGACATCAATGTGACCGACCTCTCGCAGCTCGATTTTCGCAACGCGCGTGTGCAACCCGTCACGTACCACGGGCATCCGGCTCTGCAGCTGATCGAGAAGGAAAGCGGACCAGGCGGCGCGTACGCCATCGTCAAAGGTCTCTCGTTCCAAGACGGCACGATCGAGTTGGAAGTTTCGGGAGCGCCTTCGAAGACGGCCGATCCGACGGCGCGCGGATTCATCGGCGTCATGTTTCGCGTACAGTCCGATGGCACACACTATGAGTGCATTTATCTGCGCCCCACCAACGGCCGCGCCGGGGATCAACTGCAGCGCAATCACGCGGTGCAGTACGTTTCGCTGCCCGATTGGGATTGGAAGCGGCTTCGCGATGAGACGCCGGGCCAGTACGAGTCCTATGTGGACATGCAGGCGGGCGAATGGACGCACATGCGGATCGTGGCCCATGGCAAAGATTCCGCGCTGTACGTGGGCGGTGCGGAGCAGCCCTGCCTGATTGTGAAAGATATGAAGCTCGGAGACAGGCAGGGCGGAGTGGCGTTGTGGATCGGCCCGGGCACCGAGGGTTATTTCGGCGATCTTACGGTGACGACGGCGGGGCGTTAAGACGACAGATTAGAACATCCATAGAATCTGCCACCGCTGGTTTCCCCCATACGCCATTTTGGATGAATCTCCGCAATGGCACTTGGGCAGTTTGTCGGATGAATCCCGCCCGTTGGGCTGATATGCTAACTTCTGCTTGGAAGGCTACAAGCCCAGTACGTCTTTCACGCGATCACAATCGAGCAATACGCGGACCGCGGTAAGACACCGGCAAGAGACATCGTCCGGAACTGCGTGTCGCGCTGCTTCGATCTGTTAGACGCGCTCGGGCTGAATTCCGTCGCTTTTCCCGCGATTGGTGCGGGCGTGGCGGGCTTCTCATATGAGGATGTAGCTGTAGAGATGGCCGAAGTGATCGCCAGTAGACTTGCACGAGCGGACCGACCAATTGACGTTAACCTGTTCCTATTTGATCGCTTCGGCCGAATGCAGCCGATCGATTTCATCGGGTTCTTTGAGGAGTTCGCGCGCAGGGCACCGGCGATTGCCGCTCATGAATTATTCGGATCAGTCCTGTCGGCGTCGAAACCAACACAAATCCTAGCGAGCAGGCCAGCTGCGCCGATCGCCCGTCAACAAGCACTCCGCCTGAAGTTGAACGAGTTGACCGAGGAGCGCACGAGCCTTGAAGAGCAACTGGCCCGCATGGGACCAGAGGCCGGCGCAAAGAGTGCGTTGCGCACACGGCTTGCGAAGATAGCCGATGAGCGGATTGATGTCTTGTCTGAGCTTCAGCATGCGCGGGCCGAGCCCGTCATGGTGTTTATCTCCTATTCCCACAAGGATCAGGAACTGCGGGAAGAACTGGAGAAGCACCTAAAGATCCTGAAGCGGCAAGGGCTCATTAAGACTTGGCATGATCGAAGAATCACAGCCGGGACCGAGTGGCGAGGAGCGATCGATGAGAATCTAACGTCGGCGAGTCTGGTCCTGCTCTTAGTAAGCCCTGATTTCATGGCGTCGGACTATTGTTACGACGTCGAAGTGGAACGCGCGATGAGCCGACACGAATTGCGACAAGCGAGAATTGTCCCAATCATCCTGCGGCAGGTTATGTGGGACCAAGCGCCATTTGCGAAACTGCAGGCTCTGCCCACTGACGGGAAGGCTGTGACGGCATGGGAGAACCTCGATGCAGCACTGGACGATGTAGCGAGAGGTATCCGGGCGGCCGTTGAGTCTATGCTCTCAGAGACCGCACCAAAGGCGACGTAAGAAGCCTCTCGCGGCAATGTCTGGCTGGACCCTTCCTGAGCGATCACCTCCACTTATCGCCACAGCAGGCAGGCAGTGGCGGCTCGCCCACCCCGGCTCTTTTCAACTCGGGGGCCGCATGGACGCCGTTGGCCAGCGCACGTGGCTGGTCAGCTTCAGAGTCCCGAAACGGTGATCGAGGAGATTGCTTCCGTTCGCACAGCACCGAAGGTCGAGCCCAACGGTGGGGAACCTCGCCAGTCTTTAGCTGCCGCACCCAGCAAATTGGGCCGATTTGTCAGGCCGCCATGAGTGCGTTGGAGAGTTCTTCCGCCGTCTGCTCGGGACTATCTCGCACTAGATAACGACGCAGCCGAACATCTAGCGGGAGATTGCCGGGGTCCATGTCCTTCGGAACTATGGATACAACCTTCTTTCCCATCCCAATTGCTGCCCCGAGTTCGAAAAAGAGGGCGGGCTTCGCTGGGCTACTGGGATCCAACAGTGCCACAAGTACGTCGCTGCCGCGCAGGCCAGACTCCAGAGCCTCGCGAATCGATTCACCGGGGTGAACATCGAACTCGTCGAACCAAACAGGCACGCCACGCTCCTTGAGCGCTTGAGCAAAGGACCGTGCCCAGTCCACATCGAGAGCAGAGTGCGAAATGAAGACTCTTGGTTTATCCATCGCTGTCATCCTATTTGTTCGGCCCGCGCCTCTAACTGCGCGAGGTAATTCTCAATATCGTTCAACTCAAGAAGATCGCGCTTCTTGAGCAGCACCGGAATACCCGGACGCATTTGCAGCTCCGTGGCCGTGATCCCGAGCAGCAGCGCCACTATCGGAATACGGCGTCCCCACGCCGCCCCGATCTCGGCCCAAACGTAGGGCCGTTCCAGAGCCCACGGAGTAAGCAGCACCACGAGTTCATGTGCTCGCTGCAGGAAGTCGAGTATGTCTTCCTCAAAGTCCGCTCCAGCATCGATTTGGGCCTCGTCCAGGAAAGGTGTCGCGCCGTGCGCCTTGATTTCCCGGGCTATCTGCTTTGCAACCCACGTATCTTGCCCACAGTGGCTAACGAAAACCAACCGCTTTGCCGGGTTCGAAGATTCATCGGCCACTTCGTGTATTGTACCAACAGCAGTATCCATCGCATTCCGACGGCTAGTTGGAATCCTCCAAAATACAGCCGTATCCCGGCCGTAATCCGCGAAAGTCACCCACCCATAAATCGAGGGCCGATCGTCCCTGACCGTGCCGTCACAGACCCTTCCACTGTTGAGCGCGCGACGGGACCCTGCAAGCCCCTTTCACTCCTCCCGCAAAGCCGCGTTGGCGTCGAGCCCCGCCGCGCGCGCCGCCGGCATCCACGACGCGATCGCAGCTACCAGTAGAAACACCACCGTCATCGCCGAGAATGTGACTGGGTCGGTGGCCTTTACCCCAACCAACATCGCTGCGATCAGGCGCGTCAAACCGAATGAAGCCAGGATGCCTATCGCCAGCCCCACGGCAGTGAGTCGCAGCCCCTGGCCCACCACCATTTGGAAGATGCCGGCGGGCGCCGCGCCCAGCGCGATCCGCACCCCGATCTCCGCCGTGCGCTGCCGGACCACCGTGGAGAGCACGCCGTAGAGTCCGACACCGGCCAGCAGGAGAGCGATGATGGCGAACGTCCCGAGGAGCGTGAGCGACAAGCGTGTACCGGACTGGTCCTGGTCGACCAATGCGTCCATGGGTTGCACCTTGGACATCACCAGTCCACGGTCGATTTTGGCGAGTTCGGCCCGCACCGCCGCGGCGTACTTCGCCGGGTCGCCGGCGGTGCGCAGCATCCAGTTGCGCGATACGCCGATGCCCCAGTATCCATCCGAGAAGTAGACCGTCGCGCGGCCCGGATCGCTCAGGGAGTGAAGCCGTTGATGCGCCACCACGCCGATTACTTCGACCGACTGATTGCCAGGGCCGGGCACCTGAATTCGCTGTCCAATGGGCGACACATTGGGGAATGCGCTGGCAGCGAAAAGCTGGTCGATCACCGCCAGGTTCCGCTCCGGAGCATTGTCTTCTTCGGTAAATGTCCGGCCTTCGAGCAGCGGTGTGCGGAGAGTCTCGAAGTAGCCGGGCATCACCTGCTGCATGTCGGCGTCGGCGGCGTTCGGCGAGCCCGGCTGCGGGGCGGCGGCACCCGGAAGTCTGGGGTGCGGACCTCCGCCTAGCGGCAGCATGAGAGTCGCGGTGGCGCTTTGAATTCCAGGAAGAGCGCGCAATCGAGCCTCTGGACTCCTGATGTCATGGAATATCGGTGACCTGTTGATAGCGCCCGGATTTTGTCCTGA